>JRHI01000621.1_pt1 | contig 36598 bp, 34 predicted proteins | sample 215371 | NCBI WGS metagenome assembly JRHI01 (sample SAMN02929681, study PRJNA255918) | sediment metagenome | biome: cave system; feature: Ice Cave; material: Sediment; isolation source: sediment from deep within a dark volcanic ice cave with no known source of... ...
GGATCGTCCTCGGGCATGCGGACTGCGACCACCGGGGCGCGGCTCCGGGCCTGGACGCCCCCGTCCTCTGCCACCCGGCCGACCGTCAGGCCGCGGAAGCGCAAACCAGCTTCCGTCCCTACTGGGACCTGAACAAGCTCCACGCCTACGCACGTCCGATCTTCCCGAAGCTGCTGACCATGTGGGACGGCGGGGCGGTCCAGATCGAGGACACGGTCGAGGACGGGGAAGAGATCGCCGGTTTCCGGGTCGTCCACCTCCCCGGTCACGCCCCCGGGCTGATCGGCCTGTTCCGGGAGTCAGATCGCCTGGCGCTGGTGTCCGACTGCTTTTACACCCTGAATCCCGAGACCGCAATCAAGAATGCCGCCCACGTGCCCCACGCGGCGTTCAACCACGACACCGAGCGGGCGCGCGCGTCGATCCGCAAGCTGGCCGCGCTTGATCCGCGGTCCGCGTGGGCAGGCCACGCGAATCCCGTCACCGGGGACGTGGCCACCCAGCTCGAAGCCGCGGCGCTGGCCCCCGCCACCTGAAGCCCGGCACCGTGGGCCGCCGCAACCGCCAGCGTGAAAAGCTCGCGGCACCGGAGACCGAGTACCCCGACGGCGAGGGCAACGTGCTGGCGCTGCGCGGCTCGCTCAGCCCGGCCACCCGCCGCGAGTACCGCATTGTCACTCAGGGCGGCCTAGACCGGGAGGACGCCTGGCAGCGCGCCCTCGAGTTCCTGTTCGAGCATCTGGCGGTGTCCTGGACGATCGCCGGTGTACGCACCACCCGCCAGAAGGAGCTGCTCGGCCGCTACCGGATGGCGTCCGGCGCAGAGCGTCAGTTCGTCCGGGACAGCATCCGCGAACACGTCGATCGGAACTTCCCGGACCTGGAGGCCCGATGATCGATCCTGACGCGTTCGCGGCGCTGATCTGCGACTGGTGCGTCGAGGCCAGAGCCGGCGACCAGGTGTTGATCGGCGCCAGCACGCTCGCGCTGCCGCTGGTCCGAGCGCTTCATCGCGTGATCCTCGAGCGTGGCGCCTGGCCGCTGCTCCGGTTGGCGCCGCCCTGGCTGAGCGCGGACTTCTACACGCACGCCGCCGACGCGCACCTAGACGGCTATGCCCCGCTGGAGCTGAGCGACGCGGCGAACGCCGACGCGCAGGTCAGGATCATGGCCCCGGCCAACACGCGGGGCCTGGCCGGGATCGATCCGTCCAAGATCAGCCGTGCTGCGCGGGCGCGCGGCCCGGTGCAGGAGGCACGGCTGACCTCGCGCTGGTGTGGCACGATCTGGCCCACGCCGGCCCTCGCGCAGGAGGCCGGGATGAGCGAAGACGCCTACGCAGCCTTCGTCCGTGGGGCGCTGTTCCTCGACCACGCCGATCCAATTGGGGCGTGGCGGGACCTGAGCGCCCGCCAGGCCCGGCTGGTGGAGCGCCTCTCACGCGCAGAGGAGATCCGAATCGAGGCCGAGGGCACGGATTTGCACCTGAAGGTCGGCGGCCGGAGGTGGATCAACTCCGACGGGCGCCACAACATGCCCAGCGGCGAGGTGTTCACGGGAGCGCACGAGGACTCCGCGCAGGGCACGGTCCGCTTCACGATCCCCTCCAGTCCGCGCGGCGTCGAGGTCACCGGGGTGCAGCTAACCTTCGAGGCAGGCAAAGTCGTAGCCGCGAGGGCCGACCACGGCCAGCACTACCTGGAGTCGGCGTTGGCCACCGATCCCGGCGCCAAGTTCCTGGGCGAGCTCGGGATCGGGACCAACACCGGAATCGATCGCGCCACCGGATCGATCCTGCTCGACGAGAAGATGTCGGGCACCATCCACCTCGCGCTCGGACGTTCCTATCCGGAGACCGGCGGTACGAACCAGTCCGCGCTGCACTGGGACCTGATCTGCGATCTCCGCGACGGGGGTCGCCTGAGCGCCGACGGACAGATCGTCAACGAGTCCGGGAGGTTCGTGGAGTAGCTTCCTGGCTGATGCGCCGCACGAAGATCGTCGCCACCATCGGACCGGCCTCGAGGGATCCCGAAACGCTGAAGCGAATGGTGCAGGCAGGCGTCGATGTCGCGCGGTTCAACTTCTCCCATGGCACCCGCGAGACGCACGCCGAGAACGCAGAGCGTGTCCGCGCGGCGGCCAGCAGCGTCGGCCGTCAGGTGGCGATCCTCCAGGACCTGCCAGGTCCCAAGATCCGGATCGGCGCACTGCAGGACGGCCTCGCCGAGCTCAAGCCGGGGGAGACTCTGGTGCTTCAGTGCGGCTCCGAGCAGACCGGCACCGAGCGGCGGATGTCGGTCAGCTGGGACGGCCTCGCCGCCGCCGTCGATAACGATGATGTGATCTACCTCGCCGACGGCGCGATTCGCCTGCGGGTCAAGGTGGTGCGGGAGGCCGAGGGCGAGATCGAGACGGCGGTCGAAATCGGGGGCACCGTGGCCTCGCGCCAAGGGCTCAACATCCCCGGGTCCACTCGCGGCTTGCCGGCGGTGCCCGAGGAGGACCTCGAGATGCTGCGCTTCGGCGAGTCGATCGGTGTCGACATGATCGCGTTGTCCTTCGTGCGCACGGCCGAGGATGTGACCAGCGTGCGCAAGCACACGCGGTTGCCGCTGATCGCGAAGATCGAGAAGCCGCAGGCCGTCGACGCCGCCGATGAGATCATTCGGGCGGCAGACTGTGTGATGGTGGCGCGCGGGGATCTCGGGATCGAGCTGCCGATCGAGGACGTGCCGATGGTCCAGAAGCAGCTTCTGCGCGCGGCGGGCCGCCTGGCCCGGCCGTCGATCACCGCGACGCAGATGCTCGACTCGATGGTGTCCTCATCGCGGCCCACGCGCGCCGAGGTGGCGGATGTCGCCAACGCGATCCTCGACGGCACCGACGCAGTGATGCTCTCCCAGGAGACGGCCGTCGGTAGCTATCCCGTGCAGGCGGTCGAGATGATGGCCGCCGTCGCCGAGCGGACCGAGCGTGCATTGCCGTATCGCGACTGGAACGAAGATCGGGTCCGGCGTGACGCGCGCGACCCGGCGTACACGGTTGCCTACAGCGCGTGCGCCGCCGCGCGCGACCTGCACCTGGCCGCGCTGGTCGTCCCCACGCTGTCCGGGCGCTCGGCCAGGCTGCTGTCCGCCCACCGCCCGCAGGTGCCGATCTTCGCCCTGTCCCCGGGCCGGGAGACCGTGCGCCGCTGTTCGCTGATGTGGGGGGTCCAGGCGGCGTCGATGCGCCGTCACGAGATCACCGAGGCGCTGATCGCCGACGCCGCCCGCCGCGTGGTCGAGCTCGGTTGGGTCAAGCCCGGCGCGCGGGTCGGGATCACCGCCGGACTGCCGAGCGGACGCCCGGGTACGACCAGCCTGGTCCAGGTTCAGCGCGTGTAGCCCTACGCCGCCGCACGGGCGTAGAACGAAGCTTCCAGTTCGCCCAGCTCCGTGACGGGCTCATCGCCGTAGAACCACTCGCGGGCGATCCGATGGAAGTTGCCGCGGGCGCGTAGCTGCGAGATCACCGCCAGCGTCAGCACCTCCATCCGCCGACCGAAGATGTGGTCCGGCGGCGCGGACTCGTGACGCAGCTGACCGAAGTATTCAGAGCGCGGGTCGCTCATGTCGATCAACACCTGGGTCGCGAATTCCGGAGTGAGCTCGATGTATTCATCGACGGTGTACCAGGAGGTCGCGGCGCGGAAGTGCTCGAGCACCTTGTCCGGGTCGAACTTCTCGGGCTCGGGAAAGAACCCCGTGTCGGTGCCGAGGCGCATGATCGTCGCCTTGTCGCCCTCCATCACCGCGCGCGCGACCGCCATCTCCAGCTCGACCGCGCCGGCCGGCATCCGCTTGAACAGCCCGAAGTCGAAGAACGCCATCCGGCCGTCGTCGAGCAGCATCGAGTTGCCGGGGTGGGGGTCACCGGAGAACTGATGATGGCGATACAGACAGCTGAAGTAGAAGCGGAACAGGATCTCGCCGATCCGGTCGCGCTCCTCCTGAGACCGGAGCTTCAGCTCCTCGAATCCGGTCCCGCGCACGAACTCGCTCACCATCACGCGCTCACGCGAGAGCGATCCCACGACCTCGGGGACGACGATGAACGGGTGCCCGCGGAAGATCCGGGCCAGGGCCCGCTGGTTCTGCGCCTCGAGCTCGTAGTCGAGCTCCTCCTCGATCCGGTCGCGGATCTCCTGGCCGATGGCCTTCGGATCCATGCCCGGGGCGATCCGCTTGGCCAGGCGCAGGATCAGGCCCAGGTTCTGCATGTCAGCCCGGACCGCCGCCGCGACGCCGGGGTACTGGACCTTGACCGCGACCTGGCGCCCATCGTGTAGCCGTGCGCGATAGACCTGCCCAATCGAGGCGGCCGCGATCGGCTCCTCGTCGAACTCGTCGAACACGTTGCTCAGCGGCTCGCCGAGCTCCTCCTCGATCACGCGGCCCATCTGCTTGAAGGTGACTGTGGGCGCCGCGTCCCGCAGCGCGGCGAGCTTGCGCTGGAATTCATCCCGGTATTCCTCGGGCACCACCCCGACGTCCAGGAACGACATCACCTGACCGATCTTCATCGCGGCGCCCTTCATCGTTCCCAGCGCCGCGACGATCTGCTCGGCGGCCTCGACGTGGCGGCGCTCCAGGGCGACCTGTCGCCCTTCTTTCGTCCGTGTCACGTTCGCCGCCCGGGTGCCCGCCTGCCGGATCGCCTGTCCTGCCGCGAGCCCCCCGATCTTGGCGGTGCGCCCCACGCGAGAGGTGGGGATCTTGTCCTTCGCCACTGGGGACGATTCTACGCGGCGGGCTGCTGAACCTGGGATCCGGGGACGATGTCGTCCGAGCCGTCGGGCCAGCGCACCCATGCCTTGTGTCCGCCGTCGTAGTCGTCTCCGAGCAGGATCAGCGTCGCCGGCTCACCCATCGCCTGGGCCGGTTGATCGCCCTCGGGATCGACGCCGCGCCAGATCCGGACGAACTTGTTGTGCTGCAGCTCTTCGGCCACCGAGGTCGGATCGGTGTGGCCGGGATGAATCCGCGTCTCGGGCGGGAGCTTCAGCAGCTTGTCCATGATCGAGCTCTTCAGGTCGACGTAGCTCGTGTGCCCGGGCGCGCGAACGCCGCCGACCGAGCCTTTGAACAGCGTGTCGCCCGTGAACACGTCGGTGCCGTTGATCAGCAGCGACAGCATTCCCGCCGTGTGCCCGGGGGTATGCAAAGGCACGATCTCGAGCGCGCCACAGAAGATCGGCTGATCGGCAGCCATCGTCCCGGTGGCCTGGGAAACGAGGTCGCGCTCGAGCTGGTGGATCAGCACCGGCGTGCCGGGATGACGCTCCAGGACCTGATCGAGCTCGGCGACGTGATCGTGGTGGTGGTGGGTGAGCAGCACCTGCGTCAGCTCGAAGCGCATCCGGTCGATCATCGCCAGCAACGGTGCGACAGGGCCGCCGGCATCGATCAGGGTGGCCTGCGAACCCTGCTCGTCGGCCACCAGATAGGTGTTCGACAGCCAGTCGTCGTGCATTGAGCGCTCGATGATCATCTCGCGGGAGCGTATCCTCTTCGCCAGCATGGGTCTGATCCACACCTGCTACCGGATCACCGACATCGAACGTTCGGTGGCGTTCTACGAAGCCCTCGGCTTCCGGGAGGTCAGTCGCCTCCCGATTGGCGACGAGGCGGTCAATGTGTTCATGAACCAGCCCGACGACGGCGACAGCCCGCGACTGGAGCTGACCTTCAACCTCGGCCAGACGGAGCCGTACGACCTCGGGACCGGTTACGGGCACATCGCCATCACCACCGCCGACCTCGACACCGCGCTGACGCAGCTCGCCGGGCAGGGAATCGAGCCCGAGCGGGCGCCCTACACGGTCAGCGAGGGCGGCTCGCGGCTGTGCTTCGTGCGCGACCCGGATGGCTACCGCGTCGAGCTCATCGAGCACGGCTAGGTCGATCGGTGGCTCAGACCAGCAAGATCGCCTATCTGCTGCAGCGACTTGCGCAAGGCGTGGCGTCGCACGACCGCGAGAATCCCGAGCACCACACTTGGGGAGTGGGCATGTCGCACTTTGACATTGAGCGCCTTGGCCTCGAGGAGGGCGAGGAGATCCTGCCCGGCATCGTGCTGCAAGCCGACGGCGGCGTCACCGGCGCGTTCCGTGTGCTCTGTGACGGGGATCACGACGAGGAGATCGAGGAGGAGCAGGAGGAGGTCCTCGACGCCGTGGCTTCCGAAGAGCGGGCCGAGCCGGTCTATGCCCCCGGGGCACCCGGGGAGGCGCCCCAGATCAAGCCGCCGTTCTAGACCCGCAACGGCGCGGCACCCGACCGCCGCGCGACGTCGGAGGCCAGCCGCTCGATCGTCGGACAGGCGATGCCGTGCCGCCTCGCCGTCCGCAGCACGGACCCGGCGATCGCGTCGAGCTCCGGCTCGTGGCCGGCGGCAATGTCCCGTTGCATCGAGGAGCCGAGTTCCGCGTGCGCAGCCTCGAGCTCACCCAGGGGGGTGGCGGGGTCGAGCGTGGCTCCGTCGGCCACGGCCACCGTGGCGCCCTCTCGGCAGCAGTCCTCGAGCGCTGCGCGCCAGGTCGGGTCTGAGCGAATGAAGCCGATCCGCTCACCCGAGGCGCTGGTGGTCAGCGACAGCGCATTCAATCGTACGAGCTTGGACCACAGGATCTGAGCTTCGCTGGGCCCGACGCGGGCGGGGACCTCCGCGCGGCTCATCAACTGCGCCAGGTGCTCGAGCGGGGCGGCGGCCTGCGCGTGCTCGGAGGCGAGATCCACCTGCAGGTACGTGCTGGTGTGCACGATCTGCCCCGGCTCCCGGCGGTCAGCCTCGATCCGGATCGTGCCCGCGGCGACGCGCTCGGGGGGGAAGCGCCCGCGCAGAGACTGAAGGTGATCGAGGCCGTTGAGCAGCGGGACGACCAAGCCGGCGGGCGCGCGCACCCGCTCGAGCGCGGAGTCGAGGCTCGTGGCCTTGGTGGCGAGGATCAACACGTCGACCGGACGATCGAGGGTTGCCACGGCCACCGGGCGCGCCTGGAAGTGGCCCAAAATCACGCTCTGGATCTGCAATCCGTCGCGGGCGATGACTGCGGCCGTCGACTCCCGGGCCACCACCGTCACGTCCTCGCCGGCCCGCGTGAGTGCTCCGGCGATGAAACCTCCGACGCCGCCCGGTCCGAGGATCGCGATGATCGTCATGGCTCGCAGGCTATTGACTATGCTCGCGCGATCTCGACCCGGTCCCGGCATCCTCAGCGCGCTCGCCAGGGCACGTATTCGATCGTCGCGCGTGACGCCGCGACCGGCGAACTCGGCGTCGCGGTCCAGTCGCACTGGTTCTCAGTCGGCCCGATCGTACCGTGGGCCTGCCCCGGCGTCGGTGCGGTGGCGACCCAGTCCAACGTCGAGCCGGCCTACGGGCCGCATGCGCTTAACCTGATTGCGGACGGCGCCTCAGCCGAGCGGGCGCTCGCCCAACTGGTGGCCGCTGATGACGCAGCCGCGAGCCGGCAGGTTGCGGTGGTTGATGGCACCGGGTGCGTGGCGGCGCACACGGGCGAGCAGTGCATCGAGTACGCCGGCCACGTTCTCGGCCAGGGAGTGTCCTGCCAGGCCAACATCATGGCCTCCGAGCGTGTGTGGCCGGCCATGCTCGAGACCTACCTGGCCGCCGAAGGCTCGCTGGCCGTGCGCCTGCTCGCCGCGCTCGACGCGGCGGGCGAGGAGGGGGGCGACATCCGCGGGCGCCAGTCGGCGGCCATCCTGGTCGTGCCAGCGCGGGGAGAGGCCTGGGAGACCACCGTGTCGCTGCGTGTCGAGGACCACCCCGAGCCGCTGCAGGAGCTGCGTCGCCTGCTTGTCCTCCACGACGCCTATTCCCTGGCCAACCAAGGCGACGCGCTGGCCGCCGAGGAGCGCTACGCCGACGCGGCGGCGATGTATCGCAGCGCCAGCGATCTCGCGCCTGACAATCACGAGCTTCGCTTCTGGGCCGGGCTCGGGGCAGCGCAGGCGGGAGACTTCGAAACCGCGCTCGAGGACGTGCGCGCGGCGATCGCCATCCAGCCGGGGTGGCTGGAGCTGCTGCCTCGGATCCCCGCGGCCTTCGCGCCGTCGGCGCCAGCCGTGCTGGCGCGGCTGCGCCGGCAGGCCTGATTTGCCGGCCGACGCGCAGCTGTGGACTCCCCGGCTGCTGCTGCGCCAGTGGCGCCCGAGCGACGAGCTCGCGCTGGCCACCATCAACTCCGACCCGGAGGTCACGCGGTACTTGAACCGGCCCGCCAGCGCAGCGGCGACGCAAGCGTTCTACGCCATGGTGGTCGCTGACTGGCAGGAGCAGGGGTTCGGCTTCTGGGCGGTGCAGTCACGCGAGCCGGAGAACGAGGGCGCCCTGCTGGGCTTCATCGGCGCCGGCTATCCGAGGTTCCTGCCTGAGTTGTCCTCACGGGTGGAGCTCGGCTGGCGCCTCGCGCGCAGTGCTTGGGGCCGGGGGCTGGCCACCGAGGGAGCCCGGGCAGCGCGTGATCACCTCTTCTCCGTGCTTGGCCTCCCCGAGCTGATCTCGATTATTCATCCCGAAAACACGCGCTCTCAAGCGGTGGCCAGGAAGCTCGGCATGTCGGTGTCCGAGCACGTCCACAACCCGGTCATGAGCATGCAGGTTGAGATTTGGCGGATCACCCAGAAGCAGCGCCCGCTACGTGCGGGTCGATCAGCACGCCAGGATTGAGCTGCCCGCCTGGATCGAGGGCCGCCTTCGCGCCGCGGAGCGCCAGCGCGAACGGGTCCGGGCGCTGGCGGTCATACCAAGGACGGTGATCACGCCCGACAGCGTGATGGTGGGTGATCGTGCCGCCGGCGGCGATCAACGCGTCCGAAGCGGCGCGCTTGATCTGGGCCCACTGCTCCAGTTCCGCCCCCCGTCGTGCCGGCGCCAGCACGGTGTAGTAGGGCGCGGGACCATCCGGATAGACATGGGTGAGGCGGCAGCTGACGGTGCCAGCCCCGCACACCTCCCGCAGCGCCTCCGAGGCAGCCTCCCTCACCGCCTCGTGGAAGGCGGGAAATCGATCCCAGGTGATGGCCGTCTCGAAGGTCTCCGAGATCACCCCCATCGCCACGAACGTGTCCCGCAGGTACGGGGCCCGCAGGAACGCCTCACGCCAGCTGCCGACGGCGCCGCTCCCGCTCCCGCGGCGTTCCCACGTCCCGCCGTGGTCCCGGCAGCACTCGAGCGCCAGCGTCATCCACGGCTCGACGTCGTGCTCGGAGGATTCGAAGCCCAGCACCAGCAGCGCGGCCGAGCCGTCTCCGGCGGCGGTGATCCGAGCCTCAAGCGGATCGATCAAGCGGCAGTTGGAAGGGTGGAGCCCGGACTGGGACAGCGCCCGCACCGCTTCCGCGCCCGCGCGGAAATCTTGGAACCTGACTCCAGCCGAGGCGCGGTGGCTCGGGCGCGGACGCACGCGGACCCAGGCCTCGGTGATCACTCCCAGGATCCCCTCTGACCCGATCAGCATGCGGTCGGGTGAGATCCCGGCGCCGGACCCGGGCAGTCGCCGCGACTCCCACACCCCGGAAGGCGTCAGCGCGCGGACCGACTCGACGAGGTCGTCGATGTGCGTCAGCAGCGTGGCGAAGTGTCCTCCGGCCCGGGTGGCGATCCAGCCGCCCAGCGTGGAGAACTCGAACGACTGCGGGTAGTGGCGGAGCGTCAGCCCGTGCTCGGCCAGCTGCGCCTCGAGCCTCGGCCCCGTCGCGCCGGCCTGGATTCTCGCCGCGCGTGAGACCGAGTCCACCTCCAGCACCCGGTCGAGCGCCTTCAGGTCGATGCTCACGACCCCGGAGTACTCGCCTTCGATTCGCGGCTCAACTCCCCCAACCACGCTGGTGCCGCCACCGAACGGGATGACCGCGGCGCCGCTGCTCAACGCCCAATCCAGTACAGCTTGAACCTCGGCCTCGTCCCGAGGACGGGCGACTACGTCGGGCGGGCGCTCGAACTGCCCGCGGAACGCCCGGATGACGTCGCGGTAGGAGCGCCCGTACGAATGCAGGGCGCGTTCGCGTGTATCGCTGAAGCAGATGCTCTGAAGCGACGCGGGCGCAACCAGGCCGGGCGGCGGAAGGTCTGCAAGCGCCGCCGGCGACTCGAGCTCGGTGGCCCCGAAGCCGAGGTGTGCGGCGAGAAACTCCGCCGTCGCCCGCTGCTCATCGGGCGAGGCCTGCTCGTCCTCGTATCCCCACCCCCAGTGCTTCAGTGCTCGTGTCACGACGGGCCAGCCTACCCCGCTACCGTTCTCCACCGTGGCGACTGCGTCGGGACTGCTGGCTCGTGGACCCTGGGAACCAGATCAGGTCGATGTCGCGTGGCTGTCCGGCACCTACGAGCCGCCGCTGAGCTCGATCGAGGCTGCGGACGTGGCGCTCGACGCCCTGCGCGAGCGAGGATCGCCGAGTCACGATGGGCTCGCGGCTCGGCTGGCCAGCTATCAGCAGCTGGACGGCAGGTTGCGTCTGGAGCTGCAGCGTGCGCGCTGGGCGCTGCGGTTGATAGCTGAGAACGCAGCGCAGAGCATCTCGGTGCTGTGCATCGTCCGGGCGGCGGACGGCCGCTGGCTGGCCGGACGACGCGCGGCCTGGCTGGCCTCGTGGGCCGGGCGCTGGGCGCTCGGGGCCGGCGGCGCGGTCGAGGTCGATGAGAACCCCACCGAGACGATGAGCCGCGAGCTTCAGGAGGAATGGTCGGTGCAAGCGGACCGGCTGCAGATCGAGGCGCTGGTTCGGTTGCCCAGCGAGGTCGTGCTGCTGGTCGGTCAAGCCTGGCTGCCCGACGGCGCTAGCGTCACGCCTGATCACGAGCACGACGAGTTCGCCTGGTGGCCCGCCGACGTGGACCAGTGGCCAGCCGAGGCCGACGAGCCGCTACGGCGCATGGCCTCGCTGCTCGCGGCGGGGTGAGTACGTGCGGGTGATCACGTTTCGCCGCCTCGAAGCGGCGTCGTTCGCCCATTCGGCCGTGTACGTGGCGCTGCTGGTGTGTGCGTTCATCGCCGGAAAGCCGCAACCGGAGACCTTCGTCCTCGGGCTCAGCCACGGGCTGATCTGGATCGCCATGTCGCTGGTCTGCATCGCCGCGGCGCGTATGCGGATCATTCCCTTCTGGGTCGCGGTCACGGTCGCCGTGCTCGGCGGCCTGGGACCCTTCGCCGGCTCAATCGCGTTCGTCGCGGCTGAGCGCCGCGACGGCAACGAGCCGGACTCATCTGCGCCAATTCGCACGCGTTACAGTTGAACGAAATGGCGGTCGACGCGAGCACAATCCAGGTTGTGATGCCGGCCATGGGCGACTCCGTCACCGAGGGCACGGTGCTCGAGTGGCGCAAGCAGGAGGGTGACTCGGTAGCCGTCGATGAGACCCTGGTCGCGATCTCGACCGACAAAGTCGACGCTGAGGTGCCGTCGCCGGTCGCCGGGACGGTCGTCCGGATCCACGCCGCCGAAGGCGATACGGTCGCGGTCGGAGCGCTCCTGGCCGAAATCGCCACCGGTAACGGCAACGGCGTCGCCGCGGACGCGCCGGCGCCCGTCGCGCCGGCCGACGCCACGCCCGTCTCCGGAGAGTCGCCGCCGACCACCGCCGAGGAGGCGATCGCGGGAGCGAGCACCGAGGCTGAGGGCGTTGCCGCGTCCGATGCTGCCACGAGCGAGACGATCGAGATCGTCACCCCCACCGGGGGCGAGTCGGTGACCGAGGGGACGATCCTGCAGTGGTCGGTCAAGGTCGGCGACATGGTCAAGGACGGCGACACGGTGGTCGAGATCTCAACCGACAAGGTCGATATGGAGCTGCCCGCACCCGCAGACGGCACGATCACCGAGATCCTGGCGCAGGACGGGGAGACGGTGACGGTCGGGCAGGTGATCGCGCGGATGAGCGCCGGCGCCGGCGCCGGCGTGGCGAGCGCTCCCGCGGCCTCCGCGCCGTCCTCCACTCCGGCTCCGGCGACTCCGGCTCCGGCGAGCACTCCCCCAGCGGGCAACGGCGCCAACGCCTCGCCGGTCGCCCAGCGCATCGCCGCCGCCGAGGGGATCGAGCTCACCGGCGTCCAGGGCAGCGCGCGGGGCGGGCGGATCACCAAGGCCGACGTGCTCGCGGCCGGAGACGGTGGCAACGCCTCCACGGCAGCCTCGGCTGGCTCCATCACGGCCGCCCCACCCCAAACGGCACCGGCCGCCGCGGGCGCCCAGGTGCTCAAGGGCGGCGCGGCGGCGCTGGCCCGCCACATGGATCAGAGCCTGTCGATCCCCACCGCGACCTCGTTGCGCACCCTCACCGTGACCGTGCTCGACGAGCGGCGCAAGCAGCTCAAGAACGCCGGGCGCAAGGTCTCCTTCACCCACCTGATCGCCTACGCGATCGCGCGCGTGGCGACCGACGACATGCCGGTCATGGCCCATCACTTCGCGGAGATCGACGGCAAGCCCAACCGGGTCGATGACGGCGCGGTCAACCTCGGCCTGGCTGTCGACGTTGAGAAGAAGGACGGCTCCCGGACGCTGATGGTGCCGGTGATCCGCGACGCGGGTCGGATGTCATTCGCGCAGTTCCTCGACGCCTACAACGCGCTGGTCGAGAAGGCCCGCACGAACACGCTGACTGCCGATGACCTCACCGGCGCCAACGTGTCGCTGACCAACCCGGGTGGGATCGGCACGGTGGCGTCGGTGCCGCGGCTGATGAGCGGCCAGGGCACGATCCTCGCCACCGGATCGATCGCGTATCCGGTCGGTCTGGGCAACGTCGGCTCGATGATCGGCGCGGAGAAGGTCATGACGATGACCTCCACCTACGACCATCGGATCATTCAGGGCGCCGAATCCGGTCGCTTTCTCCAGCGCATCGAGGCCTATCTGCATGGCGAGGACGGCTTCTATGAGGCCGTTTTTGCGGACCTACAGGGCGACCTTCCCGAGCTCTCGCCGCCGCCAGCTCCGGCAGCGGCCGCCGCGGCTGCTGCGGCGCCGGCTCGGGCCGGGTCCTCCGCCGCCGGGGCCGCACCCGACGAGGAGCTGCTCCAGGCAGTTCAGGCGGCATCCTCGCTGCTCAAGGCCCACCGCACCCACGGCCACCTGGCGGCGCGGCTTGATCCGTTGGGCCGCGAGCCCGAGGGAGATCCGGCCCTCGATCCCGAGCCGCTCGGGCTGACGCCGGAGCTGATGGCCAAGATCCCCGCACGGATCCTGCGCATGTACGTGCCGGGCGCGACGCTGGCCGATGCGCTGCCGCACCTGCACGAGACCTATTGCGGCCCGATCGCCTACGAGATCGAGCACATCTCCTCGCATCGCCAGCGCCTGTGGCTGCGTGAGGCGATCGAATCCGGTCAGTTCCGCAAGCCGCTCACCAACGACGAGAACAAGACGCTGCTCAAGCGGCTGACCGAGGTGGACGCACTCGAGCGCTTCCTCCATAAGGCCTACCTGGGCCAGAAGCAGTTCTCGATCGAGGGGCTCGACATGACGGTGCCGATCCTCGACGAACTGATCCAGCTTGCGGCCACGCGCGGCGCGCGCGAGCTGGTGATCGGAATGGCTCATCGCGGGCGCCTGAACGTGCTTGCCCACAACCTGGGGCGGCGTTACGACACGATCTTCGCCGAGTTCGAAGGCGCGTCGACGCTCGAACCGATCACCACGATCCCCCAGGGCGGCACGGGCGACGTCAAATACCACCACGGCGCGCAGGGCTCCTACCAGCTCGGTGACGGCGAATCGATCATCGTCCGCCTCGAGTCCAATCCGTCACACCTGGAGTTCGTGGCGCCGGTGGCCGCGGGTGCCACCCGCGCGGCGCAGACGACACGTCAGGGCCCGCACGCGCACCGTGACACGAATGCCGCGATGCCGGTGATCCTCCACGGCGACGCGGCCTTCCCCGGCCAGGGCGTGGTCGCGGAGACGCTGAACCTACAGGCCCTCGACGGCTACACGGTCGGCGGCACGGTCCACTTGATCCAGAACAACCAGGTCGGCTTCACCACCGATCCTGACGACGCGCGCTCAACCACCTGGGCCTCGGATCTGGCCAAGGGCTTCGACGTGCCGATCATCCACGTCAACGCCGACGACGTGGCGGCCTGTGTGGCTGCGGTCCGGCTGGCCTTCGCGTTCCGTCAGGAGTTCGGCCACGACGTGGTGATCGATTTGATCGGCTACCGCCGCTTCGGCCACAACGAGGCCGATGAGCCGGCCTACACGCAGCCGGAGATGTACCAGGTGATCAAGCGCCACTCGCCTGTCCGCGACCTGTACGCCAAGCAGCTGATCGAGCAGGGCGTGGTCACCGAGCAGGAATCGACCCAGATGACCGACGAGGTCTGGGCGCTGCTGACCGAGCGCCATCAGACGCTCAAGGAGCGCATCGCGTCGGCCAAGGACATCCAGCACGCCACCGGCGAATACCAGCTCGACCGCACCGCCTCGCCGGAGGTCCAGACCGCCGTCTCGTCCGATCGCCTGCACGTGCTCGGCGAGGAGCTGCTGTCGGTGCCCGACGGCTTCACCGTGCATCCGAAGTTGGTCAAGCAGCTCGAGCAGCGTCGCGAGGCGCTCGTCTCGGAGGCCGGCGGCATCGTCTGGGCGCACGCCGAGTCGCTAGCGTTCGCCTCGCTGCTGACCGAGGGGATCCCGATCCGGCTGACCGGCCAGGACGCCCAGCGGGGCACCTTCTCCCAGCGGCACCTCGTGCTGCACGACCCGAAGACCGGCCAGCAGCACTGTTCGATGCAGCACCTGCCCGGGTCGCTGGCGCCGATGGAGCTGCACAACAGCCCGCTGTCGGAGATGGCCTGCCTCGGCTTCGAGTACGGCTATTCGCAGGAGGGGCCTGAGACGCTGGTCCTGTGGGAAGCGCAGTTCGGCGACTTCGTCAACAGCGCCCAGGTGATCATCGACCAGTTCATCGTCTCGGGCATGGCCAAGTGGGGCCAGACCTCGCGACTGACCCTGCTGCTCCCCCACGGCTATGAGGGCTCGGGCCCGGAGCACTCCTCGGCCCGGCTCGAGCGTTTTCTCCAGCTCGCCGCCGAAGGCAACATCCGCGTCGCCAACCCCACCACGCCGGCGCAGTACTTCCACCTGCTCCGCCGCCAGGCGCGGATCGCCAAGCAGCGCCCGCTGGTCGTGATGACGCCGAAGTCATTGCTGCGGCTGCCCCAGGCCACGAGTCATCTCAGCGAGTTGGCCGAGGGCCGCTTTCAGCCGGTGCTGCCTGAGCCGAGCATCGATCCGCAGGGCATCGAGCGCCTGATCCTGTGCAGCGGCAAGGTCTACTATGACCTCGTCGGCCACGCGGATCGTGAGGCCGCCGCCAACATCGCCATCGCCCGGATGGAGCTGCTCTACCCGTTCCCCCAGGGCGAGGTGCTGAAGCTGGTCGAGCGCTTCCCGAAACTGCGCGAGGTCGTTTGGGCTCAGGAGGAGCCGCGCAACATGGGCGCCCGCGCCTTCATGTCCCCCCGGCTGCTGCAAATCCTGCCCGAGCACCTGGACTTCGGCTACATCGGCCGACAGGAGCGGGCGGCGTCCGGGGAGGGCTATCCGATCGCCCATTCCCTCGAGCAGAACCGGATCGTCAGCACCGCACTCGACGTCTCCAAGCCCGTCTCGCAGTATCCCCGCAAGCTGCCCGGCGAGCGCTAGCCGCCCGCGCCTGACGGACGACGCGCGGCTCGGGGTTCGCCCGAGCCGTTCTCGGCCGCCTCGCAGCGCGCGTCGAGGGCCCCAGTCTGACACCCTCTGACGATGGGCTTCCGCCGAGACGGCTCGCGCCGCGACACCTCGCGTATGCATCTGACGCCGAGTATGGGGGTCAATGACATGGCAATCGATCTCGGCACAGCGAACACCCTGGTTTACGTGGCCGGGCGCGGGATCGTCGTCTCAGAACCGTCGGTCGTCGCCTCGGACGTCGATACCGGCGAGGTTCACGCCGTCGGTGCCGAGGCCGAGCGGATGATCGGCCGTACTCCGGCGACGATCTCCGCCGTGCGTCCCCTACGGCATGGCGTGATCGCCGACTTCGAGGTGACCGAAGAGATGCTCAGGTATTTCATCCGGAAGGTTCTGAGTCGCCGCATGGCCCATCCACGCCTGATCGTCTGCGCGCCCTCCGGCGTGACCGAGGTCGAGAAGCGAGCGGTCGAGGAGGCCTCACTGGCGGCGGGCGCGCGACGGGTGCATCTGATCGAGGAGCCGATCGCTGCGGCGATCGGAGCGGGCATCGCAATCGAGGAGCCGATCGGCCGCATGGTGGTCGACGTCGGGGGCGGCACTAGTGAGATGGCGGTGATCTCGCTGGGCAGCATCGTCATCTCGCGCTCGGTGCGGGTCGGCGGCTACGAGATGGATGAGGCGATCTCCCACTACCTGCGCAGCGCCTATCAGCTGGCGATCGGCTCACGAACTGCGGAATCGATCAAGATCGCCATCGGCTCGGTCGTGCAGCTGGGCCCCGAGACCACGGTCGAAGTCCGCGGGCGCCACCTGATCACCGGGTTGCCGACCGCCGTGCAGCTGCGCAGCGAGGAAGTCCGAAGCGCAATCCGAGTGCCCGTGCAAGAAATCTTGCAGGCGATCCGGGACACGCTCGAGGAGACACCCCCCGAGCTGGCCAGCGACATCGCCCGGGACGGGATCCTGCTCGCCGGCGGGGGCACGCTGATCCGGGGGCTCCCGGAGCTCGTCGCGGCCGAGACGGGCATGCCGGTCTCCCGCGTGGACTCGCCGCTGACCTGCGTGGCGTTCGGATCAGGTCAGGCGCTGGCCCACTTCGACCAGCTGACCGTCTCGACCCGGCATCGTCGATTCGCCACCACGCCGGACTGGCGCACGGCTTAGTCGCTCTGCGTGTGCGTCCGCTTCACGCGGGGTCCTTTGGAGGTGCCAGGCCAAGTTCCCCTCGCCAAGGCGATCACCAAGCAAGAGGCCGCGGAAATGCTGCCCTAACGGATCCCCACGAGTCCGGCGCAGACCCACTGCGACGCGCCGGAGCCGCCGCTCCAGATCCGCGAGGCGACGGCATCCTGCTCAGACTTGCCGGCCAGGTAGGCGGCTGAACCGCTCCCGCCGTAGAGCTTCCAGGTGCTCGGGAGGATCTGGTAGTAGCCCGACGCCCCGGCGCTGTTGGGCGGCAGGTTCTGCCCGCCAGACTCACACAGCACGATCGCGTAGGGGATCGCCCACCCTCCCGAGGGACCGAGTGCCGGTCCCGAGGACGTCGGTGCCGAGGAGGCCCCCGGGCTGGGCGCGGCCGCGGCGGCGGCCGCGCGCGCCGCTGCGGCCTGTTGGGCTTGGATCTGGGAGATCTGTGACTGGAGCTGCGCTCCCCGCGCGCGGCTGGCGCCGAGCGCGCCCTGCTGCGCAGCCCGGGCCTGGGCCAGCGCAGCCTGCTTGTACGACAGCAGCCCGTTCATAGCGGCAAGCGCGCGCGCGTGGAGCGCGGCGGCCTGAGCGGCCTGGCGATCTGCGACCTCGAGCGTGGCCAGGCGCTGGGCGGCGCCGGCGGCTCGAGCCTTCAGCTCGCGGGTCACCGAGATGATCGACTGCTGCTGACGTTCGGCGCGATGCAGGAAGTCGAGCGTCTCCAGCAGGTCGGTGAATCCATGCGCGTTGAGCACCACGCCGACGAGATCAGGCCTGTCGCCCTCGTAGCTTGAGACCAGCTGGCGAGAGAGCAGGATCTGGGCCTGCGCCAGGCGCGCTCGTAGCAACGCCAGCCGCGTTCGTTCTCGTCGCAGCGATACCTGGGTCGCGCCGAGCACGGATCGATCCTGGGACAGCTCGCCCTGCACCGCCGCCTCGCGTGATTGCACGAGGGAAATCTGAGCGGTGAGGGAGGCGATCAGTCCGGACAGCCGGCCGACGTTGGCCGAGAGGTTCTGCTGGAGCGCGCGCTGTGAGTCCAGCTGTGAGTTCAGCTGGCCGAGATCAGCGCCGGCCGCCGGAGCCACCCGCACGGCGCCCACCCCGGCCAGACTCGCGAAGATCGCCAGGGCGAGCGAGGCGAGCGAGGCGAGCGTGAGCGAGAGAGTTCGGCGGCTGAGAGTCATGCGGTTCGGCCTGCGGGGTTAGCTGTCGGGCTCGCGCTCATCGTGGAAAGCGCTACACGGTCACCAGACCGCGATTCGCCCCGAGAGGACCTGGGTCCCCCGCTTCCCCGCTGTGAGCAGGGAATTCGGCAGCCGGGACCCTATCAGGACGGCAACCGTCGGCGCGGCTTATGCTGCAGTCCGTGGAGTCTCGGCGACTGAATCAGATCCTCGAGCGGGTGCGGTCGACGCCGGTCGGTTTCGTGCGTACCTACGGCGACGTGTCGCCCGGAGCGCCGCGCCTGGCGGGCATGGTGCTCAACCGCGCGGGCGACCCGTCGCTGCCCTGGCACCGGATCGTCCGGGCGGACGGCAAGCTCACCCAGGGCGCTCACCAGCGGGAGCTCCTGGAACGTGAGGCTGTCCCGTTCCGAGGTGAGCGTGTCGATATGCGAGCCGCTCGGCTACCGGACGCCCCGCTCTAGTGGCTCGCGCCGAACATTCCGGTGGCGCCCACTAGCCGTGTGGGTACAGCACGAGATCACGCTGGATCCGCGCCCACGGGGTTTTCACCTGGTCACCCGTGAGGTGGTGAGCGAGTTGCGCGAGCTGAACGACGTAACCGTCGGGCTGTTGCACCTGCTGATCTGTCACACCTCAGCTTCACTGGCGCTCAACGAGAACGCTTCCCCCGATGTGCGCCGCGACTTCGAGACCTGGTTCGAGCGGGCCGTCCCCGAAGGCGCTGGCTACTGGACCCACACCCTGGAGGGAGCCGACGACATGCCGGCCCACATCAAGGCGGCTCTGCTCGGCCCTTCGCTGACCCTGCCCGTCTCCGACGGCCGCCTCGCCCTTGGCACCTGGCAGGGCATCTATCTGTGCGAGCACCGCGACCGCGGTGGGCAGCGGACGCTCGTGGCCACCCTTTCGGGGGAGTGAGAGCGCGCCGCAACCGCCGCGCGGCCGCGGTGCGGGTCGTCAAACCGGCGCGCCTACGATGTTGCGAGCTCAACCCCAGCCGGCACCCGGCGGGCTGCGATGGCGCGCTTGGCCGGCACGAATGCGGTGGCCACCGCGCCGAGGCCGAGTACAACAGCGCCGATTGGGAGCGCCGCGGTCATGCCGTCGACATACGTGGCCGGCGTTGCGGTTGACCGACTCCCGCCTCCGGTAGCACCTCAGCGTCCCTGCCAGCGCGGCTGGCGCTTCTCCGCGAACGCCCGGGAACCCTCGCGTGCGTCCTCGGAAGCCATCACCGGACCGGCGATCTCGGCCTGCCGGTCGAAGAACTCACTCTCCGGCCAGTCAACCGATTCGACCATGACCCGCTTGGTGGCCGCGAGTGCGAGCGGGCCGTTGACGGTGATCGCCTCCGCGAGTTCGAGCGCGGTCGCAAGTGCCTGTCCGGGCTCGGCCAGCCGGTTGACCAGCCCGAGCTCATGCGCGCGCTCAGCCGAGATCGGGTCGCCGGTCAGCGCCAACTCCATGGCGATCGGGCGAGGGATGGCGCGTGGGAGCCGCAGGAGCGCGCCGGCGGCCGCGACCAGCGAGCGCTTCACCTCGGGGATGCCCAGCTTTGCCCCGCGGGCGGCGACGATCAGGTCGCAGGCTAGTGCGACCTCCAGCCCGCCGGCGACGGCGAATCCCTCGATCGCGGCGATCAGGGGCTTGATCGAGGCCCGGCGAGTGATACCGGCGAAGCCGCGGTCGGCAGCATAGGGAGATTCTCCCGCGACGAACGCTTTCAGGTCCATTCCGGCGCAGAAGCCCTTGCCTTCGCCGGTGAGCACGCCGAGCGAAAGCTGATCGTCGCCGTCGAGCTCGTCGAGTGCCGCGGCGATCCCGCTGGCGAGCGCGGCGTTGACGGCATTGCGCTGATCGGGGCGGTTGAGCTTGACGACCAAGACGCGGTTCCGGCGTTCGGTGAGAACAACCGATTCACCGGTCATGCCGCGAACAGCTTCAGCTCCGGCTCGCGCTCCCCGCGCAGCACGGCCAGATCCACCTCCACGCATTCGATCCCGCGCGACCGCGCCAGGACCCGCGCCTGCGGCTTGATCGCCTGGGCGGCGAGCACCCCGCGGCAGGACCGGAAGGCCGGGTCGCAGCGGATCCGCTCGAGGTACCGCGTCAGCTGCTCGACTGCCTCGATCCCCGCCACCCGCTTGATCTCGACCGCCACCCAGCAGTCCTCGCCGTCGCGGCACATCAGGTCCACCGGTCCGATGTCGGTCGCCCACTCACGCCGCACCAGTCGTAGGCCCTCGCCGCACCAGTGCGGCTGGTCGGCCAGCAGTTCCTGCAGGTGTGCCTCGACCCCGTCCTTGGCCAGTGCGGCGTCATCGTCCGGAGGCCCCATGTCGTGACAGACATCGGAGAGGACCTCGGCGATCTCGATCTCGAGCCGATCCTCGCTCGAGCCCGCACGCTTGCGGACGATCATTCGCGTGTCGATCTCCTCGATCACCGTCGGGGGCGTCATCCAGTTCAGAGGCTTGTAGCCCCCCGCGTCGGCGTGGACCAGGACGGACCCGTCCGCCTTGACGATGATCAGCCGCAGGGCCTGCGGCAGGAGCGCAGTGAGGCGGCCGGAGTAGCGCACCTCGCAGCGGGCGACGATCAGACGCATCGGCCCACCCTAGAATCACTGGCGGACAAACCATGCGAAACCAACTCCGACCTGTCGTGATCAAGGAACTCGACCCGGACCGAGTCCGGCGCTCCGGCCTGCTCGTACCTGCTGGAAGCGACGAGCCGCCCCCGCAGCACGGGATCGTGCTTGCTGTCGGCCCGGGCCTCGACTGGTGGGATCACGTGGGGGTGCGGATGCCGGTCAAGCCCGGCGACCACGTCGTGTTCCCGGCTGCCGCGGGAGCTTGGGTCGAGGTCGACGAGGAGCGCCTGCTGGTGTGTCGCGTGGGCGAGCTGCTCGGCGTGCTCGACCGGGCCGAGGATTGTCCGCTGTGCGGCGGGCGCGGGCTGGATGGGGAAGCGTGCCCGGTGTGCGGACGCGAGGACTCCATAACCCCAACCTGAGCGGGGGCTCGGGCGACTACGCCGCGCTGCCAGCGGGCGACTACGCCGCGCTGCGCTGCGGCAGCTCTCGCGGCTGGAGCGCCTCAACGCGCGCCAGGAGTTCTGAGACCTCGCCGTCTTCGCCCAGGGCGAGGGCGCGGTCGCAGGCCGCAATGCATTCCTGCAGGCGGTCTGTGCGGGCGAGCGCGTGCGCGTAGGTGGACCAGGCCGACTGAGACTCGGGCTCGATCAACGTCGCCCCGTGCGCCGCGGACACCTCAGCGCCGACGTCTCCCGCCAGGTGGTAGGCCAGCGCGAGGTCCAGGAGACCCGCCACGGAAGGACCCACCAGACGGGCCCGCTCCAGTGCGGTGATCGCGCCACCGCGGTCCATCAGCCGCAGCCGCAGGCGGCCCAGTCGCTCCCAGGCCGAGGCGTCCGCTGGCCCGCGCTCGGCGGCGCGCTGGGCTGCTTCGGAGGCCAGGTCGAGCGCTCCCATGTCCTCGTAGATACGGCAGGCGAATCGCTCCGGGGTCGGACGATCTCCTTCCACTCGTGCCCAGTCGCGGACCGCGCGGGCGGCCGCGGGAAGGTTGCCGGCCTGCCAGAACGCGACGGTCAGCAGCCTCAGCACGGCGGGGTTGGCGGGCTCCGCGTCACGCGCATAGATGAGACGTTGCGCGGCCAGGGCCGCGTTACCCTCCGCGAGCGCGTGCTGCGCGGCGGTCATAAAGCGCTGCACCCGGTCCGCACCGGCGTCGGGCTTGGAGAAGTCGACGAACTGAAGCGATCCCGCCGGCACGGTGCGGATCCCCACCGAGAAAGTCAGCCTCGCCCACTGCTGGACGTCGTCCCCATCGCCTGAGAAATAGATGCCGGTCACCGTTCCGACGCCCCACTCCGGGTACGACAGACAGCGGGCATAACGGTGCACGACCGAGTGGTCGGGAACGCGTGAGCCGAACGGGTCGTGCGTGGCGCGCTCGTGGGCGGCAGCGCGCTTGCGCTGCTCCTCCTCGTAGGCCCGTCTTCCCGCTTCCTCACGCGCGCGGCGCGTGGCAGCGGCAGACACCTTCACCGCGTTACGGCTGACGCTCCCGCCGCGCACGGTCTCGGCCAACTGCTGAAGCTGGTCCGCGGCCTCGTTGATCGCCTGCAGGTGGCGCTGGTGCTCGTGCTGGCGGCCTGGGGGCGCGATGTCCGGGTGCCAGCGCTTGGCCATCTGGCGCCGGGCGAGCTGAACCGCGCGCTGGTCGAACGGAGCCTCGAGCTCCAACAGGAGCATCGCTTGCTCGACGTCGAGGATCCGAGGCATAACCACCGAGGTTAGCGGCCTCGGCAACATCTCAATCGGACCCAAAGGCTGTAAAAACTTAGTCTCAACTACAGTCAGTTGGCCTGTTTAGGCTTACCGTGCCGAATTATGGATGCCCGCGGGCACCGCTTTTCACCTCCGTTGGCGCTCACGCTGGCGCTGGGCGCGGGAGTCTGCGCGGCGGGCCTGGGGGCAGCGCTGCTCGCGCTCCTCAGCAGCGTGCTCGGGCCCAGCGGCGCGTGCCCGACCGCCGCCGGTGCATCGATTGCGCTCGGCCCGCCCGGCACCGGTCAGCTCGTCGGCGCGACCGAATACGGCGGTCCGGGAGATCCGAGCTCCGGGGTCACCGGCGCCCGCGGTGACAACCTGATCGCCCATCCGGACAGCTACGCCGAGCTCGGAGGTCTGACCTGGCAGACCGCAACTGCGATGGGCGGCCTCGGGTACATGACGCCGCTGAGACTTACCTGGGGGGCGCATTCGGCGATCGCCTACAAGCGGGATTTCGGTCTGGGAGGCGCTCCGGTGGCGGGACTCCCGCGGGTGATCGATCTGTGGTGGCAACTCGCCGGGCGCCTGGGGATTCCGTACGAGAGCGGTTTGTGGTCGGGGCCGGTGAGGGTCGAACGTCCCCCGGCAGCCGGTGCAGCGAATCTGCTCGGGCAGGCCGCGGGGCCGACGAACGCGCCGGCGAGCGCCGCCACCTCCGCGATCGATCCCACCGCCTGCGCCCCGACTCCGACGGCGGGGGTCGCCCTGACCCCGGGGGAACGGGCGCAACTGCTTCCGGACGGCCTCGCGGCTGCGCCGGCGCAAGCTCCGCCCGCAATCAGGGAGATGATCGCCGCGGGCAATCAGATCGTCGGCAGGCCATACGTGTACGGCGGCGCGCACGGACTGCCGCTGTCCTCAATTGCCTCCGGGTACGACTGCTCGAGCAGCGTCGAGCACCTGCTCTACGGCGCGAGGCTGCTACCGGTGAGCTATGGCGCCGCGTCGAGCCAACTCGAGGTCTTCGGCCAAGCGGGCCCCGGCCGTTGGGTGACGCTGTACGCCAGCGCCGACCACGTATTCATGTACGTGGCGGGACTGCGCTGGGACACCCACAACGCAGCGGGGGCCGCAGACGGAAGCGGGGGCATCGGCTGGCATCCGCTCGTGCGCAGCGCAGCGGGATTCGTCGCTCGGCATCCGGCGGGGTTGTAGATGGGCCGTTCTGGACCGGTGGCGCTCGCCGGCCTGGCCTGTGTCGCGCTCGGCGGCTGCAGTCCGCTCGGCGCGACGCCCGCCGGACCGGCCGGAACCCACAGTCCGCCCGCCACCACCTCAAGGCTCGCGCAGGCCCAGGTCACGCACGAGTACCCCTCACCGCCCGTGGGTCGGCAAACGGCAGCGGGCGCGAGTCCTTCGGCGGCCCGGGCGGTGCGGGCATTCGCCACCGGATACATCAACTGGACTGCGGACACGGTGGCGGACCAGATGCGCCAGCTGGCGGCGACCAGTATCGGCCAGGCGCGTTCGGCGATGCAGCTCGCCGCCGCGCAGACGGCCAACGACTACGAGCTTCGGCGCGGCGGAATCGCCAACCACGGGACCGTCGAGGCGGTGGCGCCGCTGCGCGGAAGCACCGAGCGCTACGTCGTTGTCACCCTGGAGAGGACGACGGCCGCGCTGAGCTCGGCCTATCAGGGTCTGCGACCGGCGTGGCACGTCGCCGTCGCGACGGTGTCGGCGCTCGGGCCGGGACGCTGGGTGCTCAGCGGATGGCAGCCGGAGAGCTGACCGCCAGGAATGGCCGCGCCCCAGGGCCTCGGTCAGCCGAGCGGCTGGCCGTTCGCGGTCAGCTTGACCTCGATGTTCCCGCGGGTGGCGTTCGAATACGGGCATACCTGGTGCGCCGCCTGCACGAGCTTGATCGCCTCGGCGTCCTCGAGCTGCGGCAGCGTCACGTCCAATGCGACGGCCAGCCTGAAGCCTCGCTCGGGGGTCGGCAGCAGACTGACCTCGCTGTCGATCGAGACGTCGCCGATTTCGGCTTTCTCGCGACGGGCCACGGCGCCCAGCGCGCTCTCGAAGCAGGCGGCGTAGCCAACGGCGAAGAGCTGTTCGGGATTCGTGCCGCCGCCTTGCCCGCCCATCTCCTCGGGCAGCCGGAGCTGGACGTCGAGCACGCCGTCGCTCGTGCGTCCGTGCCCCTGGGCCCGGCCTCCGGTGACGTTCGCCTCTGCGGTGTAGATGGTCTTGGCCATGGTGCCTCCGCGTGCTGAAGATTGCTGTCAGGCCAAGCCTAGTGCTCCGTTTCGAGAGTGGCTTGACATTCGAGCACGGGAGCGAGGGGCGCCTCACCGTGACGCGACGTTGAGCGCGACCGCCGCGGCAAAGCACGCCACCGCGAGCACGCGGATCCACAGGCCGGCTCGGTCGCCGGGCCGGCCCGTGACCATCCCGACGATCGCCAGCGCCATGCAGGCGACTGCGACGAGCGCGAGGATGGCGGCGAGAGCACGGAGCACCACACGTGTTCTACCCTCGGATGAATGTCCTCGCAGTACATCTTCACCACTTACAAGCTGACCCGCCGGTTTCCGCCCGAGAAAGAGGTCCTGACCGATGTCTCGCTGTCGTTCATGCCCGGGGCGAAGATCGGCGTGCTCGGCTACAACGGTGCGGGCAAGTCGACGCTGCTGCGGATCATGGCCGGGATCGATACCGAGTTCGACGGTCAGGCCCAGCTGGCGCCGAAGGCGACGGTCGGCCTGCTTGAACAGGAACCCCACCTCGATCCCACCAAGGACGTCCGCGGCAACGTCGAGGAGGGAGCCGCGGAGATCCGAGCACTGCTGGATCGCTTCAACGAGCTGTCGATGAACTATTCCGACGAGACCGCAGACGAATTCAGCCGCGTTCAGGAACAGATCGACCATGTCGACGGGTGGAATCTCGACACCACGCTCGATGTCGCGATGGATGCGCTGCGCTGCCCGCCGCCCGACGCCGAGGTGACGAACCTCTCCGGCGGTGAACGCCGGCGCGTGGCGCTCTGCCGCCTGCTGCTGCGTCAGCCTGATCTGCTGTTGCTCGATGAGCCGACGAACCATCTCGACGCCGAATCGGTGGGGTGGCTGGAGCGCCACCTGCACGACTACGCCGGCACCGTCGTCGCCATCACCCACGATCGCTACTTCCTCGACAACGTCGCGGGGTGGATCCTCGAGCTCGACCGTGGTCGCGGAATTCCCTACCAGGGAAACTACTCAGGCTGGCTTGAGCAGAAGCGGGAGCGGCTCGCTCAGGAGGCGAGGCAGGACAACACCCGCAGGCGCATGATCGAGCAGGAGCTCGAGTGGGTGCGGCTGAACGCCAGCGCGCGGCGGAGCAAGCCGAAGGCCCGCCTCAACGCATATGAGGCGCTGCTGGCCGAGGACCGCAACGTCAAGCTCGACCAGGTCCAGATCCACATTCCCGCCGGACCGCGGCTGGGCGACGTCGTGGTCGAGGCGGAGGGCCTGCGCAAGGCCTACGGCGACCGGGTGCTGATCGAGGACCTCACGTTCAAGCTGCCCCGCGGCGGGATCGTCGGCGTGATCGGCCCCAACGGCGCCGGCAAGACGACGCTGATGCGGATGATCACCGGCCAGGAGCAGCCCGACGCTGGGACGCTGAAGCTCGGCGAGACGGTGCAGCTCGCCCACGTGGATCAGTCGCGGGACGCGCTTGATCCGGAGAAGACCGTGTGGGAGGAGATCTCCGGTGGCGCCGAACAGATCTCGCTCGGCGATCGGATGGTCAACAGCCGGGCCTATACGGCCGGGTTCAACTTCAAGGGCACCGACCAGCAGACCAAGGTGGCCAAGCTCTCCGGCGGCGAGCGCAACCGCCTGCACCTGGCCAAGCTGCTGCGCTCCGGCGGCAACCTGCTGCTGCTCGACGAGCCGACCAACGATCTGGACACCGACACGCTCCGCGCGCTGGAAGAGGCGCTGTTGTCGTTCGCCGGCTGTGCCGTCGTTGTCTCCCACGATCGCTGGTTCCTGGATCGGATCGCCACCCATGTGCTGGCGTTCGAGGGTGACTCGCAGGTCCGGTGGTTCGAGGGCAACTTCGAGGCCTACGAGAGCTACCGCCACGAGCTGCTCGGCGCCGAGGCTGACCGCCCGAAGCGGATCACCTACAAGAAGCTCGTTCGCGGATAAGCTCAGCCGATCGTGGCGCGAGACCCCTCCAAAGCAGTTCTGATCACCGGCTGCTCCTCTGGTATCGGCCACGCTACGGCCGAACGGCTCGCCGCGTGCGGCTGGAATGTCTACGCCACCGCGCGCCGTCTGGAGGCGATCGCCGATCTGGAGCAGAAGGGCTGCAAGACGCTCGGGCTCGACGTCACCGACGAGGCATCGATGGAAGCTGCGGTCGCTCGGGTGATCGAAGCCGAAGGCGCGATCGGCGTGCTGGTCAATAACGCCGGCTACAGCCAGTCAGGCGCCGTCGAGACGGTGCCGATGGACCGGGTGCGACGGCAGTTCGAGACCAACGTGTTCGGACTCACGCGGATGTGTCAGCTCGTGCTCCCCGGCATGCGCGAGCAAGGCTGGGGGAAGATCGTGAATATCGGCTCGATAGGCGGCAAGGTCACGTTTCCGGGCGGCGGCATCTACCACGGCACCAAGTACGCGGTTGAGGCCCTCAGCGACGTCCTGCGCTTCGAGGTCCGCGGTTTTGGCGTCGACGTGATTCTGGTCGAGCCGGGGCTGATCGTGACCGGGTTCGCCGACGCGGCCACCGCCAGCGTGGTCCCGGATGCGGACGGCCCCTATGCCCGCTTCAACCAGGCGGTGGCAAAGCTGACCACCGAGGCCTACAAGGGGCCGATGAGCAAGCTCGGGGCCGGCCCCGAGGCGGTGGCCAAGACGATCGTCGGAGCGCTCGACTCAAAACGCCCGCGAGCACGCTATCCCGTGACCCTCAGCGCACACCTGATGATCAACCTGCGGCGGTTCACCGCGGACCGCGTGTGGGATCTGATGATGCGGGCGCAGTTCCCCACGCCGAAGCTGTAAGGGGTTGCCGGTGTCCGAAGGATCGCGTAGCCGGGTCCCTCGTGCGATTTCTTCCAAGCTCAGTGGTCGAGCAGTGCCGTGAGCGTCGGGCGCAGTTCACCGGCGTGGCTCGCCATCGCGTCCGCTTGGGCCAGCTCGGCCAACGAGTACGGACCAGTCGCCACGGCCACGCAGCGGACCTCGTCCGCGTGGGCGCAGGCGATGTCACGCGGGGTGTCGCCGATCACGATCGTCCGCTCGCGCGGCCAGGGCGATCCCCGCGTCCCCGCGCGTCGGCGGGCGATCGCCGGCAACGCGGCGCGGTCTTCGGAATCGGAGCCGAAGGCACCGACGCCGGAGGCGAAGTACGACCCGATCCCCGCCCGAGCAAGCTTCAGGCGGCCGACCGGTTCGTAGTTGCCGGTGAGCAGGCCCAGCCGCACGTCCTCGCGCTCCGACAGCCAGTCGAGCGTCTCGAGAACCCCGGCGAGCACCGTGTGGGACAGATCCCCGGGGACCAGCCGGGCGTAGACCCGGCAGCACTCCTCGCGAACCGCGTCCGCACGATCGTCGACTCGCTTGGCTGGGACCCCGGCGTCGATCAGGATCATGCGGGCGATCTCGCCGTCGGTCCGACCCGCCGGTGAAATCGGGCCGCGGACGAGCTGTGCGTCGATTCCGTGGACGGCAAGCAGGGCCGCATGCAACGCCTCGCGGTGCGCTTCGGTGGCACCCGCGACGAGCGTGCCGTCGATGTCGAACAGCAGCAGCACGGGAGGACGAGCTACCGCTGAAACGACGTGTCCGGCTCGAGGCGCGCCGCGAACGCCGCGATCAGCCGCGCCGCCGCATCGATGTCCTCCAGCGAGACCATCTCCACCGGTGAGTGCATGTAGCGGCACGGCACCGACACGAGACCCGTGGGAACACCTGAGCGGCTGAGGTGAATCGCGTCAGCGTCGGTACCCGTGCGTCGGCCGAGGGATTCAACCGTGAACGGGATGCCCTCCGTTTCCGCCGCGTCGTGCAGGAGGTCGAAGACCGTCGGGTGCAGGGTCGTGCCGCGGGCGATCACGGGCCCCGAACCGAACGTGTGCTTGGTCATCTCTCCGAGCTCGACCCCCGGCTGATCGGTCTCGAAGGTCACGTCGACGACAATCGCCACGTCGGGCTCCCGTGCGAAGGCGGTGGTTCCCGAGCCTGCGAAGGTCGTCTCCTCCTGCACTACTGCGAGCGCCACGACGTCTCCGGGAGCGCCGCCGCTTTCGGCCACCAGCCGGGCTGCTTGCGCGGCAACGTAACAGCCGACGCGATTGTCGAGCGCCCGGGAGATCAGGCGTCCGTTGCGCAGCTCCACCGGCGCAACGTCGATGACCGCCACATCCCCAATCCTCACCAGTCCGCGGGCCTCCTCGCCATCCCCGGCGCCGATGTCGATGTGCAGGTCCTTGATCTTGGGAGCTTGCTTGCGGTCGTCGTCCTTCATCAGGTGGACCGGCTTGCGACCGATCACGCCGGTCACGGCGCCCCCGCGGGTGGCGATGGCGACGCGCTGGCCAACCAGGACCAACGGGTCCCAGCCGCCGACCTCGCCAAAGCGCAGGAAGCCGCCGTCGTCGATGTGCGAGATGTGCAGTCCGATCTCGTCGATGTGACCGACCACGGCCAACGTCGGGCCGCCGGCCGTCCCGGCTACGCGAGCGTACGAGGACCCGAGATGGTCGCCTCCGACCTCGTCGGTGAACGAGCTGCAGCCTTCACGCCACGCGCGGGCAGCCTCCGTCTCGTGGCCGGAGGGCCCGGCGGCGGTCAGGAGCCGGTGGAGCAGGTCAGGCGGCGTCACGGCTCGGGAGGACTTTTCGCTCAAGCTGCCAGCAGCTCTCTGAGCACGAACTGGAGGATGCCGCCGTGCTGGAAGTAGTGTTGCTCCTTTGGTGTGTCGATCCGCACCGTGACCGTGAACTCCTGGTCATCGGCGTGCACCGTGACCTCGCGGGGGATCTCCGCGCCCTCGCTGAGGCCGCCGACGGCGAACATCTCGTGCCCGGTCAGCCCCAGCGACTGCGCCGACTCTCCGTTCCTGAACTGAAGCGGCAGCACGCCCATTCCGACCAGGTTCGAACGATGAATCCGCTCAAAGCTCTCGGCGATCACCGCTCGCACACCGAGCAGCCGAGTGCCCTTGGCGGCCCAGTCACGCGATGAGCCTGATCCGTATTCCTTGCCGGCCAGGACGACCAGAGGAGTGCCCTCCTGCGCGTAGCGCATCGCCGCGTCGTAGATCGGCATCTCCTCCTCATCGGGAAGGTGGAGGGTGACGCCGCCCTCTGGAAGCGGCCCCCGCCCGCCCGCCAGCTGGTTGCGCAGGCGGATATTGGCGAACGTGCCGCGCATCATCACCTCATGGTTTCCCCGCCGCGAGCCATAGGAGTTGAACTCCTTTGGCTTCACGCCATGGTCAATCAGGTACTTCCCCGCCGGGCTGTCTCGCTTGATCGAACCGGCGGGCGAGATGTGGTCGGTGGTGACGCTGTCGCCCAGGACGGCTAGCACCCTGGCCGCTTCGATGTCGGTGACCGGCTCCGGTTCGGCGGGCAGCGCCTCGAAGAACGGGGGGCGTCTGACGTAGGTCGACTCGGAAGCCCACGCGAAGCTGTCCCCGGTCGGCACCTCCAGGGAGTTCCAGCGCTCGTCGCCGTCGAAGACCTCGCCGTAGCTCTTGCGGAACATGTCGGATTGGACGGCGTTCTGCACCGTCTCGGCGACCTCGGCTGCGCTCGGCCAGATGTCCTTCAGATACACCGGCCGACCCTCATTGTCCTCTCCCAGGGGCTCGTCGTAGAGGTCGATGTCCATCGTGCCGGCCAGCGCGTAGGCGACACACAGCGGGGGTGAGGCGAGGTAGTTCATCTTCACATCAGGATTGATGCGACCTTCGAAGTTGCGGTTGCCCGACAGGACCGAGACCACCGCCAGATCCTCAGCGTCCACGACATCGGAGATCTCTTCGGGCAGGGGACCGCTGTTGCCGATGCACGTGGTGCAGCCGTAGCCCACCAGGTGGTAGCCGAGCGCCTCGAGGGGCGCGGTCAGCCCGGCTCGATTGAGGTACTCGGTGACGACCTTGGAGCCGGGGGCGAGCGAGGTCTTGACCCACGGCTTGACCTTGAGGCCCTTCTCCACCGCGTTGCGAGCCAGGAGACCTGCCCCGAGCATCACCGAGGGGTTGGATGTGTTCGTGCACGAAGTGATCGCGGCAATCACGACGTGACCGTGATCGAGCTCGGTCTCGGTCCCATCGGCCAGCGTCACCGGCGCCCGCGTCTCGATGCGGTCTGCCACCTGCGCGCCTCCGGTGCCGCCCTCAGGCTCGTGGCCCGGGCCGTTGGCGTGATGGGTGGAGACGGGGTCGCTGGCGGGAAAGCTCTCCTGCACGGCTTCATCCTCTTTGCTCGTGTCGGGCAAAAAGCCCTCCAGCGACATCCGGAAGGCGGCCTTGGACTCGGTCAGCGACACGCGGTCCTGCGGCCGCTTGGGCCCGGCAATGCTCGGAACCACCTCGCCGAGGTCGAGGCTCAGCTTGTCGCTGAAGGTCGGCTCCTCGGAATGCTCGTCGTGCCACAGTCCCTGCTCCTTGGCATAAGCCTCCACGAGCTCGATCAGCTCGGGTGGGCGCCCCGAGAACTCGAGGTAGTTGAGCGTCTCCTGGTCGATCGGGAAGATCGCGCACGTCGAGCCGAACTCCGGCGACATGTTGCCGATCGTGGCCCGGTCGGCCAGAGGGAGATTGGCCAGGCCGTGGCCGTAGAACTCGACGAACTTGCCCACGACGCCGTGTCCGCGCAGCATCTCGGTCACCGTCAGCACGAGATCGGTGGCCGTCGCCCCCTCGGGCAGCCCGCCGGTCAGCTCGACGCCGAGCACCTGCGGAATCAGCATCGACATCGGCTGGCCAAGCATCGCCGCCTCGGCCTCGATTCCGCCCACCCCCCAACCGAGGACCCCGAGACCGTTGATCATCGTCGTGTGTGAATCGGTGCCGACCAGAGTGTCTGGGTACGCGAGGCCGCGCTCGTCGTCGACGAACACCACCCGCGCGAGGTACTCGAGGTTGACCTGGTGGACGATGCCGGTATCCGGCGGGACCACCTTGAAGTTGCGGAACGCCCCCTGGCCCCACCGCAGGAAGCCGTAGCGCTCCTGGTTTCGCTCGAACTCGCGCTCGGCGTTGTGCTGGAAGGCGCGGGGCGTGCCGTACTCATCGACCTGGACTGAGTGATCGATCACCAGCTCGGCCGGAACCAGCGGGTTGATCTTTCCTGCATCGCCGCCCATCTCAGCGATCGCATCGCGCATCGCCGCGAGATCGACGATCGCGGGAACGCCGGTGAAGTCCTGCATCACCACGCGCGCGGGCGTGAACGCAATCTCCTGGCTCGGCTCGTCGTTGGCGTTCCAGCTGGCCAGCGCCTCGATGTCCTGCGCCCGGATCGACTCTCCGTCCTCGTTGCGGAGCAGGTTCTCGAGCAGGATCTTCAGCGAGAACGGCAGCCGTGCGACGTCGTACTTGGCTTGCAGTGCGTCGAGGCGGAAAATCTCGAAAGATCTCTCACCGACGTTGAGGCTGGCCCTGGCGTCGAAGCTGTTCGCTGTCAATTCATTCTCCAGATCTGAGGTTAGCCCTAACTCTAGGCGCGGCCCCGTGACGCCGTCACCTACGCAGCTCTCGGCCAGGCCTTCTCCGGGTCCCTGGGGCCAGATCCGATCACGTTACGGGACGCCGGCGCGCGCTCCATGCCGGTCGGTTGGTCCATTCGAAGCGATCAGCCGGGCGGCTAGGCGAGTAGCCGGACGATTGCGACCACGCCGACGATCACGATCAACGCGCGCAGCGCGGAGGCCGGCAGCCGGCGGCCCTGGCGGGAGCCGAGGATTCCGCCGATGGTCGACCCGACGGCAATCAGCAACGCCGGTAACCAGGCGACATGCGCGACGAACACGAACATGATGCCGGCGACGAGGTTGACCAGGCCGGCGAGCACGACCTTCAGTGCGTTGATCCGCTGGAGGTCCTCATCGACCGCGAGGCCGAGGATCGCGAGCAGCAGGATCCCCTGTGCCGCGCCGAAGTAGCCTCCGTAGACGCCGCTGGCGAACACGCCCATCACCGCCAACGGCCCCGCCCGGTCGCGAGCGGACTGACGGTGCGCGCCGAGCGCCGCGGAGAGCCGTGGTTGGAGGATGATCAGCACGAGCGCGATCACGATGAAGGCGGGGACGATCGCCCTGAATGCCGAGGCGGGGAGGCTGAGCAGCAGCGCGGCCCCGGCAATCCCGCCGAGCACCGAGGCGGTGGCGAGCGGCATCAGCCGCCCGCGCTGACCGGCCAGCTCACGCCGGTACCCAACGGCTCCGGCCGCAGAGCCCGGCACGAGTCCGATCGTGTTCGAAACGTTGGCCACCACCGGCGCGTAGCCGAGGCCGAGCAGCACGGGGAAGGTGAACAGTGTTCCGCTGCCCACCACGGTGTTAATCGTCCCGGCCACGATTCCGGCGCCGAAGATCGCGAGCGCGTGAAGCGCGCTCATGCGCCGCTCAAGGTGTCTCTGCCAGTCCCAGGAGCGAAGAGTGTAGGAGCAGACTGACGACTACAGGCCCGGCGGATGTCGGGCGACGTAGCCCGAGGTATCGGTCATCGACTGCGACCAGCGCGTTCCGCCCTGGGCCAGCGCGACGGTGTCAAAACGCCACCCGGCCACGACCATGAACGCGTGGCCCGCGTTCGCGTAGACGGTGATCCAGCGGCCGGCACCCGGAAGCCCCCAGCTCTCGAAGCCGGTCGAGTCCAGCGGTGAGCTGAGCAGTCCGGCGGCGGCGAGCGCATAGCTGATCGAGCCCGAGCAGTCGTAACCGCTGGCCTGGAACGAGCCATGACCTCCGCCCCAGACGTAGGGCAGGGTCGCGATCGCGTTGCCCGCGGCCATCACCTGGCCCACGGCCGCAGGCGCCCCGGCGGGAGGTTGCACCATCCCACCGGTGTTGACGGCGATAGCGCCGACGTTCACGCCCGGGGCCGCCGAGACGCTCGCCGCCGCCGCCGCCGCCGCCGCCGCCGCCGCCGCCGCCGCCGCGCGCCGGGCGTCAGCGGCCGCGCGCGCCTCGAGGGCCTGGAGGTCGGCGTTCAGTCTGTGCAGCTTCGCGGAGTCGTTGGCGCGCGTTCGGAGCTGCGCGATCTGCCGGGTCAGCAACGCGGCATGGAGGGCGGCGACCTGGTTGCGCTGCGAGAGCACCTGCTCGGTGAGGGTCCGATCACGCTGCTCGAGCCCGGCCAGGGCCGTGGCCTGGCGGGACACGGCAGCCCGCGCGGAGCGCGTGAACGACACGACCTGCGCGTCCTGGTGCCCGACCCGCTGCAGGAAGCTGACCTGCTCTAGCAGGTCACGGAATCCGTGCGAGTCGAGGATCACGCTGACCAGATCGGGATGGCTACCTTCGTAGCCCGCGACCAGGTTCGCCGACAGCGCGGTGGTGGCCAGCCGGAGCCGGTTCTCGAGCTTCACCAACTGATCTCGAGCCGCGAGCAACTGGTTCTGCACGGCCCGTAGCTGATACTCGCGGGCACTCAGCTGGCCCTGCACGGCGTCGAGCCGCTGCTGGGCGGCCGCCAACCCGCCGGCCGTCTGGTTGATGAGCGCGGCATCGGCCGCGATCGACGAGCGCAGCGAGCCTGCAGCCGACCGGCTCTGATCGATCCGGCTCTGAAGGTCGCCGGCGCTAGTGGCGGTGAAGTTGCTGCCGAGCAGCGCGAGCCCCAGCGATGCGATGACGGCGGCCGCACGCGGCATCGAGAATTTTCTGGGCATTTGGTTCATCGTGGCTCGCGGCGGGACCGCAGTCGCGCAGAAGCGTCACCACAGGTGCCCAATGAGACGCTCCGCCGGCGGCGACGGGACCCGCTCTGGGGCGGGCCGGAGCACAGTAACACGACCCGTCGCGGCCTCGGCCTGTGTTCCTGGGCTTGCAAAGAATCCTGCAAAACACGGATTTGGCGGATCGCTGTCCGGTGCTCGTGGCGCCACCCGCAGGCAGTGAGCGGAAAGCGCTGATGCCGCGGAGGTGAAGCTACGACCTCGGGAACTCGGGCCGCGCGCGAGCGCTACGGTCGCGCCGCGGTCCGCGCGAGCTTGCGCCGGGCCCCCGTTTCCAGCTCCACTTTGCGCAGCCGCACCGCAGCTGGGGTCACCTCGGCGCACTCGTCCTCACGCAGGAACTCCAGCGCCTGGTCGAGCGACAGCTCGCGCTTGGGCACGAGCCGGACCAGCTCGTCTGCGGTCGACGAGCGGATGTTGGTCAGGTGCTTCTCCTTGCAGGCGTTTACATCCAGGTCCTCGGCGCGTGAGTTCTCGCCCACGATCATGCCTTCGTAGACCGGATCCCCGGGCTCCACGAACAGGGTCCCGCGCTCCTGCAGGTTGAACAGCGCGTAGGCGGCAACCTCACCGCGGCGATCGGCCACGAGCGAACCGGTGGGTCGCGTCCGCAGCTCGCCATGCCAGGGCTCCCAGCGGTCAAAGACGTGGTGGACGAGTCCCGTCCCCCGCGTCTCGGTGAGAAACTCGGTGCGAAAGCCGATCAGCCCGCGTGCGGGCACGAGATACTCCATCCGCACCCAGCCGCTGCCGTGATTGACCATCTGCTCCATCCGGCCCTTGCGCAGCGCCAATAGCTGGGTGATCACTCCGACGTACTCCTCGGGCGCGTCGACACTCATCCGCTCGACCGGCTCGTGGATCTTGCCGTTGACCGCCCGCGTCACGACCTGGGGCTTGCCCACCGTGAGCTCGAAGCCTTCGCGTCGCATCAGCTCGACCAGGATCGCCAGGGCGAGCTCACCCCGACCCTGAACCTCCCAAACCTCAGGGCGCTCGGTCGCCTCGACCCGCAGCGACACATTGCCGACCAGTTCACGCTCGAGCCTTGCCTTGACCTGGCTGGCGGTCAGGCGATCGCCTTCGCTGCCCGACAACGGCGAGTCGTTGATGCCGATGGTGACTGACAGCGAGGGCTCGTCGACCGTGATCACCGGAAGGGGGTGGGGGTCCTCGGGATCGGCCAGGGTCTCGCCGATCGTGATGTCAGGGATCCCGGCCACCGAAATGATCTCTCCTGCTTGCGCCTCTTCGGCATCCACCCGATCCAGCGCCTCGGTTACGTAGAGCTCGGTGATCCTGACCCGCTCGATCGCTCCGTCCGCGCGGCACCAGGCCACCGTCTCGCCGCGGCGGATCGTGCCATGGCGCAAGCGACAGATCGCGATCCGACCGACGTACGGCGAGGCGTCGAGGTTGGTCACGTGCGCCTGGAGCGGGTGATCGGGATCATGCTCGGGGGCCGGCACGTGCTCGAGCAGCAGCTCGAGCAGGGGCTGCAGGTCGCTCCCGGGCTGCTCGGGATCCAGCGACGCCCAGCCCGCCTTCGCGTTGGTGTAGACGATTGGAAAGTCGATCTGCGACTCGTCAGCGTCGAGATCGAGGAACAGCTCGTAGACCTCGTCGACCACCGCGTCGATGCGCGCGTCAGGCCTGTCCACCTTGTTGACGACTAGGATCACCGGGAGGCGTGCCTCGAGCGCCTTGCGCAGGACGAAGCGGGTCTGCGGCAGCGGACCCTCACTGGCGTCGACCAGGAGCAGGACCGCGTCGACCATCGTCAGCCCGCGCTCGACCTCGCCGCCGAAATCGGCGTGCCCAGGCGTGTCGATGATGTTGAACTTGACGTCCCCGTAGCGCACGGCTGTGTTCTTGGCCAGGATCGTGATGCCCTTCTCTCGCTCGAGGTCCATCGAATCGAGCACGCGGTCGTTGACCTCCTGGTTGGAGCGAAAGGCGCCGGACTGCCACAGCAGAGCGTCGACGAGCGTCGTCTTGCCGTGATCGACGTGGGCGACGATCGCGACGTTGCGCAGATCCGAGCGAGTTGCCATCCAGTCCACGATAGACGCGTTGCACCGATCTGAGCTTCCTGCGCGTGGCCGCTGACGCTAGCCTCGGCCGGCATGCAGATCGCCGTCGTGGGAGCCCACGGACAAGTGCTTACCGGGTTAGTTCCGTTTTGGTTCAGGCGGCGTGATCGATG
>JRHI01000622.1_pt1 | contig 36573 bp, 32 predicted proteins | sample 215371 | NCBI WGS metagenome assembly JRHI01 (sample SAMN02929681, study PRJNA255918) | sediment metagenome | biome: cave system; feature: Ice Cave; material: Sediment; isolation source: sediment from deep within a dark volcanic ice cave with no known source of... ...
GACCTCGGGCCATCCAGCAAATTACACCATCTTGACGGACGCGACCCCGCCGTCGGTGCCATGGCGACCTCGCTCATCCCGCAGATCGAGGCAAAGATACGGTCGCGGCGCTTCCTCGTCAGGCTTATCGAGCTTTTCAGCAAGGGTATGCATCATCAGGTGCTCGAGAACCCGACGATGCTTGGTACCACCTCGACCCAGGTGCTGGGCAACGACGCACTGAACGTGATCGCCGGACGCGAGGTGGCCAAGACGATCGCGCGCGACGCGGCGGCTCGATCCGGCGTCAGCGAAATGATCGCGGAGTATCTGCTCCCGGTGGTTGCTGCCATGGTGGTGGGCGCGCTGGCGGAACAGAGCCGCGAGGACCTCGAAAGACTGGCCCGCGGCGACAGTGGCGAGAGCACCATGGCAGCTGCCGACGGCGCCGCGGCTCCGGTCGTCAGGTCGTTGCCGCAGGTTGCGGCAAGCGGCGGCGGCTTTACCGGAAGCACCGTTGGCGGGGTTGGCCTGGCGAGCCCGGGCGCCGTATCGGAGCGCCTTGTTGTACTGGCAGACAGCATCAGGGACGGAGTGCCGTTGCCCGACGACAGAGATGCCGCGGACGCGACGCGCCGGGTGCTGGCGCCCTACCTTGCATTGCCGAGAGGGCCGCTCGATTGGATCGCGCGACTGCGCGCGCTCGGCGGGAGCGCTTTCAAAGCGCCGCGCGCCCGCAAGCCTCTATGAGCCCGCGAGCGCGAGGACCAACCGTCAGACGAGGGTAGCCGGACTAGCGGCAGGGCCGCGCTTCGACGTCGCAATACCAGCCTGCCGAGGACCGCGAGCACTTCATCCGCTGGCCGGCGGCGCGCCCATACCGGGCCCAGTCGCTGCCGTACTCCAGATCGGTGAATTCGGCCCAGGAACGGATCGCTGCCCCCTGAGCAGCGGCCTGGCTCCGCTGCGCGCCGCTGCTGCCGTAGTGAATATGATCCGCCATGCACAGCCGGCCGCCCTCGCGGCGCAAGACGTGGATGCTGGCGAGACCCGTCTGATCCGCCGATGACGGCGCCCCGAAAATGGTCACCGCGGTTGCAGCCGCGACCAAGCTCACTACGAACCTCGAACCCATCTCTCCCCCCGTCGTATTAGCCACCCGGCGCGGGAGATTGCCAGATTCCTGACACGTTCTCGATAGCGGCGTGGATCGCAGATCGTTGAATTTGCAGGCTTAGCGGCAAACCGGTCACATCGAAGGTCAACTCTGCAGCACACTGAGAGCCTGACCTAGAGTAGCGGCTCCTCATAGACCCGCTTGCCCTCGACCATCAGCCCCTTGATGCCGGCATTGCCGGCATCGTCGATGGCGATGAGGGCATCGAGCTTCTTCTGGCCCACGAGCTTCTCGAGCTCCCGGCCGGTGCCTTCCGGCACGAAGAAGTCTTCGATGCCGTAGCGGACCGTCGCCTGCCCGGGCGCAGCCGACGTCGGCGCGGAGGCGTACGCGACGCGTCCCTTGATGAGGAACTGGTCGGGAGGGAGATTTTCCGGCTTCTTCGTGCTCACGTACAAGGGCTTCCAGCGGTCGCCGGTCTTCTGCAGCGTCACGTAGAGCGTGGATCCGCTTTTGAGGCCCGCCTCCGTGACGGGAACGCGGGAGATTTCGTAACCGAGCGCCACGTAGTCGCCCTGGAAGAGCGAGCGCGGATCGACGGGAATCACCTCCAGCACGACCTCATGACCGGTCGAAAGGAGATGCGCGCGCTGCCAGATCATCCAGCCGAGAACAGCGGCCTGCACGAACGCGACGACGGCGATGCCGATCCACATGTTGCGGCGGTTGATGTCCATCATGGCGCGGCCTCCACACTGGTTTGCACGCGCGAGTGCAGGCGGTAGGCCGCGACGGCGAGCAGGATCACGATGATGCCCGCCGACAGGAAGAACAGCGAGGAGCCGAGCAGCGTGCCGACGGTCTTGAAGTAGAGCGCCAGCACCTCGATGGAGAAGCCGGCATAGCTGAGCCAGAGGAGCGAGCCGTTGTTGTTCTTGAGCCCGATCCAGATGCCGCCGACGACGAGCGCCAGCGTCACGATCGCCAGGAGGATCAGGTTGTCGAGGTGAGCGTTCTCGATAAACTGGAGCGCAAAAAGCCCCGCGAAAGCTATCGCCATGCCGTAGGCGATGGCCGCCTCGCCCCACGTCCGCCAGCGCCCCAAGATCACGGGGCCCGCCAAGCCCGCCGCCGCGATGATGAGGCCGATGGCCACCACCACGCCGTGCCCATGGCCGTCGAGCAGGAAGTAGCCGATGGCGACGATCCAGATGCTGAGGACGATCGCCGCGAGGTGCAGCCCGGGGATCCATTCGCGCCACAGCATGGCCGCCGCGACCGCGCCCCAGCCGATCAGGAACGGCCAGTGCACGCGGTTGGTGTCGGACATCTCCCAGCCGCTCCATAGCCCCATCAGCAGCAGGGCAAGCGCGAGTGCCGGGTTGGAACGCAGGACAACCCCCGCAAGCAGCGCACCCAGCGCCCACGTGAGCACGGCGTCCGGGGCGTGGCCGCTGATATGGAACATCTGCGCAATCAACATGATCCCGGCGCCGAACAGCGCGACGCCGGTGAGGATTGCCGCATGCGCAAACGCCGGGTGATCACGGTCGAACAGCAGGCCGGCGAGACCGTAGGCGCCAAACAGGCCGATGAAGATGAGCGCGAGCCTGAGCAGGCGCGCCATCTCGTTCCAGTGGGCGGCAACGAAGCTCATGGCGCCGAAGCCGATCAGCACCGCGCCGAGGATGCCGAGCACGGGCGCCAGCTCGAGGCTGCGGCTGCGCCCGGCGACGTCGCGGCGGATGGAGGCCTCACCGTCGGCGGAAAGCCAGCCGGCCTCTCGCCAGCGCGCGAGGTCATGGTCGAGACGCCTCGCATAGCGCGACATAAAGAGGGCACCCGGTCGAAGAATAAGAGCGCGCACGATAGCCGCGGAGAGCAAGCAAAACAATGACGGCATTTCGGCCGCTTTGCGTCGGGGTAAACGGCCTCGGCCTGCGCCCGCATTGAGGGGCTCGGCGTTTTCCTCTAGCGTCCGCCGCCATGACACAAAAGCAGCCTATCCACGTCATCGGCGGCGGCCTTGCGGGCTCGGAAGCCGCTTGGCAGATCGCCACCGCAGGCGTCTCCGTCGTGATCCACGAGATGCGGCCCGACAAGATGACGGACGCCCACAAGACGGATGCGTTCGCCGAGCTCGTGTGCTCGAACTCGTTCCGCTCCGACGACTGGGAGACGAGCGCCATCGGGCTCCTGCATGAGGAGATGCGGCGCGCGGGCTCGCTGATCCTTGCCGCTGCCGACCGCCACAAGCTGCCTGCCGGCGGCGCGCTCGCCGTCGATCGCGATGGGTTTGCGGTGGAAGTGACCGAGCGGCTGCGCACCCATCCGCTCGTCACGATCGAGCGCGGCGAGATCGCCGGCCTCCCGCCCGCTGAGTGGGACAGCGTCATCGTCGCCACGGGGCCGCTCACGTCTCCGGCCCTGAGCACCGCCGTGCAGGCGCTCACGGGCGAGGACGACCTTGCCTTCTTCGACGCCATCGCTCCGGTCGTGCATCGCGAGTCGATCGATATGTCGGTCGCCTGGGCGCAGTCGCGCTACGACAAGGCGGGGCCGGCCGGCACCGGCGCCGACTACCTCAACTGCCCCATGACCAAGCAGGAGTACGAGGCGTTCATCGCTGCGCTCCTCGCGGGCGAGAAGACGAGCTTCAAGGAGTGGGAGGCTTCCACTCCCTACTTCGACGGCTGCCTGCCGATCGAGGTGATGGCCGAACGCGGTCCGGAGACGCTGCGTTTCGGGCCGATGAAGCCAGTCGGTCTTTCCGATCCCCACAAGGGCGGCGCGCGGCCATACGCCGTGGTGCAGCTGCGCCAGGACAATGCGCTCGGCTCGCTGTGGAACATGGTCGGCTTCCAGACCAAGCTGAAGCACGCCGAGCAAGCGCGCATCTTCCGCATGATTCCGGGCCTCGCGGGAGCGGAGTTCGCGCGCCTCGGCGGCTTGCACCGCAACACCTTCCTCAACAGCCCCAAGCTGCTCGATCGGACGCTGCGCTTGCGCGCCGAGCCTCGGCTGCGCTTTGCCGGCCAGATCACGGGCGTCGAAGGCTACGTCGAGAGCGCGGCGATCGGGCTGCTCGCGGGCCGGCTCGCCGCGGCCGAGCGACAGGGGATCGCGTGCGCGCCACCGCCGGCAACAACGGCGCTCGGTGCGCTCATCGGACACATCACCGGCGGGCACATCCTCGTCGAGGAAGGCGATGCGGCGGAGCCGCGGGCACGCTCATTCCAGCCGATGAACATCAACTATGGGCTCCTGCCGCCGGCGCCCGCGCTCGAGCGTGACGGCTCCGGCAAGCGCATCAAGGGCAAGGACAAGACGCGCGCGAAGCGCCGCGCGGTGTCGATGCGCGCACTCGCCGACATCGAGACTTGGCTCGGGCGTGCGACCGCGCCTTCAGCCGCTGCGGAGTAACGCTAGCGCTACTACTCGACGGGATAACCGGCGGCGTGGGTCGTCGGCTCTTCGACGCCTGCGCGCGAGCGCTCGGGCGCAGCGTACTTCTTGAGCACGGAGCGCGCCTTGTCGACGACGGCGTCGGCGATCGCCGCCTGCCCTTCGGCGGTGGGGTGGAAGGCGCCCGAATAGGTCGCGGCCAGCACGAGCTGGAACCACGACAGCGCGTTGAGCTTCAAGACTTTCAAGAGCAGCGTCGAGGCGACGTGGAAGTTCGCCGTCATGAACGCGTCGTTGGGCGTTCGGAACCAGCGTTGGCGCGATGCATACGCGCGGAAGTCAGCCGGGTTGTATGGACGCCAGCCTTCCTCCGTCTTGCGCGGCAGGCGCAATTCGTCGGCGATGTCGCCACCGTCGTGGGTGCTGCCAGCGCAGATGCCGCGGCCGATGAAGGCGCGGCGGTGCGACGACACATACGTCCAGTGATACTGCTCGGCGGCATCCGCCATGGCGTGATTGAGCTTGTCCGCCACCCAGGTGCCGACACGCACCTTCGCCTCGGTGAGCTGGAAATCGGGCAGCACATCCATGCCCGCCCGCCCGTCGGGACAGACTTCGCTGCCATCGCCGAGCAGCGCGAGCTCCGGATAGGCAGTGAGGATGACGCGATCGGATTCCTCCCACGGGATGTGCAGGAGATAGTGGATGGCGCGGTTGAGCGACTTGTAGCGCAAGATGAGCGCATCGAGCTGGGCGCTTGCCGCGGTGAGGCCGTGCACCTGGCCGAACCAGCCGCCGAGCTTGCGCAGGATCGATTCATCCGACAGCACCGAGTTGGCGAGGAGCCGCGAGAAGCCCACGTCGTTGCCGCCAACGGAGACAAACATGAGATCGATCTTGCGCGCGTTGATCGGATCGCACTTCCTCAGCACGAGACCTCCCTGCAGCTCGGGGATGGTCCCATTCATGTGATAAGCCTCGGGCAGATCCTGTATCGGCGCTTCGTGCAGGCCGCACTGGGCGGACGCAATGAGCGAAATCTGCGACAGGTCGGGCGGATTGGGCACCCACTCGTTGCCGGTGTAGCGCAGGAACAGGCCGAAGGTGACCTCCGAGCCCGAGCAGGCGACGCCGACGTAGGTGACGGCGCGGTGCGGGTCCTCGATCCCGAGCTGGAGGGCCGCGCGCAACTGATGTGAATAAAGCGAGCGGTGGCACGCCTGATCGCCCCAGCGCGCATTCTCCTCGATGAAGTCCTTGTCGCCGATCTGCTGCCAGGGCCCCACGCGGGCCGGATAACCCGTGAGATCGAGCCCTTCCTTGGCGCGCTTGCCGTAGCTCGCCGAGCGCTCGCGCGAGAAGTGCACCGGCACGTCCGGATTGCCTTCGCCCGAGGCGAAGCTGTCACCCATGCCGACGATGAGGAGATCGCGGACACGAATGTCCTCGGTCGCGACCGTACGGCCCCCGATCTCCACCTCGATGGTGAGCCCGGCGGGATAGGGCACATCGAGCTTCACCTGCTCGTTGCAGGGCTGCGTCACGACCTTGCCGCGCAGCTCCTCGCCACCGTGGGGAGCGGTGAGCCACGTGCAGCTCAGACCCACAGCCTCGTCGACGTTGTCGATGCGCGCGATCACGCGGTGCGATTTCGGATTGATGTAATCCTTGCCATTGGGGCAGACGAAGCGGTTCGTGCGCACGCCCCAGCAGGTGTTGCGGAACATGCTCTCCGCCCAGCCGTCCTCGTGGCGGCGGCTCAGCGCCTGCTCGGCGGCGAGCACGGGATGCCCCAACTGCTGCTGGGGCGTGAGCGCGAGGTAGGTCGCACGATGCACCTCAGTGTCGGCTGCGTCGGTGAAGAAGCGGAACGAATTCTCGACCTGCCAGGAGATCTCCGGCACCTGCAGCGGAATGACCGGAGTGGGCTCGGCCGGCGGCAGCGGCTGCGCTGGAGACGCGGGATCGGTGGGGCTCGTCGCAGGCGCGGGGGAAGACGGAGGAGATGGAGCTGCGGGATCGGTCTGACCCGCGGCAGACGCCGCGAGCGCGAACGCGAGCACGCCCAGCGCCAGCAGCCGACCGCTCGATCGGATCATGCCTTACCTCCGTCTCGCCGCGTCGCTCAGATTGTGCCGCGAATGCTTGCCCGCCACAGACGCCACACGCGCGTCAGCGGCGAGATGTCGGCACGCTCGCGAACGATCCCCGGTCCCAGCCTCTCCAAAGCTGCCAAATAGGGCTCCACGAGGGCGGTGGGGAGGATTGCGGCGTTGGCGCTCTCCGGGGCAGCGCGCGAGCTCCGGCGCACTTGCTGCAGCGAGCCTCTCGCACCGTCGAGGATCGCCGGCGCAAGCTCTGCCCAATCATTAACCAGATGCGCTCGCGGAGAGCGTTGGCGCGCCTCGAGCATGAGCGGAACGGTGCGCAGGAGCTGAACGCGCCCATAGGATTGGCCTGCGGCGAAGAGCAGTTTGTCGGCCGCTTCGCCGGGAGGCACGCCCAGGATGCGTGCGGCGAGGCGGAAGGCCGCGCCATCGGTCTCATCGAGATGCTGATCCAGCGCCGCGCCGCTCACGCCGAATTCCGGATCTAGCGCGCGCGAGCGGGCGTCGAGCAGCTTCGCGAATGGCCCTGCCGGTAAACCATGGCGCGCAATCGCCTCCCGCAGGGCGTCCGCGATCGGATTGCCAGTGGCCTCGCCCTCGGCGGGACCCGGCTCCAGCACGTCGCGCCACCACTGCAGGCGGATCTCGGCGATCAACGGCTCGCTCGCCGTGGCGGCGATGCGCGCGGTATCGCCCACGAAAGCGGCGAGCGCGATCAGGTCGCGGCGCGCCGCGCGCGGGGCGAGACGAGCGGCTAGGTAGCGGTCGAGCGCGTTGGCGCGGGCCGCGTCCTCGACCGCGGCGTCGGTAGCAAGCTCGCGATCGCTCGGCTCCGCCATAGGGCCACCACGTCATTCCACCGCAATGAGGCCGGCGCTCACGTCGCGCCCTTCCGCCAGCAGCACGTTGAACGTACGGGCAGCGGCGCCCGTGCTCATTGGCTCGAGCCCGATGCGCGCCTCGGCAAAGAGCTTACGCACTTCTGCTGAAGGAAGCGCGTGCGAGGGCCCGGCGCCGAACAGCACGAACCCCGGCGGCTTGATCTCGCGCAAGAACGCCGCGCACGTCTCAGCCGTCACGTCATCGATGGTCTTGACGCCCCAGGCATAGATACCGCTCGGCAGGATCATCACCGAGCCGCGGTGGCTCATGCCCGCGAAGCGGAAGCCGCCGTTGCCGTAGGCGTCGATCGGCGCGCGTTGCGGGTAGTGGGCGGGAGCCGGGGGCATCGCCTCTCCTCGCGCTGCCGCCGCGGCTAGGTCTTGGCCTTTGCGGGAGCTGCTTCCTTCGCCTTCACCGCGTGTCCGACGGTATCGCGCCTGACGCCGAGGTAGTCCAGCAGCGGTGCGGCAATGAAGATCGAGGAATAGGTGCCGATGACGATGCCGAACAGCATGGCAAAGGAGAAGTTGCGGATGACCTCGCCGCCGAAGATCAGAAGCGCCAAAATGCCGGCGATCGCCGTCATGCCGGTGAGGATGGTGCGCGAGAGCGTCTCGTTAATCGAGACGTTCAGAAGCTCGTTCAAATCCATGCGCTTGTACTTCCGCAAATTCTCGCGGATGCGGTCGGACACGACGACGCTATCGTTCACCGAATAGCCGAGAATGGTCAACAGCGCGGCGACGATCGACAGATCGAAATCGAGCTGCAAAAGTGAGAACAATCCCACCGTCACCAGCACGTCGTGCAGCAGCGCGACCACGCATCCGGCAGCGAACTGCCATTCGAAGCGGAACCACACATAGACGATGATGGCCAGGATGGAGGAGAACACCGCGATGATGCCGGTGCGCCGCAGCTCGCTCGACACCGCCGGCCCGACGACCTCGATGCGGCGCTGCGAGAACCCGTCGCCGAGCCTCTCGACGACCTTCTTCATCGCCACCTGCTGCTCGGCTTCGCCGCCCGGCTGCTGCTCAACGCGGATAAGCACGTCCGTGTCGGCGCCGAAGCTCTGGATTTGAACGGCGCCGATGCCGAGCGCGTTGAGCTTGCCGCGGATCTCGTGGAGATCGGCGGGGCCGTTCTTCGACTGCACCTCGATGAGCGAGCCGCCCTTGAAGTCGACGCCGTAGTTGAGCCCGCGCGTGAAATAGAGGCCGAGCGACGCCGCCATGAAAATGAGCGACAGCGTGATGCAGATGCCCTTGTAACGCATGAAGGGCAGCCGCAAGTCATGCGGGAAGAAGTCGAAGCCCTTGAAGTTGGGAACGAGGAAAAACATTGCTGCCTCTCTAGACCGGCACTTCGACGATACGGCCCTTGCCCTTTTGCGCTTGGAGCCACAGGACGACGAGGAGCCGGGTCACGGTGACCGCCGAGAACACGGACGTCAGGATGCCGATGGTGAGTGTCACGGCGAAGCCGCGGATCGGGCCCGAGCCGAGCCAGAACATGATGACCGCGGCAGCAAGTGTCGTGAGCTGGCTGTCGAAGATGGTGATGAACGCGCGCTGGAAGCCCTGCTCGATGGCCGCGATGGGCGTCTTGCCCGTCCGCAGCTCCTCGCGGATGCGCTCGTAGATGAGCACGTTGGCGTCCACCGCCATGCCGATGGTCAGCACGAAGCCGGCGATGCCGGGCAGCGTGAGCGTCGTACCGATGATGGTCATCGCGCCAACGATCAGGAAGCCGTGCACGAGCAGGCCGATCACCGCGAAGATGCCGAACGTCCCGTAGGCAACGATCGTCAGAATTCCGGTCAGTAGGCACCCGATGAGCCCCGCGAGCTTGCCGGCCGCGATGGAATCGGCCCCGAGCGACGGCCCGACGGTGCGCTCTTCCACGATGGTAAGCTTGGTCGGCAGCGCGCCGGAGCGGAGCTGCACCGCGAGCGTCGTTGCGGAATCGACGGTGAAGCTGCCCGAGATCTGGCCCGATCCGCCAAGGATCGGCTCGCGCACGACGGGGGCCGAGAGCACCTTGTCGTCGAGCACGATGGCGAACGGCGAGCCGACGTTGTCCTTGGTGAAGTTGGCGAACTTGCGCGCGCCCGACTGGTTGAAGCGGAATGTGATGATCGGCTCGTTGGTGCGCGAGTCAAAGCCCGGCTGCGCGTCGACGAGATCCTCGCCGGAGACAACCGGCGTCTCCTGCAGCACGTAGGAGCGGCCGGCCTCGCCCTCGCCCGACGGATAGACCTTGTAGCCGATCGGCGCGCGCGACTGCTTGGCTTCCTCCGCCGACACCGTCGGGTGCACGGCGTGGAATGTCAGCTTGGCGGTCTGACCGATGAGGTCCTTGAGCTGCTTGGTGTCCTGCAGGCCGGGGAACTGCACGAGGATGCGGTCGCTGCCCTGGCGCACCACGGTCGACTCCGCCGTGCCCATGGCGTTGACGCGGCGGTTGACTGTCTCGATCGCCGCACTCGCCGCGTTCGATACGCGGTGCTGCAGTCCCTGCTCGGTCGGGCGCAGCGTGATCACGTCGGGCGGCGTCTGCTCGACCGAGATGTCGTTGCCGCCGGTGCCGAGGATGGCGTTGCCGATAGGCTGGATGAGCTTCTTCAAGGCGGCGTAGGCCTTGTCCATGTCCTCGGGCTTGGAGACCTTCACCTGCACCGAGTTGCCGGCGATGCTGAGGCCGCTGAAACCGATCTTGGCCTCGCGCAATTGCTTGCGGGCGTCATCGCGCAGCGTCGTGAGCCAGTCCTTCTCCAGCTCGTTGGTGTCCATGGCCAGGAGAAGGTGCGCGCCACCGCGCAGGTCGAGGCCGAGCGGGAGCTGGCGGTGGGGCACCCATCGCGGCCAGCTGTCCACCGTCTCTTTCGAGAAGAAGTTCGGTAGCGTGAAGACGACGCCGGCAAGGCACGTCAGCACGATTAGGACGATTTTCCAGCGGTCGAAGTGCAGCATCGCGACGATTTTCTCTTGGGGTTGCGTCCGATTCCTGGATCGGGGCTTAGGTTGCCTCTTTGACCGTCTCGCCCTTGGCGCGCACGTCCATGAGCGTCGATTTCAACACGCGCACGCGCATGTTGTCGGACAGCTCGACCTCGACCTCGTCGGAGTTGTCGGCGGCCTTGGTGACCTTGCCGACGAAGCCGCCCGAGGTGATCACGGTGTCGCCGCGACGTACCTTGCCCACGAGCTCGCGATGGTCCTTGGAGCGCTGCTGCTGGGGACGGATGACAAGGATGTAGAAGATCACGATCATCAGCAGCATGGGAAACAGCAAACCGCCGATGCCTCCGAAAGCATCGGTGGCGCCTCCAGCCTGCGCGTATGCCGGCGTGATGAACATTCGTCCGTCCCCTCGCGGATGTCGGGCAACAGAAGGTTAACCTGCGCGAGCGCAGCCCTCCAGCGCCTCTCCTGCCTGAAAAGTGCCGTGACTATAGTGCTGAGCGCTAGCTTTGCAACTGTCGACGGCGCGAGAAATCCAGCACAAGCCGAGTGACTTCGCCGCTGCTCGCGCTATAGAAGCCTACGCCCGACGGAAACAAGCAAAATCGCTGGCGCAGCAGTCATTTGCGAGACCCATAATGAACGATGAAACGGCCCTCTTCGCGCGGCTCGAGCGCCTCGCTGCCGCACTGGAAAGGCTGGCGGCCCCTGCCCCAGCCGAGCCCGATTTCGACGCGGCCGAGGCGTTCATCTGGCAGCCCGAGCGCGAAGGCTTCGAGCCCGTCGGTCAGGTAAACCGCGTTTCGCTCGAGCTCCTGAAGGACCTCGAGGCCGTGGTCCCGCAGCTTGCCGAAAATACCGAGCGCTTTGCCTGCCGCCTTCCAGCCAACAACGCGCTGCTCTGGGGCGCGCGCGGCATGGGCAAATCGTCCCTCGTCAAGGCGGTGCATGCCGACGTGCGCGCACGCCTGCAAAAGGAGCTGCGGGCGCAAGGAAGCGATCTGAAGCTCGTCGAGATCCATCGCGAGGACATCGGCTCGCTGCCGCGCTGCCTTTCTCTCCTGCGCAAGAGCCCCCACCGCTTCATCGTCTTCTGCGACGACCTCTCCTTCGACAAGGAGGACACGAGCTACAAATCCTTGAAGGCGGTGCTCGAAGGCGGCATCGAGGGACGACCTGAGAACGTCATCTTCTACGCCACTTCCAACCGGCGCCACCTGATGCCGCGCGAGATGGTCGAGAACGAGCGTTCGACCGCGATCAACCCGTCGGAGGCGGTGGAGGAGAAGGTCTCGCTGTCGGACCGGTTCGGCCTCTGGCTCGGCTTCCACAACTGCAGCCAGGACGCCTTCCTCGACATGGTGCGCGGCTATGCGGCGCACTATCGCCTGAAGATCAAGGACGAGGAGCTCGTACGCGAGGCGCTGGAGTGGAGCATCGGCCGCGGCGCGCGCTCGGGCCGCGTCGCCTGGCAGTTCACGCAGGCGCTCGCGGGCCGGCTCGGCAAGCGATTGGAGCCGTGAGGGTACGGGGTTAAGGGCGCAACCTTCCCGCGCCCGTCACGTTGCGTTGGCGGAGGTTTCGCGATGAGCAAGCGAAAGCGCCGCCCGACGGCGAGCAAGGCTCAGACGCACAAGCGCGGTTCCGGGGCTGCCGCGAAGAAGAAGTGGTCGCAGGCTGTGACCCGGAAGAGCGACGCACTCGATCTCGAAGCGTGCGTCTTCAGCAAGGACGACCCCAAGGCGATCGCCGCCTCCCTCAAACGCTCGGCTGAGCGCAGTCGCCGGCACAAGTCCGAGCCCTATCGCTCGGCCATGTCCATGCTGACTTTCTACGTCAACCGCGCGGGAAAGACCCTGCCGGCAAAGCGCAAGCGCCTGCTGGAGCGCGCCAAGGATGAGCTGCGCAAAGCCTTCGGGCGCGACTGAGCGCTCGTCGTGCGAGCCGGGACCAGCATCAGATCTCTTGTCCGACACCGGCGAGCCCTCCCTGTCCTACAGCCGCTCGAGGAACGGCACCGGATCGACGGGCTTGGACCCTTGCCGCAGTTCGAAGTGCACTTGCGGCTGGTCGACGGAGCCCGTGCGGCCAGCCTTAGCGATCACCTGGCCGCGCTGCACCTTGTCGCCACGCTTCACCATCAACTCGTCGTTGTGCGCGTACGCCGTCACCCAGCCGTTGTCATGGCGCAGGAGCACGAGGTTGCCATAGCCCTTGAGCTCGGAGCCGGCGTAGGCGACGACGCCGCTCTCGGCTGCGTGCACCGCGGTGCCCTGCGGGACCGACAGGTTGATGCCGTCGTTATGGGTGCCGTCGTTGCGCTGGCCGAATCCGGTGATGATCTTGCCGTTGACGGGCCAGCGCAGCTTGTCGCTCGCCACGCTTCCGCGCGGAGCCTGCGCCGGGGCAATCGTGCCAGTGGTCGAGACATCGTCGCTGCGGGACGCCATGCGCGTGTCGCGGCGGTTGATGACGGTCGGGTCCTGCGACGTGCCGCCGGGCGGCGGGGACGCATCGGCGACATCGGACGACGGCGGGGGCGGCGCAGACTGCGAGCCGCCCGGAACCTTGAGCACCGTGCCGGTACGCACGCCGCGCGGATCGGTGATGCCGTTGGCGAGCTGCAGCTCGGCGACGGTCACGCCGTAGGTGCGCGAGATGCCATAAACGGACTCGCCCTGGCGCACGGTATAGGAGCCGCTGTACTTCGCCTGCAGGTCGGAGGGGACGCTAGCCGAGGGCGGCGCCGGCGGCGGCTGCACGCTCGCAACCTGGCGCGGCTCGTCATGGCGCGCGGCGTAGCCCTCGGGCAGATAGATCTTCTGCCCCGGCTGCAGGCTCGGGTTGCTGAGGCCGTTCACGTCCATGAGCTCGGCGACCGAGACATGATGGCGGCGCGACAGCTTGTAGAGCGTGTCGCCCGGCTGCACGTCGATGCTTTCGCCCTTGCGCAGCGCTGTGCGGGCGGGCGGAGGCGGATTGTAGCCTTGCGAATTGCGCTGGTCGTAGGGCTGCTGGCTGCGCTGGTCGTACGGCTGCTGGCCACGCTGGTCATACGGCGGCTGGCTGCGCTGATCGTACTGCCCGCGCTGCCCGTAGTTGGGCGAGGACGGCGGCGGGTCGGGAAGGTTCGCGACCGCTACCTGGCTGTCGGAGTTGGAGCGCGGCGCATCGTAAGCCGAGCCGTATTGGCCGGGGCGGCCATCGTTGCCGAGATAGTTGGGACCGCGGTCGCCCGCATCCGCCGTCCGCACGGACGACGTCTGGTCCTTCTTGTCGTCGGTGAGGCTGAAGCCCGGAAGATCGAAGCGGCTGACGGAAGCGCTGCATCCGCCGGCGAGGGCGGCGACGAGCACGACGGCTGCGCAGTTGGCGGGGAGGAGGACGGCGCGTGCGCCGCGAGTCGAATGCCTAAAACGCATCATGATACGCACCTTTACTGCCAACCTTTGATTAACCGTTAAGGGGTTAAGAAGGCCTTAACGGGCGGCAGAATTGCGCAAGAGATAGTCAGTTCGCTTTGCCCAGGTTGCAGAGACGCCTGCCGGACTCGCGACCGCCTCGAGCGCCCTCAGAGGTACGTTGCGATTGTGCTGCGATGAGGACGTCGCCGCGACAACATGGCGGCGGAGCGATGGCGGCTAGACGCGCCGGCTGCCCTTGCCGGCAGCGCCGACATTGTTGGACGGGAAGGCCGCCTGCAGCGCCTCGCGCGTCGGATCGTCCGTCAGGTTGAGGCACAGCGGCGTGATGGAGATGAGCCCTTCGTCGATGGCGCCGAGGTCGGTGCCCTTGACGATCTTCGACGGCGGCCGCTCGAAGCCGAACCAGAAGTAGGGCGTACCCCAGGGATCGTTGCGCTTGTCGATGTTCAGTAACGCCTGATCGCGGCGCCCCTGCCGCGTCACCGCGATGCCGGTGACCTCCTGCGGGGGCCGCGGCGGGAAGTTGATGTTGATGACGCTGTCGGTCGGCCATCCCGTGTCGAGCAGCTTCTCCACGATGCCCGGCCCGTGCGTCAGTGGCGTCTGCCAGAAAATCGTGCCCTCGCCGATGGAGCCGCCGGTCTGGCTCATGGCGATGGAGCGGATGCCGAGCAGCGTGCCCTCGATCGCCGCCGCGATCGTGCCCGAATAGGTCACGTCCTCCGCGAGGTTCGATCCGTGGTTGACGCCCGACAGGATGAGGTCGGGCGGGTTGTCCAGCATGAAGTGGCGCACACCCATGATCACGCAGTCGGTCGGCGTGCCGCGGATGATGAAGGTGCGGTCGGCGATCTGCTTGCAGCGGAGCGGCTCGTGCAGCGTCATCGAGTGCGAGGCGCCGCTCTGATTCACCTCAGGCGCGAAAGTCCAGACGTCGGAGGACAGCTTCTCCGCGATCTGGCGCAACACCTCGAGGCCCTCGGCGCCCCAGCCATCATCGTTGGTGATGAGGATGCGCATCGGCTCAGGCGGCCTTCTCTATCTTCTTGAGGCCGCCCATGTACGAGACAAGCGCGTCCGGGATCACGACCGAGCCGTCGGCCTGTTGGTAGTTCTCCAACACCGCGATCAGCGTGCGCCCGACCGCGAGGCCGGAGCCGTTGAGCGTGTGCACGTACTCAGGCTTGCCGCCGCCCGCGCGACGGAAGCGAGCTTCCATGCGCCGCGCCTGGAAGTCGCCGCACACCGAGCACGACGAGATCTCGCGGTAGGTGTCCTCGCCCGGCAGCCACACCTCGATGTCGTAAGTCTTCTGCGAGGCAAAGCCCATGTCGCCGGTGCAGAGCAGGATGGTACGGAACGGAAGCCCGAGGCGCTTCAGGACTTCCTCGGCGCACGCGGTCATGCGCTCGTGCTCGGCGAGGCTCTCCTCCGGCGTGGTGATGGAGACGAGCTCGACCTTGGAGAACTGGTGCTGGCGGATCATGCCGCGCGTGTCCTTGCCGGCGGCGCCGGCCTCGGAGCGGAAGCACGGCGTCCACGCGGTGAGGCGCATGGGGAGCGCGGCTTCGTCGAGGATGGATTCGCGCACCAGATTGGTGAGCGGCACTTCGGCGGTGGGGATGAGCCAGAAACGACTCAGCTCCGAACGAATTTCATCAGCTCGTGCCAATCCCTCTGCGCCGAACTGAACGGGCGTTTCCGTCGTGCCAAACGGTGTTTCTTTGGAAGGGCCCGCTTGTTCCCAAAATCGATCTTCAGCTAGTCGATCGCTAATCACGCGCCACTCGTCGATGGTCAATGAACGTTGCGCGGAAAATTGATCGTCTTTGAATTTTGGCAACTGCGCCGTCCCAAACATAGTGTCGTCGCGCACGAGAATTGGAGGGTTCACTTCCGTGTAGCCCCCAAGTCCGCCTTTTGCCGGGCCCGTGTGCAAATCGAGCATGAAGGCTGCGAGCGCACGCTCTAGACGCGCCAAGGCTCCCTTGAGCACCACGAAGCGCGCACCTGAAATCTTTGCGGCGGTGGCGAAATCCATCAGCCCCAGCGCCTCGCCGATCTCGAAGTGCGGCTTCGGCTTGAAGGCGAATTTCGGCGGCGCGCCGACCTTGCGCACCTCCTTGTTGTCACCAGCGTCCTTGCCCTCCGGCACGTCGTCGAGCGGCAGGTTGGGGATGACGGAGAGCGCATCACGCAGCGCGGCGTCGAGCTGGCGCTCCTCCTCCTCGCCGGCGCGGATCGTCTCCTTCAGCTCGGCGACCTCGGCCAGCAGCTTCTGCGCGCTCCCCTCATCCTTCTTCGCCTTCGCCTGCCCGATCTCCTTCGAGGCCGCGTTGCGTCGAGCCTGCGCCTCCTGCAGCTTGGTGATGTGGGCGCGCCGCGCCTCGTCGAGCGCAATGAGCTCCGTCGCCTGCGGCGGGAGCCCGCGCTTCTTCAAGCCGGCGTCGAACGCCTCCGCGTTGTCTCTGATCCACTTGATGTCGAACACGGGGCTTGGCCTCGTCGCGGTGGGTGATTTCGCAGGCGTGCTATAGGGCGACGCAGCGCCCCGGTCCAGCGGCTAAGTCGTCGCCGAGGGGGCCTGCGCTTGCGCCGCGGCCTGGCGGGCGATGACGCGCTCCACCGCCCAGATCGATAGCTCGTAGAGCGCAATCGTCGGCAGCATCATAGCGAGCATGCTGAACGGGTCGGGCGGCGACAGCACGGCCGCAACCGCGGTAATGCCGAGGATCGCGTAGCGCCGCCCCTTCTTGAGGGCGGCGGGTGTGACGAGGCCGGCGCGCGCGAGCAGCGTCAGCGCCACGGGGAGCTGGAAGCAGATCCCGAACCCGATGATGAGGTTCATGATCAGCGCCAGATACTCCGAGACGCGCGCCTGCAGGCGGATCTCGATCGGCCCGTTCGTCTCCTGCATCGACAGGAAGAAGTGCATCGCCATCGGCATGACCACGAAATAGACGAGCGTCGCGCCGAGCAGGAACAGGATCGGCGTCGCGATGAGGTACGGTACGAACGCCTTGCGCTCGTTCTTGTAGAGCCCCGGCGCCACGAATTTATAGAGCTGGCTCGCAATGATCGGGAACGAAAGGCACACCGCGCCAAACAGCGCGAGCTTCATCTGCGTGAACAGGAACTCCTGCGGCGCCGTGTAGATCATTTCGATCGGCGCGCTGCCGCCCTGTGCCCACCGATATGGCAGCACCAGGATGTAATAGATCTGGCGCGCGAAGACGAAGCAGACGGCGAACGCCAGCCCCACCGCCGCGAGCGACCAGATGAGCCGCTTTCTCAGCTCGATTAGGTGATCGAGCAGCGGTGCCTTGGAGGCGTCGATCTCCTCCTGGCCGGGGCGCTTCGTTACGTCGGTCACGGCGCCTCCGGCTTGGGCGGCTCGGGGCTCGTTGCCTCAGTCGGCTTTGCGGCTGGCGGATCTTGCGCCTCGGTAAGCTCGTGCGGCCGGCCACCTATCACCCCATCAAGCTCGGTGCGCGCCGTCATTACGTGCTCGTCGATCGCGGTGCCGCCCTGCTCGATGGTCGAGCGCACCTCGCGCCCTATCCCCTCGAACTCTTCCTTCAGGTCCTGCAGCTCGGCTTCGCGGATGGCCTCGTCGAACTGGGCGCGGAACTCGGCCGCGTGGCGCCGCACGATGCCGAGATACTTGCCGACCGTGCGCAACAGGATCGGAAGATCCTTGGGGCCCACGACGATCAGGGCCACGATCGCGAGAATCAGAAGCTTGCTGGAGGTGAGATCGAACATACGCCGTTCCAATTGCCGATGCGGCCGGCGCGATGGAAAGGCCGGGGCCGTCGCGAGAGGCGCGATGCTAGCCGCGCGCGGAGCGTCAGCTCAACTTGCTGCGGTCACGGTCGCGCTCGGCCGTCGTCGTCGAGGGATGCTCGATGACCTTGGGGTCGGGCCGCTCGGCGTCCTCGTCCTCCGACAGGCCCTTCTTGAAGCTCTTTATGCCCTTGGCGACGTCGCCCATGATCGACGAAATGCGGCCGCTGCCGCCGAAGATCAGCAGCGCGACGAGCGCGAGGATGAGCAAATGCCAGCCGCTGAAGCCCATTGTCGATTGCTCCTACTCGGCCAATTCCGCAACGGCGGAACCTAGTGTTGCTATTTCCGTGGCGGCCGAGACCATTGCTTAGCAACAAGTCGTTGCGATTTCCGCAACTGGTATTACAGAAACCATATGGGGTCGCAAGGCGGCATCCGCAGCGTTTGACCGCCAAGTCCTTACCAAGTATTGCTTTTCTTTGATCCAGAGCCGATCAGCGCGGGACCGGATCGGCTTCGTCCGGCGCTTCGTCGTCCTCTTCGTCGGCGTCTGCCTCCTCCGGCTCCTCCTCCTCGATCGCGTCGAGCGCCACCTCGTCCGGCATCAGCGCGGCGATGTCGGTCGGCTCCGGCACGGAGAAATCGGGCGGCAAGTTGCCGTCGAGCAGGCCCGAGGCGCGCAGCTCGGCAAGACCCGGCAGGTCCTTGATGCTCTCCAGCCCAAAGTGGCTGAGGAACGTTTCCGTGGTGCCGTAGGTGACGGGCCGTCCCGGCGACCGCCGGCGACCGCGCAGGCGCACCCATCCGGTCTCGAGCAGGATGTCGAGCGTGCCGACGGAGGTCGTGACGCCGCGGATCTCCTCGATCTCGGCGCGGGTGACCGGCTGGTGGTAGGCGATGATCGACAGCGTCTCCAGCGCCGCCTTCGACAGCCGGCGCTCCTGCACGGCGAAGCGCTCGAGCAGATAGGCCAGATCCTGCGCGGTGCGGAACGCCCACTTCCCGGCGACGTGCACGAGATTGACGCCGCGGCCAGCGTAGAAGACGCGCAGCTCCTCCAAGAGGGCGGCGATATCCTCAGTCTCGGCGAGGTGCGATTTCAGCTTCGCCTCGTCGAGCGGCTCGCCGGCCGCAAACAACAGCGCCTCCAGGATGCGCAGCTTCTCGCGGTGATCGGCGAAGGGCAGCGCCGCCACATTGCGCGGCAGTCCGCCAAGCGCCTCCGGCGCGCCCGTGTCGTCGGGCGCGTTGTCGTTCACGTCCTGGCTCGACGGCACCAGGCTCAGGCGGGGCGGCTCCATGCGCTTTTCTCTCGTCATTGGCTTGGGGACGCCACTGCTGTTTACGCTAGGTGATGCGCTGCCACTCGGCATCGGGCTGGCGCGGCCTCATATAGATAGGCTCGAACGGTCCGTCCTGCCTTAGCTCGACTCGGCCCTCGCGCGCCATTTCCAATGTGGCGCCGAACGAGCTCGCCAGCACGGTCTTTCCGTCCTCGGTCGGTACGAGCAGTTGCTTCAGGAAGCGGTCGAACTCGAGCCAGTCGGCGGCGGAGGCGACATCGCCCATGAAACGCTCGAGCCGCACGCGCGCATCCTTGATCGACCAGACGGAGCGCGCCTTGACGACGTGGCCGACTTTGATGGTGCGGCGGCGTTGATCGGCGTAGGCGTGCAGGAGATCGTAGATGGTCGCCGTGTGCGCGGTCTCACGGATGGTCTTGGTGCCCTCGGGCATGCCGCGCTGGAACACGTCGCGGCCGAGTCGCATACGGTTCATGAGCTCGGCGGCAGCGTCGCGCATCGCCTCGAGCCGCATCAGCCGGAACGACAGCCGGCGCGCCAGCTCTTCGGCGCTCACGTCCGTCGCCTCGCCCACCTCGCGCGGCAAGAGCAGACGCGACTTGAGAAACGCGAGCCACGCGGCCATCACGAGATAGTCGGCGGCAAGCTCGAGCCGCAGCTTCTGCGCCTCGGCAATGAACGAGAGGTACTGATTAGCGAGCGCCAGCACGGAAATCTTGGCGATGTCGACCTTCTGCGTGCGCGCGAGCGCCAGCAGCAGGTCGAGCGGGCCCTCGTAGCCGGCGACGTCGACGATAAGAGCGTCCTCTCGATTGAGAGGCGTTCCCACGACGGGCTCCTCCCAGGTCGAGATCGCCTGCGCGTTAGGGTCGGTTTCTGCGCTCATGCCGGCTCCAGGCCGTCGCGATAGGCAATATCGCGTCCGATCCACTGTACATATAGTGTTGAGTTTACACTGATTCAGCACCGCCCGCCGCGGCCGTTAGGACACGGGCGAGATGCACCTCCGCGGCCGCCGAATCGAACGGCTGGGCCTTGGCCGCTATGGCGAGGGCCCCGGCAAAGCGTTCCTCTGCGCGGCCCGAGAGCGCCGGCACGCCGGCACCGGCTGCCTGCATCTCGGTCAGATCACCATTGCAATGAAGCGCTACGTCCGATCCCGCGGCGATGACGCGCCGCGCGCGGGCACGCATGTCTCCAGCCAGCGCCTTCATCGACAGGTCGTCGCTCATCAGGAGGCCGTCGAAGCCGATCTCTCCGCGGATGATCTCGCGCGTGACGATCGCGGACGTGCTCGCCGGCTCCTTGGGGTCGATTGAGCGAAACACCACGTGCGCCGTCATCGCGGCCGGCATATCGCTGAGCGCCTTGAACGGCGCGAAGTCCGTCGCCGATAGCTCAGCACGGCTCTCCGTCACGACGGGAAGCGCGAGATGGCTGTCCGCGGTCGCCCGCCCGTGGCCGGGGATGTGCTTGATGACGGGGACGACGCCGCCGGCCATGAAGCCTTCGGCAACCGCCTTGGCGAGCGCTATCACCTGCGCGGAATCAGTGCCGTAGGCGCGGTCACCGATGATCTCGTGCGAACCGGGCACAGGCAGGTCGACGACCGGGGCGCAGTTCGTGTTGATGCCCAGCGCTTTCAGATCGTCCGCGAGCAGCCGTGCGACCGCGAAAGCTGCGGCCGCGGCGCCGTCGGGGTCGCGCTTGAAATCGCACCCGAAGGCGGCTGCCGGCGGAAGCTTGCGGCCGAGCGGCGGACGCAGGCGTTGCACGCGCCCCCCTTCCTGATCGATGAGGACCAAAAGCTCGTGCGTGCCGACTGCCTCGCGCACGGCATCGATGAGCGCGCGGATCTGCGCGTGGCTCTCCAGGTTGCGGGCAAAGAGGATCAGCCCCGCCGGCCGCGCCTCCTTCAGGAAGGCGGCTTCGCGGGGCGCGAGCATGAGGCCCGCGACGCCGGTGATCAAAGCGGTGCGCATGGCGCCTCCGCTGGACAAATCAAGCGGGGTATCAAAGGGCGGATCATCGGCGTGCCAAAGAGGGCGCCAGAGTAACGGATTGGAGAGTGACGGCTCAGTATGCCGTCACCCAGCAATCCTTGTAGCCGGCGGCCTTCAGCTCGGTGCAGAGCTGCGAGGCTTGCGAGCGCGAGCCGGGCGGCCCGACCAGCAAGCGGTTAAACATGCCCTTGTCGCCCAGGTTGGCTTCCTGCACCTCGGGGGTCTTGTTGGCGAGCACGGTGCCGTACTTCTGCTGCATGTCGGCGAAGCGCTTCAGCGCGTCGAGGCGGCTGCTGCCCGTCGCCGGAATGGAGGCGAGTACGACGACGTAGCCGTTGGCGCCGGCGCTGGCGTCCGGATCGGCCGCGGCGACCTGCTTCTTCGCGGCGGGAGGTGTCTTGGCGGCCGGGGCCGGCGTCTCGTCGAGTGCCGCAGCATCGGCCTCCGATGTCGGAGCCGGCGGCGGGGGTGGGCCCGCGGCCTTGGCCTTGGCGTGCTTGGCGGCCGTCGTCGCTGCCTTGCTCGCAGGCGGCGTGGCTGCGGGCCGCTGCGGCGGCACCGCGGCAGTGGCTGCGTTGTTGTTGTTGCTGCTGCTATTGTTGCCGGGATAGCGGCCACCGAACCCGTCGATGACCGTGAGGCCCGGTACTGTGACAGAGTCGCCAGGAGGCGCGGCTTCGGCCGGAGCCTCTGGGGCGGCCGGCGGCACGATGGCTCCGTCGCGTCCGACGACCACGGTCTGCACCTTGCGCGTGCCACTGTCGGCGTCGGTAGGCGTTGCACTGCCGGTCTCGTCGCTCGCGGGAGGCCCATCGCCGAGCCGGCCCATGACCTTGCTGTCGGCATGCGCGAACTGCTTGCCGCCCGGATCGGTCGGAACGGTCTTCGCCGGCGCGGTATCGCCCTTCACGACCGGAGTGCCGGGATCGGAAGGACCGCCGAGGATCATCTTGTAGCCCTGCGCCAGGCCGTAGCCGAGACCGACGGCAACGACGATCGCGCCGGCGATGCGCAGCACCCAACTACCGCGGCGCGGCTCGTCGTACTCGTAGTCGCCGGCCTCGTCGTGATTGTGGGTCGCCTCGAGCGCGCCCGGATGATGGGGCTGGTCGAACCCGAGCTGGTTGCCCGCATAGCCTTGCTGCTCGGAAAGCCCGGCGTCGCCATAGGGAATTTGCGCGGCGTGCACCCATTCCGCCTGCTGCTGCAGCGGATCGGGGGCATAGGCGCCGTTTCCGACCGGACCGCGCCGGAGGGAGAGATCCGCCAGGGCGCCGTTCGGCATGTAGGTGGCGGGGTCAAAGCCGCGCGGGTCCTGCTGCGGCGCCGGCGCACCCCATTGATCGTAGCTCGGAGGGGCGGTGCGGGGCTCGGATGGCCCGGGGAAGGAGGGAGCGGGGAACGACGGCGCGGCGGCTTGCCGTGCCGGAACCGGCCCCAAATTGCGCTGTTGTGGCTGGGTCTGCTGGCCGTGGCCGAACGGAGGCTGCGTGCTCGGATAGGCGCCGTAATCGGCCGCACCAGGCTGCGTGATGGGGTCGGGGCCCGCTTGCCGCGGAGCCGGCCGGGCGGCTGGCGCCTGCGGGTATTGGGGCTGTTGGGGCTGCTGCGGATAGTGGTAGGCCGACTGCGGATCATAGCCGGGGTTCTGCGGCTGTTGATCCGGATAGGGAGCCTGCGGATAGGCCGGATTCTGGGGGGCTTGGGGATAGCGCGGCGCCGGGGCCGGCGCGCGGGCGTTACGCGGATCGGTTTCGGCGGGCCGCCGCTGCCCTGGTCTTGCGGGATTGGTCATAGCACCCTGGGAGCGAGCCATCGTGAAGGAATCCCCTCGAACACCCTAGCGGGGCGATACCCCCGCGAATCGCGAGTTTAGCGCATGGAATCCGGCGCCTCGACGCCAAGCACTTTCAAACCCGAGCTTATCACCTGCTGTGTGGCGGCAATGAGCGCCAGCCGAGCCGCAGTCGTAACCCCGTCTTTTGCCTGGATAAATCGCAAATGTGGCAAATCATTGCCTCGGGTCCATTGCGCATGAAGCATGGAAGCTAGATCATAAAGGTAGAACGCGACCCGATGCGGCTCCCCGGCGATCGCCGCGCCCGCCATGAGTCGGGGATAGAAGGCGAGCCGCTTGATGAGATCGATCTCGCCAGCGTCCGTCAGCTTGGATAGGTCCGCCTTGAGCACAGCAGCGCTGTCCGGCGCCAACCCCGGAAACACCTCCTGCGCGTTGCGGAACACGGAAGCTGAGCGCGCGTGCGCGTACTGCACGTAGAAGACGGGGTTGTCCTTCGACTGCTCGAGCACCTTGGCGAGGTCGAAGTCGAGCGGCGCGTCGTTCTTACGCATTAGCATCATGAAACGCACGGGGTCGCGGCCGACCTCGTCGATCACATCGCGCAGAGCTACGAACGTGCCGGCGCGCTTGGACATGCGCACGGGCTCGCCCGCGCGCAAAACCTTCACGAGCTGGCACACGAGGATGGCGAAGTCGGCCTTGCCGTCGGAGAGCGCCGCCATCGCCGCCTTGATGCGCGAGATATAGCCGATGTGGTCGGCGCCGAAGACGTCACGGTAGTGATCGAAGCCGCGGATAAGCTTGTCGTAGTGATAAGCCACATCGCCGGCGAAGTAGGTGTAGCTGCCGTCGGACTTCATCAGCGCGCGGTCGACATCGTCGCCGAACTGGGTCGAGCGGAAGACCGTCTGCTCGCGGTCCTCCCACTCGTCGTTCTCGTGGCCCTTGGGGCGCGGCAGGCGGCCCTCGTAGATCAGCCCGCGCTTGCGCAGCGCCTCGATCGCCGCCTTGATCTTGTCGGTCTTGCCGGAGGTCAGCGTCGCCTCGGAGAAGAACACCTCGTGCGTGACGTTGAGCGCGGCGAGGTCGGACTTGATCTCGTCCAGCAGCGGCTCGACCGCCGCCGCCTTCACGATGGCGAGCTGCTCGTCATCCGGTTTCTGCAGGAGCGCGCGGCCGTGCGTCTTGGCGAGCGCCTCGCCGATGGGCTTCAGGTACTCGCCCGGATAGAGCCCTGACGGGATCTCGCCGATATCGTCGCCCAGCGCCTCGCGATAACGCAGCAGCACGGACTTCGCCAGGATCTCGACCTGTCCGCCAGCGTCATTGACGTAGTACTCGCGCGTGACCTTATAGCCCGCAAACTCGAGGAGATTGCACAGGGCGTCGCCGAACACCGCGCCGCGGCCGTGCCCCACGTGCATGGGGCCGGTGGGATTGGCGGAGACGTACTCGACGTTGACCGTCTCTCCCTTGCCGATGTTGCCGCGGCCGTAGCGGCCGCCGTCATCGAGGATGGTACCGACGAGCCGCTGCCAGAACTCCGGCTTCATCGTGAGGTTGAGAAAGCCGGGGCCCGCGATCGTCACTGCTGCTATGTCGGGATCGCTATCGAGCTTTGCTTTCAGCTTCTCGGCGATGTCGCGCGGCTTCATACGCGCGGGCTTCGCCAGCACCAGCGCGGCGTTGCTCGACAGGTCGCCGTGGGTGGGATCGCGCGGGGTCTCGACCTCGACCTTGGCGATGGCCAGGTCGGCGGGAAGCGCGCCTTCGCTCTTCAAAGCTTCGAGCGCCGCCGCAACGCGCTCCTCAACGTGCGCGTACACGTTCATCGGGCTTCCAAATCCTGGACGATTGCCATTGTTAGGTCGCGGCCCGCCTAACGCAAATTGGGAGTGGCGTCAAACAGGCGGCGGTGCTCGCCAAGCGCGTAGCGGTCGGTCATGCCAGCGACAAAGTCGGCAATGAGGCGGGCGAGCCTACGTTCGCGCAAATCCCGCGCAGCGGCCCGCCACGTCGGCGGCATTGCTGCCGGCTCGTCCAGAAAGCGGGCGAATAGGTCGCGCACGATGGCTTCGGCATCGCGCATGATCCCCATCACGCGCTCGTGCCGGTAGACGCGCTGCAGGAGAAAGCCCTTGAGCCGGGCGATGTCGGACGCCATGGCGTCCGAGAACGCTGCCGTCGGACTGCCGCTGGCGCGGATGTCGTCTGGCGAGCGAGGTTCGAGCGCGCCGAGCCGGCGGCGCGTCTCGCCCACGAGATCGGCGATCATCACCGTGATCATGCGCCGGGTGATCTCGTGCACGCGCCGCCCCTCGTCGTCATCCACGGCGCGGCCCTGTCGAGCCTCCGCCACCGCCGGTCCGACGAGCGGATGGGCCTCAAGATCGGAAAGCGCAATGAGCCCCGCGCGTAGCCCGTCGTCAATGTCGTGCGACACGTAGGCGATGTCGTCCGACAGCGCGGCGACCTGCGCCTCCGCGGACGGGTAGGTCGCAAGCTCGAGGCTGTGCCAGGACTCGAACCTGCGCGAGATCTTGGCGACCGCGCTCGTGGAGTCCTCGGCCTCCGGGCCGTTGTGCTTGGCGAGACCTTCCAGCGTCTCCCATGTGAGATTGAGGCCGTCGAAGCCTGCGTACTTGCGCTCCAGCACTGTGACGACACGCAGGCTCTGGGCGTTGTGGTCGAAGCCGCCGAACGCCTGCATCACCTGGTCGAGCGCGCGCTCGCCGGCATGGCCGAACGGCGGATGGCCGAGGTCATGCGCCAATGCGATCGCCTCGGCGAGGTCCTCGTCGAGGCGGAGCTGCCGCGCCACCGTGCGCGCGATCTGCGCCACCTCGAGCGAGTGCGTGAGCCGCGTCCGATAGTGGTCGCCCTCGTGGAAGACGAACACTTGCGTCTTGTGCGTCAGCCGGCGGAAGGCCGTGGCATGGAGGATGCGGTCGCGATCGCGCTGAAAGGGGCTGCGGGTGCTGCACTCCGATTCGACATGCAGGCGCCCGCGGCTCGCAATCGCGCTCGCGGCATAAGGCCCCGGCTCACGCGCGCCGGGAGGGAGGCCCACACCGTAACCGCCTGCCGGCGGCCGATTCCTGTTGGCTGTCGCGCTCAAAGTGGCAATCGCTCGCTGCCGGGCTTCTGCGGGGCTTTGACTTGGCCCGGCACACGCTTATCTTCCTTAATGTGAGACGTGGCCGCCCGGCAAGGGCGCCCCTAGAGAGACCCACCGATGAGCCAGACCGTAACCGTCACCGACCGCGCCGCCAAACGCATCGCCGAGATCGTCGCCGGCGAGGCGGCCGCACGCGCGCTTCGCGTCAGCGTCGAAGGCGGCGGCTGCTCGGGCTTCCAGTACAAGTTCGACCTCGTGCCGGCCCCGGCGGCCGACGACGTGGTGCTGGAGCGGTCCGGCGCCAAGGTCGTGATCGATCAGGTGTCGCTCGGCTACCTAGCCGGCTCCGAAATCGACTTCGTCGACGACCTCATCGGCTCCTCCTTCCGCATCACCAACCCGAAGGCGACGGCCTCCTGCGGCTGCGGCACCAGCTTCTCGATGTGAGGCGCGACGCGCTGGTAAGCCCCTCGATTCTGGCTTACGCCTGGGCCGCTTGAGCCACGGGCAAATGTCGCAGCCATGAAAGTCGCAACCTGGAACATCAACGGCGTGAAGGCGCGGCTCGAATCCGCCGTCGCCTACCTGCGCCAAGCGGCGCCCGATGTGATCTGCCTGCAAGAGATCAAGAGCGTCGATGAGGGCTTTCCCGGCGCCGCCTTCGAGGAGCTCGGCTACAACGTCGCCGTCCACGGGCAGAAGGGCTTCAACGGCGTCGCCATTCTCTCGAAGCTGCCGTTCGACGAGGTAGCGGCGCGGCTTCCTGGCCACGAGGGCGACGATCACTCCCGCTACATAGAGGCGACCGTCTCGACCAAGAGCGGCGTGCTCAAGGTCGCCTCGATCTACGCACCCAACGGCAACCCGACCGGCACGGACAAGTTCTCCTACAAGCTCGGCTGGCTGAAGCGGCTGCAGGAGCGCGCACGCGTGCTGCTGGCCGACGAGCTGCCGCTCGTGCTCGCCGGCGACTACAACGTCATCCCCGAGCCTGCCGACGCCAAGCGGCCCGCTGCGTGGACCAATGATGCGTTGTTTCAACCGGAGAGCCGCGCCGCCTACCGCACGCTCGTCAATTCAGGCCTCACCGACGCTGTGCGGCTCTGCCATCCCCAGCCCGGCATCTACACGTTCTGGGACTATCAGGCCGGCGCCTTCCAGAAGGACGACGGCATCCGCATCGACCACCTGCTCCTGTCGCCGCAGGCGGCGGATCGCTTGGTGTCCGCGGGCGTCGATCGCTTCACGCGCGCCTGGGAGCGGCCGTCAGACCACGTGCCGGCGTGGGTCGAGCTCGACCTCTAGCCCGCGGTCAGTGGCGTCAATGGCAGGTGACGCCAGTCACCGGCTTTGCGTCATGCACCGCAGCGTTCCAGGCCGTGATGTCGCCGGCGAGCTTGGCTTGGACCAACAGATAGGCAGCGAGGTCGAGTGCGTGGCGGTTCTTCTCCGTCAGCACGAAGTCGGTGTCGATGCCGGCGAGGCTCGTTTCCAGCCGCTGCTGCAGGGCCGGCCATGTGCTGTCCCCAACCGCATTGTTGGCGCGCAAAAGCTCATCGAACCGCGCCTCCTTTCCCACGAGGTTGGCGACATACTGGCCTTCGAAATCGGGGTCCATGACGTCGCGTAAACCGAGACGGATGATCAGCGGCCGCACGGCGAGCCGCCCGTCCTCGAACAGGTTCGCCCAGGAGGTCTTGGAGGCAGGACCGCATGCGCCGGTCCGCCTGGTCAGGGAGTCATGCCAATTCATTTTGATCTGGTCAGTCTCGACGCCGCTGCCCTCGAGGAATTTCGTGCCGAGATCCTGCATGAGCGCGACCGCGCTCTCCACCGATTCCACGCCGTGCCCGACGACCGTGCTCTCGTAGGCGTAGCGATCCTCGTTGCCTCGCCGCTGGAAGCGCGAACCTTCGGTGTTGAGCCGGTCGAGCGTCGCGTCGATGGCGATGACCACCACCTTGTGTGGCGTGTCGCTGCCTTCGACCGCGGCGCGAAGCTGCGTCAGCAGCGTGACGAGGCCCGAGTTGTCGGCGAGTGCACCGTCGGCGAGGAAGATGCGGCGTCCCTGAAAGAGAATCTTCGTGCCGCAGTGGTTGAGCGCAACGTTCGGATAGGCGAACGGGAACGCGGACGACGCGGTGACCGCATCCGCAAGGCGCACGCTTTTTGGCTCGACCTTGATGAAGGTGAGGTCGTTCTCGCTCGTCAGGTCCTGGGGCGCGCTGAGCATCCCCCAATAGCCCCGCGGCTGGAAGAAGGCCGTGTCGATGTAGTGCTTGGAGAAAACGAAGCGCACGTGGTTGGCGACGTCAAAGGAGTTCAAGTAGAGCGCGGGACGGCTCGGCAGATCTGCGATCGTTGCGCCGCGGAAGAGCGTGGCGTCGTAGTCGTCACGCGCCAGCAGCCCGCGGTGATAGTTGCTGAACAGATATTTCGCCCACACGCGCGGGTCTGTGAGCGCGAGCCCGTACCACTGCCGCAGCCGGTAGCTCACCGCCATCTTGTCGAGGAAGCTGCGCCACATGGGTGAATCGACATCCGCGGCGCGAAGCTGCTCGCCGTAGGCAACGAAGTACGCGGCGGTGAGAGCCCCGCCGGACACGGCCGACACCGCATCGATCTGATCGAGCAGCGAGCGCGGTTCGGTCGTCGCGCCCGTCTCGATGCGCGCACTGCTGGCGCGCATCTCGCGCAGGACCGCGGCGGCAAGGTAGGCCGCGCGGCTGCCCCCGCCCGAGGCTGCAAGCCCGACGATCGTACCGCCCGGCTCGAGCTGCACGAACGGCTTGGGATCGTTGAGGTCGATGCCGCCCTTGATGCACTCCCCGATTGGCTCGTAGGGCGGCACGATGCGCAGCCAACGCACGCCCAACACCGCGACGGCGGCAACGCCGATCACGGCAAAGCTCCAAACTGCGCCCCTGAGCACGCCCTTGAGCACGCGCTGCACCCCACGCCTCCCTGTGCGCACGAGAGTTGCAGGACAAACGCGTCCAGGCAAGCGGCAACCGCGCCGAGGGTTACAGGCCGCGCGTCACTTGTCGCAATCGATGGTGATGGTCACGCCCGTTGCCGGCAGGAAGCGCTTGCAGCCGACGTTGCGCGCAGGCTTGGTATCGAGCGCGGCATCCGCCGTGGCGACACCGTCAACCCCATTGAGGCGGTCGCGTGCCTTGCGCTGCACGCTGCGCCCCTCCAGATAACTCGACGGCTGTGCAAGCGCCTGCTGGTAGCGGGACTTGGCGCCGACCTTGTCGCCGCGAGCTTCGAGAATACGGCCCTTCAAGAGCAGCGCAGCGGCAAGCGTGTCCTTCAGATCGAGCGCCTTGTCGACGTCGGTGGTGGCGGCGTCGAGATCGTGCTCGTCGAACGCGATTGAGGCGCGCACATAGTAGGCCGCAGCCTTCGCATCGCCGTCGTCGATGAGCTTGTCGGCCTCCGCACGCGCCGCACCATAGTCACCCTTGTCGGACTTCAACAGCGCCCGCATCAGCCCTACCTGCGCCTGCTTGGGCTTCAGGTCGGCGGCCTTCTCGNNATGTCGGCCATGGCGCCGTCGTAGTCCTGCTTGGCGCGCCGCATGGCCGCCCGCGTGTAGTAGGCGGTCCAATCCTTGGTGCTGATCTTGATGGCGCGATCGACATCCTCGAGCGCCTTGTCGGGCTGATCCTGCTCGTCGCGCACGAGGCCGCGGGCGTGGAAGGCGCGGGCGAAATCGGGGTTGAGCGAGACGACGCGATTGAAGTCGGCAAGCGCAGCATCGAGGTCTCCCGCCTTGCGGTAGCCGGCGCCGCGGTTGAAGTAACCGATGTAGAACTGCTCGCGCGGGAGGCGGCCGCTGTTCATGACGCGGGTGCAGGCGTCAGCCGAGTCCCGGCCCTTGGCCGCGGCGCAGTTGGCGAGGTCTTCGTCCATCCCGGCGAAGACCGGACTTGGCAAGCCGGCCAACAGAAGCAGCCCGGCACCGAGATATACGGCGCGCATGATGAGGGGTCTCCTATGCACTCTGCTCGATTTGCGTGTTGCTGTGGCTTTGCGGCCTGCAGCAAATCCTAGCGTCGCTGTTTACGTGAAACCCACCATCTCCACTGTTCCCGAGGGAACAGCGCAGTGCAGCAATCGCGCGCGCGATGAAGTGCGGTCGACCAATCCGACCCCGTTGAAAGGCCCGTAATTCGGGCTCATCCGCAAGATTGTGGCGGACGCCGAAGCGCTATTTGCAGTGCCGCTGCCCAACTTTCGAGGGCGAGACCGTTCAGCCTCTTGTTACGAATTTCGGTGATTGTCTTGGGCTTGAGAAGCGTGTGTGCACATCGTCTTGCGTCCCGTGTCCGCAGCGCCCATCTCATGTTATCTCTGCGGCGTATCGCTTGGCCATTTTGCCTTTCGAAGGTAAGCCATGAACAGACAGCTCTCACAAAGCATTTCGAATGCTGCCCGGGTTTCCGTGCGCAAGCTCTCGCTCGTGCCGTTGGCGTTGCTCGTTGCAACCGGCGCCATGGCGAAGGCCACGCCGGATACCGGCTCTCTCGCCGGCTCTTGGAGCGGCGGCGGCTGGGTTTCCTTCTCCAACGGCAACAAGGAGAAGGCACGCTGCCACGCCAACTACAGCCGCGCCGGTGGCGATGCCTACTCGCTATCGGCGACGTGCGCGACCAGCGCCGGCAAGGCCTCGCAGACGGCGACCATCTACAAGGTGAGCGAAGGTCGCTATCGCGGCAGCTTCTTCAACTCCGACTTCAACGTGCATGGGACCATTCGCGTGGCCGTGCACGGCTCGAGCCAGGACGTGAGCCTTTCGGGCGACGGCACCTCTGCCGCGCTCAGCCTCTCACGCCACTGAACCCGGCTTTCAAGTCTTTGGGACCGTATCCGCTTGCGCGGATGCGGTCCTGATCGCGTTTCCCTCGCACCAAGCCAGCGCGGCGTCTGCAGGGCGATCTTCAGGACGGCCGGAGTCGACGAGCTGACCGCGGCCTGCCGCGCCGTCGGCAGTGCCGGACCGGCGCGTGCCCAACGATCACAAGCTCTTTCAAAACCTATTGCCCAGGAGCCGGCGCGGTGACGCTGGCGCCGACGTCGCGCATGCCGGGGCTCGTTGCACCCTTGACGAAGTCCTGCTGCCCCGGCGGCGGCACGGCCTTGCCCGGCTGCGCCGATACGACGCCCATGTCGAAGGGCACCGGTTCGCCATCCTGGCAGGTGCGCACGGCTTGCGTGCTGAGCGCGGCAAGCCCCGTGCGGTCACGCACTTCATCCGGCTCGCGGCCATAGCGCGTGCGCCAGTCGGCAACGAGGCCCGTCGCCTGCTTGCGGATGCCCTGCGCGGCGCCGCAGTAGATGTTCTGGTAGATGTCCTCGATCCACACGCGTTCGTAGGGCGGCGCGTTCGTAACCGCGACCGAGATGAGCGCGAGCGCACGCACGGGATCGGCCTGCATGTACTTCCCGCGCCACAACAGATCGGCGAGGAACGCCTGCGCGCCGGGATGTCCCTTCTGGCTCAGCACCGACAGCCAGTGCTTGGCGTACGGCACGTCGCTCTCGATGCCGTCGCCGCGGAGATACAATTTCGCCAGCTCGAACTGCGCGTCCTCGTCGCGGAAGAACTGCGCGGCCTCGCGCAGGTACTCCGCCGCAATGCGCGCATTCGGCTTCACGCCCGCCTCCGGCAGCCCGCTCTGCAGGTAGCCGGCGATCTGCGTCATCGCCTTCGCCACGTAGGGTGCGCGCTGATCGTCGTCGGGATCGACGTCGGTGTGCTCCTCGGCGATCTTCATGTAGAGCTCGTACGCCTTGGCGTGATCGGTGTGCGAGCCGTTGTTGTCGGAGTAGATGCGGGCGAGATAGTAGGGCGCGAGGAACAGCTTCGCCTCGGCCGCATACTCGAGCGCCGGAATGGCGATCTCGTAGTAGCCGCCGTTGAAGGCGCCGATGCCCTGGTCGAGCGCGTCCTGCGGCGAGCGGTAGTTGCCCGGCGCGGCCGCGACGCAGAGCGCGCTGAGACACAGCGCGAGCCCCGCGAGGATACCCCCGATCGTCTGCCTAGATGTCCGCATAACAGACCACTTCCGCTTTGCCGCCCGCGTGGGTCACGGCCCCATTGCGCGCCGGCCCGACCTGATTTGCGTATTTTCTTAGCGCACCACTTTGGTAGGGATTGGGCGGCGCTCGCCACACTTTCGCCCTCGCCGCCAGCTCCGCGGCGTCGACTTCCACGTCCAGCGTGCCCTTGTCGGCGTCGATCGAAATAATGTCGCCATCTTTCAGCAGGCCGATCGGTCCGCCGACGGCCGCCTCCGGCCCCACGTGGCCGATGCAGAAACCGCGCGTGCCGCCTGAGAATCGCCCGTCCGTGATCAGCGCGACCTTCTCGCCGGCGCCCTGGCCGTAGAGCGCCGCGGTGGTCGACAGCATCTCGCGCATGCCGGGGCCGCCCTTGGGGCCCTCGTAGCGGACGACGATGACGTCGCCTTCCTTGTACTGGCTTGCCTCGACGGCCGTGAAGGCGTCCTCCTCGCAGTCGAAGATGCGAGCTGGCCCGCGGAACTGCAGCTTCTTCAGGCCGGCGACCTTGACGATCGCGCCCTCGGGGGCGAGCGAACCCTTGAGGCCGACGACGCCGCCGGTGGGCGAGAGCGGATTGGACACGGGCCGCACGACCTTCTGGTCGGCGTTGAATTTCACATTCTCGAGGTTCTGGCGCACCGTACGCCCGGTGACGGTTAGGCAGTCGCCGTCGAGGATGCCGCCATCGAGCAGCGCCTTCAGGATCTGCGGAACGCCGCCGATGTCGTAGACGTCCTTGGCGACGAAATTTCCGCCGGGCTTGAGGTCGGCGATGTAGGGCGTGCGTTTGAAGATCTCGGCGACCGCGAACAGGTCGAAGTCGATGCCGGCCTCGTGTGCCATGGCAGGCAGATGCAGCGCGGCATTGGTCGAGCCGCCGGTCGCGGCGACGACGACGGCAGCGTTCACGAAGGCTTCGCGCGTGGCGATGTCACGCGGACGGATGCCACGCGCGAGCAGGTTCATGACGGCTTTGCCGCTTTCCAGCGCGTAGACGTCGCGGCTCTCATAGGGAGCCGGCGCACCGGCCGAGCCGGGCAGCGCGAGCCCGATCGCTTCGGACACGCAGGCCATGGTGTTGGCAGTGAACTGGCCGCCGCACGAGCCCGCGGACGGGCAAGCGTGGCATTCGAGATCGTGCAACTCCTCCGCCGTCATGCGGCCGGCGGAATACATGCCGACGCCTTCGAACACGTCGACCACGGTGACGTCGCGGCCTTTGAACCGGCCGGGCAGGATCGACCCGCCGTACATGAAGACGGACGGCACGTTGAGGCGCAGCATCGCCATCATGATGCCGGGCAGCGACTTGTCGCAGCCGGCGATGCCGACGATCGCGTCGTAGCAGTGGCCGCGCATTGTGAGCTCGATTGAATCGGCGATCACCTCGCGCGACACGAGCGAGGACTTCATGCCCTGGTGGCCCATGGCGATGCCATCGGTCACGGTGATCGTGCAGAACTCCCGCGGGGTGCCGCCGCCCTCATCGACGCCGACCTTCGCCGACTGCGCCTGGCGCATCAGCGCGATGTTGCAAGGGGCGGCTTCGTTCCAGCACGACACCACGCCGACGAACGGGCGGTGGATCTGCTGCTCCTCGAGACCCATGGCGTAGTAATAGGAACGATGCGGCGCGCGCGTCGGCCCTTCGGTCACGTGCCGGCTTGGAAGTTTCGACTTGTCGAACGTCTTGGCGTCCATATAGTCCTAGTCCTCGCAGCTTCGGATGCGGATGATCGGGTACCCTAATATGGGCATTGCCGCTCGCATCGGGCGAAGGCTGCTTCTTGAGCCTTTGCAATAACGTCCCGAGCACGGCCGTGGCTTGCCGCCACCGTCCGCGTGTTCCCTCGATTTCCCGTATGATCACGCTGCCGGGCCATTATGGCGCGATGGTGGCAATAGCGCACCTCGGTCGTGGCCTGTCTGCCACATCCCACAGCAGCGTAAATTCGTAAAGAGCGCGCTAACGGTGCCGCAAGTGGCTTAGGCGGCGGCCTCGAGCCGCTTAACAGCCGCGCGCAGGCGCTTAAGAGCCTCTTCGAGCTCCGCCTTGCGCTCGCGTGCCTCCTCGACCGCCTCTTCCTTGGCCTTGGCCATGAACTGCGGGTTTGAGAGCTTCGCATCCATCTTGTCGAGATCGCCCTGCGCCTTCTCGATCTCGCGCCCGAGCCGCTTCATCTCCGCGCCCGTGTCGATGACGCCGGCAAGCGGCAGCGCGGCCGACGTGTCGCCGACGACGATAACCGCCGCACCTTTCGGCGCCGCCTTGGGGAAGGTGATGCTTTCCAGGCGCGCAAGCCGGCTGATCGTGTCCTGGTGCTTCTTCGCGCGCTCTTTCAAAGCGGCGCCCGCACCCGGAAGCGCGAGCGGGATCTTGGCCGCCACCGGCACGTTCATCTCGGTGCGCACCGAGCGGATCTCGCTCACAAGACGCACGACCCAGCCGATCTCCTCCTCGACCGCCGCATCCGTGAGCCCCGACAGCTTCGGCCACTGGGAAAGCGCCAACAGGTTCTCGCGCTGCTCGCCGTGCTCGACCATGTGCGCCCACAGCTCCTCAGTGATGAAGGGCATGAACGGATGCAGGAGCTTCAGGATTTGGTCGAGCGTCCAGGCGACGGTCGCGCGCGCCTCTTTCTTCGCCGCGTCGTCGTCGCCCAGAAGCGTCGGCTTGATCAGCTCGAGATACCAGTCGCAGAACACGCCCCACACAAACTCGTAGATGGCGGCAGCGGCCTCGTTGAACTTGTAGGCCTCGATGCTCTCGGTGACGGCGGTCGCCGCGCGCTCGGTTTCGCCTACGATCCAGCGGTTGATCGTCTGCTTGACGCCTGCCGGATCGAAGCCGCGCTTCCGCACGCACTCGTTCATCTCAGCAAAACGCGAGGCGTTCCAGAGCTTGGTCGCGAAATTGCGGTAGCCTTCGACGCGGCTCGTCGACAGCTTGATGTCGCGCCCCTGCGCGGCCATGGCGGCGAGCGTGAAGCGCAGTGCGTCCGCGCCGTAGGTGTCGACGAGGACGAGCGGGTCCATGACGTTGCCCTTCGACTTCGACATCTTCTGCCCCTTCTCGTCGCGCACGAGGGCGTGGATGTAGACGTCGTGGAACGGCACCTCCTTCATGAAGTAAAGGCCCATCATCATCATGCGGGCGACCCAGAAGAAGATGATGTCGAAGCCGGTCACGAGCACGGTCGTCGGGTAGTAGCGCTTCAGCTCCAGCGTCTTGTCGGGCCAGCCGAGCGTGGAGAACGGCCACAGCGCGGAGGAGAACCAGGTGTCGAGCACATCCTCGTCGCGCCATATCGGAACAATTTCGTTCTTGCTTATAGCTCGTACATCGAAACGCTTCTTTGCTTCCGATCTACCGGCAACGAACTCAATTTCGCGTCCGCCATAATATTTCTTGAGCTCTTGCAGCAGCGACGCTTCATCCTCAGCGCAGAAAATGTGGAAATCTTCGTTCTCTAAGCCCAGTTGAAAGGTACCTGGTGCAACTTCCTTGGGCCCGTACCACGCCGGAATCTGGTGCCCCCACCAGAGCTGGCGCGAGATGCACCATGGCTGGATGTTGCGCATCCACTCGAAGTAGGTCTTCTCCCAGTTCTTGGGCACAAAGTCCGTCTTGCCGGTTTCCACCGCGGCGATCGCCGCCTTCGCCAGCTCGGCCGCGTTCACGTACCACTGGTCCGTGAGCCACGGCTCGATGACTGCGTTGGAGCGGTCGCCGTGCGGCACCGTATGAGACGTCGGCTCGATCTTCTCGACAAGGCCGAGCGCTTCGAGATCGGACACGATGCGCTTCCTCGCGTAGAAACGATCCATTCCGCGGTAGGCTTCGGGCACCTCCCGATTGAGGTTGGCGTTCTCGTCGAAGATGTTGATCTGCGCGAGACGGTGCCGCTTGCCGACCTCGAAATCATTGAAGTCGTGCGCGGGCGTGATCTTCACCGCGCCCGAGCCCTTCTCCGGATCGGAGTACTCGTCCGCCACGATCGGGATCTCGCGCCCTACGAGCGGCAGCTTCACTTTCGCGTTCGCCTTTACGAGGGCGGCGTAGCGCTCGTCGCTCGGGTGCACAGCGACGCCGGTGTCACCCAGCATCGTCTCCGGTCGCGTCGTCGCAACGACGATGTAGTCTTTGTCGTAGCCCGGCACCTCCGAGCTGAGCGGATAGCGGAAGTGGTACATGTGCCCGGAAGGATTGCGGTCGAGCACTTTCGCCAGCGCCTTCGCGTCAAACGGCTTCTCGGGATCGCCCGCGGTCCAGTTGAAGGTGCCCTTCGCCTCGACCTGCACGACCTCAAGGTCGGAGATGGCGGTCTGGAACTGGGGGTCCCAGTTTACGAGCCGCTTGTCCTTGTAGATGAGCTTGGCGTTGTAGAGATCGACGAAGACCTTGAGCACGGCCTTCGACAGACCCTCGTCCATGGTGAAGCGCTCGCGGCTCCAGTCGCACGAGGCCCCGAGGCGCTTCAACTGGTTGAGGATCGCCGAGCCGCTCTCCTCCTTCCACGCCCACACCTTCTCGACGAACTTCTCGCGCCCCAGCGCGCGCCGGTTCGGCTCCTGCCGCTCCATGAGCTGGCGCTCGACCACCA
>JRHI01000623.1_pt1 | contig 36506 bp, 35 predicted proteins | sample 215371 | NCBI WGS metagenome assembly JRHI01 (sample SAMN02929681, study PRJNA255918) | sediment metagenome | biome: cave system; feature: Ice Cave; material: Sediment; isolation source: sediment from deep within a dark volcanic ice cave with no known source of... ...
CACTTCTTCCGAAGCGCGCTCTTCGATATGGATACCGCTGCCGTCTCGTAAGGAAAAATCGATCGTCGAACGCGGTGCTGCAACATAAAAGGGAATACCGTGGTGCGCGGCTGCGATCGCGAGCCCGTACGTGCCGATCTTGTTCGCCGTATCGCCGTTGGCTGCGATGCGATCGGCTCCGACGAAGACCGCACGGACGTTTTTCGCGCGTATGGTTGCGGCTGCCGCAGCGTCGGTGATGAGCGTTGCCGGCACGCCCGCTCGGGCGAGCTCGAAGGTCGTCAACCGCGCACCTTGCAAAAGAGGTCGCGTTTCGCCGACGTACACATGCAATTTGCAGCCTCGCTCGTGCGCTGCGATGAGAACGCCGAGCGCCGTTCCGAGACCGGCCGTCGCGAGCGCACCCGTATTGCAATGCGTGAGGACCGCACCGTCGTGCGGCACGAGTTGCGCGCCCGCTTCGCCGATCGCGCGGTCGACGGCGCGCTGTTCGTCATGGATTGCCAGCGCTTCTGCGAGATAGTGTGCGCGTTCGGTGCGCATGACCCGATCGACGGCCCAAGCGAGATTGACCGCAGTCGGTCGCGCGCCGCGGATGCGGGCCACGGCGGAATGAAAATCGGCGTCATCCGCATGCAATTCGCGCGCGAGCGCGACGCCGTACGCACCGAACACGCCGATTGCGGGCGCTCCGCGCACCGCGAGCGTCGCGATCGCAGCCACGACGTCCTCGACGGTAGCGGCGCGCGCGGAAACGACGTCCCCGGGAAGTTTGCGTTGATCGACGTAGCCGATCGCGGCCGGCTCCGAGGCCCGAGCCGGCGTCCACCACACGATATCCATTGCCATGTCGTTGCGCTTTCGCGTGAGCCCGGATCGGGCCTCGAAATCAGGTCGCGACGCCGATGGCGGCAACCGTGAGAGCGGCCACGGTTGCCGCGAATCCCTTATCGCCGCGGGCGGGATCCGCCCGCTCCTGCGCTTGGGCGAACGTGTCGGTCGTGAGGACTCCAAAGCCGATCGGGACGCGGGTTGCGAGTTGCACGTCCATGATGCCGCGCGAACACTCACCGGCGACGTAATCGAAATGTGGCGTTTTCCCGCGTACGACGACGCCAAGGGCAACTATGGCATCGTAGCGACCCGAATCGATGAGCCTGCGAGCAGCGAGCGGCAATTCAAAGCAGCCCGGCACGCGCACGAACGCACGCGCGTCCGCGCCGACGCCGCATGCGTCGAGAGCTCGGGTCGCACCGTCTTCGAGCCATGCGGCGAGTTCCGCGTAAAAACTTGCGGTGACGACCGCGACGCGTTTGAGGCGCGCATCGGGCAGCGTGGCGATAGAGCGCGGCGTCTGGGGTTTCATCGCGCCGAGTCCGGCACGGCAGCGCGACCTTCGAAGAGATGACCCATCTTCTCGCGCTTGGTTTTCAAATAGCGCGTGCTGTACGCCGTCGGCGGAATATGCAACGGAACGCGATCGACGATCGTGAGCCCGTAACCTTCGAGCCCGACGATTTTCGTTGGATTGTTGGTAATGAGGTGCATCTCTTTGATACCGAGATCCACGAGCATTTGCGAACCCAAACCGTAGTCGCGTTTATCGGCGGGCAAGCCGAGCGCGATATTCGCCTCGACGGTATCGGCGCCGCGGTCTTGCAACTCGTAGGCCCGCAGTTTGTTGGCAAGACCGATGCCGCGGCCTTCCTGATGCAGGTACAGCAACACGCCGCGACCTTCGTTCGCGATGAGTTCGAGCGCGGCGTCGCGTTGCGCCGCGCAGTCGCAACGCAGCGAGTGCAACGCGTCGCCCGTGAGGCATTCCGAATGCACGCGCACGAGTATATCTTTGCCGTCGCCGATTTCACCCATCACCATCGCCACGTGCGCGACCTGATCGATCGACGTTTCGTACGCGATGCCGCGATAACGTCCGTACGCGGTCGGCAGCTCGAATTCGGCGATGCGTCGCACGAGCTTTTCGTTGCGCATGCGGTGCGCGATGAGATCTTTGACGGTGACCAATTTGAGATCGTGCTTCTTTGCAAACTCGCGCAGTTGCGGCAAGCGCATCATCGTGCCGTCTTCCGCCATGATCTCGACGATGACGCCGGCGGGGTAGAATCCCGCCAGCCGCGCGAGATCGACCGAAGCTTCCGTTTGTCCCGCCCGCACGAGGACGCCGCCGTCGCGGGCGCGGAGCGGGAAGGTGTGACCGGGACGCAAGAAATCCGACGGCTTCGCGCCGGGATCGAGCAGCGCAGCAATCGTCGCGGAACGATCCTGCGCGGAGATACCGGTCGTCGTGTGATGTCGCGCTTCGATCGAGACCGTGAACGCCGTTTCGTGCAGGGCGGTATTTTCGCTGACCATAAGCGGGATATGCAGTTCGTCGAGCCGCTTGCCGATGATCGCGACACAAATCAGCCCGCCGGCTTCCTTGCGCATGAAGTTGATCGCCTCGGGCGTGATCATCTGCGCGGCCATGACGAGATCGCCTTCGTTCTCACGATCCTCGTCGTCGAGCACGATGACCATCTTGCCCGCGCGAATATCCGCAATCGCATCTTCGATATTGTCGACCAGCGGCGCCTCGGGCGGATTGTCCGCCAGTTGCGCGGCGAGCTCGGGCAGGACTTTGGAGAGCGCTTGAATCGAACGGAACGATGGGGTCCGCCGACCCGACCGTAGCAGGCTGATCGCGCTCTCGGTCAAACCGCTGCGGCTCGACAGGTCCGCTGCGGTAACGCTCGCCCGCTCCATGGTCGCCTGAAGCGCATCGGCAAAGGTACTCATATGACAAGTGAAGCGCAGCGCTTTACATTCGTCAAGTCCGAACTGCTCAACTTGACGAACGTCAAAACGATATACTACACGCACCTGAGTGTGCCGTAACGCTGGCATAGCGACCGAGTATCGTTAGGGCATGGAAACGCCCCGGACGTTGCTCGAAGCTGTCACCTACTTCTCGGACCCGGAGCGCGCCCACGCGTATGCCGTAAAGCTGCGCTGGCCGAACGGCGTGGCTTGCCCGCGGATGGGCTGCGGCTCCGCTTCGGTGCAGTTTATAAAGACGCGCAAATTGTGGCGCTGCAAGGACTGCAAACGACAGTTTACGGCTAAGGTGGGCACCATTTTTGAAGACTCGCCAATTCCGTTTACCAAATGGCTTCCTGCAATCTGGTTCCTCGCGAATACGAAGAACGGTACGTCGTCTCACGAACTTGGCCGCGCGATCGGCGTGACGCAGAAAACCGCCTGGTTTATGTTCCACCGAATCCGTCTTGCGATGAAAGACGAAGCCGCCGCGCAACTTGTCGGTGAGGTCGAAGCGGACGAGACGTTCGTCGGCGGCAAACAACATGCCACGGTGCAAAGCTCGCTGGGCTTCAAGAAAATGAAGCACGGTCCGGCGGAAGGCAAGACGACGGTATTCGGCATGGTCCAACGCAGCACCGAAAAGCAGAAAAGCCGCGTGCGGGCGATGGTCGTGCCGGACCACAAGGCTCGGACGTTGCTCCCACTTCTCTACACCAACGTCATACCAGGCTCGGTGCTTTACACCGATGCCTTGCGTTCGTATCGTGCAGCGGGTAGCGACTACGCTCACGCCTTCGTTGACCACGCCGTTCGCTATGTCGAAGGACGTGTTCATACGAACACCATTGAAAATTTCTGGTCGTGCTTGAAGCGCACAATTCACGGGACGTACATCGCGCCGCGGGCCTTCCATTTAGACGCGTACCTTGACGAGCAGGTGTTCCGTTTCAACGCACGCGAGGGCAAGGACGCTGACCGCTTCGTCGCCGCGCTCAAAGGAGCGGACGGCCATCGAGTGACGTACAAGGCGCTCACTAAGTCGCATCCGATCTGGCGCCTGAAACCAGGCCGCGCGGCTCGCGTTACTCCTCACCCGTAGGCTCACTTTCGCGCTTGGGGAGAATGTCTGTTGCCAGGTCTTCAGCGGCTTCCTCGACCTTCACGATGTCCTTCTTTGCTATAGAGAATAGACGCTTCGCTAGGGCCTCGAATCGTTTCATCGCAGCTTCGGCGTCCTCAGAGGCCACCTTAGATGTCCTTCACGGATTTCTCTGCACGCAAGCTTCGACTTCGGGACTGCCACGATTAGACCCGCATATTTGCGTCTTCTTGGTAGTTCCGTCTTCCGCGCGAACTACTATTTCTCCGGCATAGTAAAAAATTTTACTACGATCCATGAGAGATTGGTAGAGGGGCAAACTCACGGCGTCATCGTTGAATACCCATAGCTCAAAACCCGTACCATATTCCTGCGAAACATAAGTGCTAGGACAAGAATTCTTCCCGTTCGCGAAGACTTCCCTAACTGCATTTGCGGCCGTAACGGAATCAATGCTACTCGGTAAAAATAGACGCGCTATACATTTCGTAATAGATATCTTTTGCTTGGTTAGATTGTTGACGACATATATGATCCGATAACGCATCGTCAGAGAGTTATCGCTTGCGGCGGGATTCGGCGAAATGTCAGCCCGTTCCGATGGGAAGGTGACGTCTAATGGAGTCGGAGACGGTTTGGGTGTCGGAGACGGTTTGGGTGTCGGCGGGGGCATCAAGGTCGCGCGCGGCGTAGGCGACACAGGCAATGTCAGTCGTTTAACGGGTCGCTGATTAAAAGCGGCGGCCCGTATCGGCGTTGGCACCGGTAGCGTTACTATCGGTCCTCCTTGAACAACGCTCGGAGTGGAACTAAGGAAGGGCGCGGCTATATTCGCGGGATGCGGCGATGCGGCTCGTGGCGGCTCATGATCGGACTCCTGCCGGTTTCGCTTCGTGCTCGCTCGCGTGGGTTTTGCTTGAATCACTGCTTGGATCGACGATGGCGTGCTGCTCAGTTTGGGGGCACCGCTCAGCCGGGAGTAGTATTGGGTAATCCATATTCCGACTAGAAGAAGGACGCCAACTATGGCTGACCGTATTTGCCAGCGTCGCGTCGTAAGCGGGTTGGGTTCAGGCATTGGCCATCCATTGAATGGCCCGATAATTGCATAAATCGCGCCTAGCGCAAGGGCAACCGCCAATACGCCAATGAACCACAGCCACGGAATAGCCCATGCAGCAGCGTTGGATGTAAACAGCGCGGTACCGACTACCGCAAACCCCGCGACTGCGGCGGCGCCAAGAACAGCGCCGATGGCGAGCCAATTAGTGTGTCCCGCGCTAAATCCAGGCTTCGTCCCCACGCTCCGACGCTTCGCGCCGGATGCTCGATTTGGCTTCTCAATCCATTCAAGACAGTTGGCGGGGACAGATTAGCCGCATGGTGTGCCAGGTATATCGTCTTGACGAACGTTAAGGCTGTGCCCGACTTGGAAAAGTCACGATGGCTTTCACGACCGTGGCGTTGCGCATTTCCTTATAGGCACGGGTGACTGCGGGGAATAGAAATTCGGCGGCGCCCAGCTTTTGTGCCGTTATGATGCCCTGCGATATCATGCGCAGTGCTTCGACGGTGTCGTCGGGACCGCACGAATAGGACGCGACGAGCCGCAAGTCACGAAAATATGCGGCGCTCTGGTCGAAGGCGAAACGCTCGTCCGGTTCGAGCGGCGCGAACATGAGGACCGTGCCGTCAGGGCCGGTTGTCTCGACCGCGTGGGCGAGTGCGGCGGCTGAACCCGGCCCGCAAATCGTCGCGTCGGCGAGGGCGCCGCCGGTTAGCGTGCGGAGGGACGCACACGCCACCTCGGGGGCGAAGGTCGCGGTAGCCCCGAGTCGTTGGGCCGCGGCACGACGCTGCGGGTGAAAATCGCTTGCGAAGACGCTCGCGCCGCATGCCGCGGCCACGGCGACGTGCATGAGACCCATCACGCCCGCGCCGATGACGTACAAAGTTCGACCCGTGAGTTCGCTTCCGGCTTCGCTGGAAAACGCGCGGCGAAGCGATTTTACAACGCACGCCAACGGTTCGACCAGCGACCCGTCTGCGAAGGAGAGCGAATCCGGCAGGAGTAGCGTATCGGCGAGATTCGCGCGCGGAACGCGGAAAAATTCGGCCATTCCACCGGGATCGAGCGCCGTCGAACGCCAGGTCGTGCAGTGCACGTAGCGCCGCGTCGCGCACGCATCGCAGCGAAAGCATGGCGCATGATGGTGGGCGAACACGCGATCGCCGAGCGAAACATGCGCTCCGTCGCGCCCGCCTCCGGGTTCGCTTCCGCCGTACGCGACGACGGTGCCGGCCGGCTCGTGCCCGAACACGAACGGTGCCTTCTTGCGCACGTACCACGGCATGAGATCGCCGCTGCAAACGCCGCTGGCTGCCGTCCGCACGAGCACGTCGCCCGCCTCCAATTTCGGCAGCGGGCGTTCTTCAATGCGAATGTCGTCGACGTCGTACATCACGGCCGCGCGCATGCTCACCGGCAGCGATTCGATACTCACGACCGTTGTGAATACGCGAACCGCTCCGAGGGTTGCCGCGCGGTCGCGGACGATGGTAATGCGTCTAGTGCGAACTTCGGGGCGTCGGGCGCTTAGAAATCGTCGCGCTCGGCGCCGCCGCGACGCCACCAGCGGCCGCTCACCGATTGGGCAGCGATGACGGTGCAATTGTCCGGGTTCGGGCCGCTGAACGGGCTGCCGTTTAGATTCGAGAAGTTGTGTCGGATTAACGCGCCCTGGGTGAACGTACCGGCGTCGCTGATCCGGCGGCGCAAGCCGCGATAGTTAACGAGCAGCACAACGCGATGCAGCGCGACCGGGCGCAGATTTCGGTACGCGATCGCGAGGTTGCCGACGCGTCCACCATAGCGACCGGCGTTGCCGACACTGCACGAGTCAATTGCGACCGGGCCGCCTTCGGTCACGCGCGCGGTCGCAGGGCTGGACAAACCGCCCAGGGCGAGCGCGATGCCTAGCGGACGTGGTGCCGCATGCTTGGATTGTATTAGAATGCAAGCGACGTGTCATTTCGATAGACGTGGATGCAAGGCGAATCTCAGCGAGACTCTGTGGCAAAGAAGGCCGCCGCATTTTTAAGACATCGCGCTCTTGGACCTTTGTCCTCCGCGAAGATGAGTCTTGACATTGAAGTCGCGAATTAAGGAAATTCGGTTTCCTCGGAGCGTACGCACTTCTTTTATCGCGACGTCGAACGGCTCGCTATGTGTGCGGGCGAGCATCCGCGTGCGAACCTCATAGACCTACAGTCCAGAACGTCTTCGTCGGCGGTTTTCCGTATCTCCGGCTAAAGACGCGAACGTCGTGCCGCCCTTCGGGCTCGCAGAAAACGAATGCGCGATCGCGTACTCCCGGTGCTACATCATGGCACGATCGCGTACTTCAGACTGAGGCCGCGTCCCGCGTCGAGGGAGCGGAAGGCGTCTTCCAAGCGCTCGAGTGGGAAACGTTCGCTGACGATCGGTTCGACTTCGATCGCGCGTGCAGTCAGCAGATCGTAGGCCGCGCGAACGGCACGCGGCGTAAAGTGGAAAGGGCCGAGCAACTTCACTTCGTCGTAGTGAAGTCGCGACGAATCGTAGGCGACGCGCGTACCGCTGGGCAGACCGCCGAAGAGCACGACCGAACCGCCGCGGCGCACGTACGCGGGCGCGGCCTCCCAAACGTCGAGCGCGCCGGTGCTTTCGATCACGGCGTCGGCACCTCGGTTCTCAGATAGCGCCCGAATCGCGGCGCCGACGTTCGTCTGTGCGCGCGCGTCGATCGTCTCGACGATGCCGAGCGAACGAGCGAGTGCGAGTCGTTCGCTTCGCCGTCCGACGAGAATCGCACGCGCGCCGAGCGTCCGCGCGACGAGTGCATGCAAGATACCGAAGCCGCCGTCGCCGACGATCGCGATCGCGTCTCCCGGGCGCGGCGCGAGCATCTGCAGCGCGTGTACGACACACGCGACGGGTTCGAGGAAGGCGGCGGCTTCGTACGAAACGGTCACCGGCTTGCGGAAAACGTTCCGCTCGACGATATGCTTCGGCACTGAAATATATTCCGCGTACGCGCCGAGTATCTTCGTTTCCATTGCGCTTTGGCAGAGTTCTTCTTCGCCGCGCACACACCAGTAACACGTACCGTCGGGTGCCGAATGCACCGCCATGATCGCCTCACCGGCAGAGAAGGCCGTCACGCCCTCACCGACGCTTGCGACATCGCCCGAAAACTCGTGACCGAAGCGGGTCGGCATCGGCATTTTTGGATGGCCGCGGCGGAACGCTTTGAGATCGGTGCCGTCGGTAAGCGCCGCGCGTACGCGAACGACGATTCCGCCGGACTCGGGCTCGGGCATCTCGTCGTCGCGGAGTTCCACACGCCGCGGCGCGATTAGATAACCGGCTCGCACGATTCGCGCGGCTTAATTGGGGACCGCATCGAGCGACGCAAATCCGCCGAGCGATGCGAATTCGCCGAGCGATGCGATCCGCCAGGCGACGCGAATCCGAGCGATGCGAATCCGCCGAGCGACGCGAACCCGTCGAGCGACGCTGATGCGCTAGCGCGGGACACTATATTTCATACGCCCACGCGAGTTCGTCGCTCGAGGGTTGAGGCGCGCGAGCGTACTGCGCCACGGCGGCGAGCGCATAGCGGGCGATCGGATCGATCTCGAGATTGACCGCATCACCCGCTCCTTTGCTTCCAAGCGTCGTTCGCGCGGCCGTTTCCGGGATGAGCGCGATCTCGAAACATCCCTCGCGAACCGCTGCGATCGTCAAGCTGACGCCGTCGATCGCGATGAAACCCTTCTCGACGACGAACGGCACAATCGCGGCCGGCATTTCGATCTTCAACCGATGAGCTTGACCCTCGTCGATCTTCGCCAGTATCTTTGCCGTAGCGTCGACGTGGCCGTACACGAGATGCCCGCCCAGCCGATCCCCCAGACGCAAAGAGAGTTCCACGTTCACGCGAGCCCCGAGCGTAAGCGCGCCGAGGGCGGAACGCTCGAGCGTTTCGGGGACGACGTCAAAGCACAGCGACGTCGCATCGTGCGAAACGACCGTCAAGCACACGCCGCTTACCGCAACCGAATCCTTCGGTGCCACGCCATCCGCGACCGCGGCCGGCGCTTCGACGCGCAGGCGCAGGCCACCGCGCGGATCGCGTTCGAGTGCCTTCACCGTGCCCAGATACGCGATCAATCCGCTGAACATTGAGTCCCTTCAAGCGATGCGTGCCGAGAGGAGGACGTCGGGTCCCAGGCGCACGACGCGCTGGAAACGCAGGGTCGTGCCGCTACCGAGCGCCAGTGCCGGGACCGCCTCCGGACCGCCGAGCAGCGCAGGTGCGAGCAACCAATCGATACGGTCGACCAAACCCGCTTCGAGTAAACATCCGGCAAGCGTCGGCCCGCCTTCGCATAGCACGCTCGCAATCCCCCGCGCGCGCAAGTTTTCGAGCGCTAATCGTAGGTCGAGTTTCCGTGCCGACGGTTCACCGACGTACGCGACGTCCGCGAATTTTTCGAGCGGCGCGAACGTCTCGCGCTGGCCCGCGGGCGCGAGGACAATCGTCGGCGCGTACCCGTCGAGCGGTGCGAATAGCGCACGGTTCCGCGGTATGGGCGCATCCCCGCAGGCAACTGCGCGAACGTACGGTCTGCGGCGCGCGCGCGGCGGCCGCACGGAGAGTTGCGGATCGTCGATGCGTACCGTGCCGGCTCCGACGAGAACCGCATCGTGCGTGGCCCGAAGTTCGCGTACGTATTCGCGCGCCTCGCGCCCACTGAGCCAATGGCGTTCGCCGGGACGCGGCGCCACGTAGCCGTCGAGCGAAGCGGCGAGCTTGAGGCACACGTACGGCCGCGTGCCGCTCACGGCGACGGAGAAATCTTCGATAAGTTCGCGCGCCCAAGTGTCCTCGGCAATGTCGACTGCGACATCCGCGGCGCGCAAGCGCGCGACGCCGCGGCCCGCGGTCCGCGGGTTCGGGTCCATCGTGCCGACCACGGCGCGCGCGATGCCGGCCGCGCGAACCGCCTCTGAGCACGGCGGGGTCAACCCCGTGTGAGCGCACGGTTCGAGCGTCACGTACAGTGTTGCCCCGCGCACGTCGTTGCCGCGCGCCTGAGCATCGCGTAACGCTTCGACTTCGGCGTGCGCCTCACCGCGGGCGTGATGGAACCCTTCGCCGAGCGTCGTCGCCCCGAGCGCGATCACTGCGCCAACCGGCGGGTTTGGGGACGTGTTCCCACGCCCGCGCGCGGCGAGTTCGCAGGCGCGCCGCAGGTAGATCCGATCTAGTGCGGAGAGCGCGGCTGTCGCTACGGCCGAACCTCGACGCCTTTCCAAAAGGCGACGTGATCCTTGATTTCCTTCGCGGCTTCTTTGGGCGCCGGATAGTACCAAGCCGCGTCCGGGTTCTCTTTACCGTCGACGACCACCGTGTAGTAACTGGCAATGCCCTTCCAGGGGCAGGTCGAGCGCGTGACGCTCTCTTTGACTTTCGTGCGGTCGATCGAATCGGCCGGAAAATAGTGATTTCCTTCGACGACCTCGGTGCGGTCGCTCTGCGCGATGGTCGCGCCGTTCCAGATTGCTTTGGGCATAGGTTCGGACCCTCGTCTACGCTCCGCCGCATAGCGCGACGCAAGCCCCCGTAGTAACCCGGTGCCGGCCCGCGCCGATGCAGCAGCGTGCGATCCGCTCCTTCAATGCGAAGCGTTCCGCCAATGCGATGCGCGCCGCCAACGCGAGCGTGCCGCCAACGCGATGCGTGCCGCCAATACGATGCGTGCCGCCAATACGATGCGTGCCGCCGATGCGATGCGCTTCTCGAGTGCGATGCCTGCCGCGGGTGCAACCCGGCTGACGCTCACGCGTAGGCGAGAACGATTGCCCCACGCACGCGCGCGCCGCACGCGGCCAACGTCGCGGCGCAATCCCGTAACGTCGCGCCGGTCGTGATGACATCGTCCACCAGCACCACATCGAGCTCCGAAACGAGTTCCGGCGCCGTGCAGGCGAACCGGTGGCAAGCGCGCAGCCGCGCCGAGCGGCTGCGTCCACGTTGACCGTCGCCCGCAACTTGCGACAATGCCACAAGGACGGGACGCTCCGTCGCCTCGCCGCAACCCCGCGCCAGCCGCACGCCCTGGTCGAAGCCGCGCTCTCGCCTGCGGGGCGCGATGGTCGGCACGGGTACGAGAATTGCATCGCGCGCGACCCTCGGCAAGACGCGTTGCGCAAGCACGGTCGCAAGTACGTCTCCGACATCGCGCCGCCCGCGTTTGAACGAGAGTATCGCGCGACGCAACGTTCCCGCGTAGCGACCGGCGGCGTAGACGACGAGTTCGCCGTTTGGAACGCGACGAACGTCGACTGCACCGGCTACGCACGACGGACACAGGGCGCTCCCCGCGCGGGAGCAGCCGATGCACGCGCTCGGAAAAAGCGCGGAGATCAGACTTCGCTGGAAGAACGCGGCGACGAACGTGCAGACGGACACATCGCCCTATCGCGACGAAGACGCCGAAATGCTAGGTTCCCCGGTCGCGATTGCGGGCACCGGCGTGGGCACGGCGAGCATCCGTCCCCGCACGCGAATGCCCGTCATCTGCGGTTGTGCGACGATGGCGTCGGGTTGCTCGTCGAAGAGGAGCAGCCGCGCGTCGTAGCCTAGGGGAGGCTCGGGCGTTGAATACGGGACCGGCCGGGCGCGGCGCTGCGGCTTACTCGCGGTTGCAACGCGGCGAGCGACCGAAGCGCCTTTGCTTGCAACGACGGCGTGGCTACGATCGTGCTTCGGCGCTGCGACGGAAGTCGCCGGTGCTCGTCTCGGCGCCAGCACCGTTGCCGCAGCGGAAGCGGCGACCGCGTGCTTGGACACCGCTATCGGTCCGCGCAGCCGTGGGAGCGATGCCGGAACCGGCGAAGCCGGCGTCGCTCTAACCGTCGTACTCGGCGTCGCCCGCCGCACGCCCGCCACTTTTCCGCGCCGCGCGAGCGTCGGAGTCTCGCGCTTCGTCGGCGTGGCTTTTCCGAGCCGCGCGAGCGTCGGACTTTCGTGCTTCGCTTCCGTGGCTTTTCCGTGCCGCGCCGCCACGCGGCCTTTGCGCGCGGCCTGTGGGGCGACTGCGGGGAACGCCCTTCTCGTACCGTCCCGCGGGAGCGCGGCTGGTACGAGGGCTGCCGCACCTGCCACGTTTCGCTCCGCGGCAAGCTGGGGCGTCGAATCGGCCGGAACTACGACGACCGGTGTTGCGAGGTGGAGGACGGCCGCGAACACGAGCGCTGCACCGCCGAGCGCGACGCCGATGGCGACGGCGGTATCGGCGAGCTTGCGTAGACCGCCGGCCGCGCGCATCCGATCCTCCACACACCCTTCAGTACCCGCCGGCGGGCAGCACGGACGTACGAATCTTGAGCGCTGCGTTAGCGCACGGCGGCGGGTCCCGCTTCGTTTGCGACGATGGCACCGACGATCTCGGCATGCGCGCCGATCGCGTAGTCGATGCCCACGATGCTGTCGCGCACGCTGGCGTTCTCACCGATCGAAACGCCGTCCCAGACGATCGAATTCTCGATCGTCGCCCCGGGGCCGACGGCGACACGATCGCCGATCACAGTCGGCCCGACGATGCGCGTGCCCGCGCCGAGCGTTGCCTGCGCACCGATGCGCACGTCACCTTCGATGCGCACGTCGTTTCCGAGTTGCGCATCGGAGGGATAGCCGCGCACGCGAGACGTGCCGAATAGGCGGACGCGGCCTTCGAGCACATCGCGCGTAGCGAGCCGGTATTCCGTGGGCGTGCCGACGTCGCGCCAGTATGCGCCATGCATCTGCAGTCCATAAAATTTTGCGTTGCCACGTTGCAACTCGGGAAAGACGTTCTTACCGAAATCCCAAAATTCGTTCGCCGGAATTTTCTCGAAAATCGACGGCTCGAAAACGTACACGCCGGTGTTGACGAGGTGAGAGCGTTCCGTACCGGCAGCCGGCTTCTCTTGAAAGTCGACGATGCGTCCCGTCCCATCGACGATGACGACGCCGTACTGGGTGACGTCATCGGCGTGTACGAGCGCAATCGAGGCGATCGCAGCACGCTTCTTATGGAAGGCGAGCAGCGTATCGAGCCGCATATCCGTGATCTCGTCGCAGCCGACCACGACGAACGTATCGTCGTGCAAGAACGCTTCCATGGCTTTTACGGCGCCGGCGCTTCCCATGAGCGTCGGTTCGTGCAGGTAGTGCAGTTTGACGCCGTACTGCGAACCGTCGCCGAATGCTTCGACGATCCGCTCCGACAGGTAGTGCACGTTGATTGCGACTTCTTCGATACCGAACGAGCGCAAGTAGCGCATGAGATGCGCGCTGTTGGGTTCACCCGCGATCGGTATGAGGGGTTTTGGGACTTGCTTCGTCAGCGGATAGAGCCGCGTGCTCATCCCGCCGGCCAGGATCATCGCTTTCAAGGAGCCTCCGGTGCTAACGAGGGAACAAACGTTCGCGTAGCGCGAGTAAAACAAAGTGCGGTAGTGCGAGTTGGCGCCGCCAACGTTGCGGTTCGCGTACTAATCGGTACAACCACTCGATGCCCAGACGCCGCCAAATCGCCGGCGCCCGTTCGAGGTTTCCCGCGAGGACGTCGAATGAACCGCCCACGCCGATTCCTACGGAGCAACCGCTCTCCTGTAAACGTTCCGCGAGCCACATTTCTTGACGAGGCGATCCCAGCCCCGCGAAGAGCACGCGCGCGCCGCTGGCCGCGATCGCCGCCGCGACGGCGGCGTCGTCGTCCGCTCCGAAATAGCCGTCTCGCGCGCCGGCAACGGTCAGTGCTGGATGGCGCGCACGCACGGCGGCTGCGGCACGTCGCGCCGTATCGCCTCTCGCACCGAGAAAATAGACCGGAATGCGCTCGCGCGCGAGCAGCGCGCAAAGCGGATCGATGAGGTCGACGCCCGCCACGCGTTCGCGCACGCGGACGCCCTGAAGTCGCGCGGCGAACAACACGCCGACCGTATCGCAAAGCGACAGGGCGCTCCGATTTACGATATCGCGAAAACGCATGTCGTCACGCGCGCGCACGACCATCTCCGTGCCGAGGGTGACGACCAGAGACGGCACGCTGCCGCGCGCGAGCGTGACGATGCGACGCACGGCTTCGTCCGAGCCGATCCCATCGACGCGGCAACCCAAGATCGTAACTTGCTGCACGAGCGCTCAGCGCGCGGCTGCGAGCACCGCGCGCGCGCGCTCGCGATACGGCGCGAGCAGCGGCCGCAAGTTCGTCGCAATCTCCTCGGGCATCGCGCCCAGCGGCGAGCGGCACGAGCCCAGCGCAAAGCCCAGTTCGTTCATTGCCCACTTGACCGGAATCGGATTCGTGGTTGCGAACAGCGCCGCGAACAGCGGCGCGAGCGTCAAATGCACCCGCGCAGCGCGCGCGTTTTCACCGCGTCCGAACGCCGCGAGCAGTTCGCGTAACTCGCGTGCGCACAGATGCGCGGCGACGCTGATGAGACCGTCGCCACCGAGCGCGAGCGAGGGTAAGAACATATGATCGTCACCGCTCCAGAAGCCGAAACCCGCCGGCCGGTCGCGCAAAATCGCCGAGAACTGCGCGCAATCGCCACTGGATTCTTTGACGCCCGCAATGTTCTGGTGACGACGCGCGAGTTCGAGCAACGTCGCCGGCAGCATGTTTGCGCCGGTGCGAGCCGGGATGTTGTACACGATAACCGGCAGCGACGTCGCCGCCGCAATCGCGCCGAAGTGCAGCAGCATTCCGTCCTGCGTCGGCTTGTTGTAATACGGCACGACGGCCAAGATGCCGTCAACCCCGGCGGCCTCCGCGCGCTTGCTCATCTCGCTGCTGTGCTGCGTGTTGTTACCACCGGTCCCGGCAACGATGGCCGCGCGCTCGCCGACCGCCTCTTTGGTCGCGGTGAAGAGCGCTATTTTTTCAGCGTCGCTGAGCGCCGGGGATTCGCCCGTCGTGCCGCCTACCACGAGTCCGTGATTACCTTCGTCGATGAGAAACCGCGCGAGGCGTTTTGCTTCGTCGAGGGCGAGCGCTCCAGCGGGCGAAAACGGCGTTAACATCGCCGTCATCAGCGCCCCGAGCTTCGGGGCTCGTGCGGCCTCGGTCATTACGATCGTACTCCCATGAGCTCCGGGCCCGCAAGCGAACCGCGTCCGAGTCGAAAATAATCGTGAATCGCTTGTTCTCCGCGGGCAACGTCCTCCTCCGGAACGAGCACGGAGATCGTGATGTTGGAGTCGGTCGAGTGGATGATCTGGATACCGCCTTCTTTGAGGGCCGCCACGATGCGATACATGACGCCCGGCGTGCCGCGCATGCCGGCGCCGACGATCGAAAGTTTCGCGCAGTGCGAGCGGACGCGAATCGCGAGATTGAGACCGGAGAGTTCCTCACGAACGCGGGCGAGCTTTTCGCTGTCGACCAGAAAAAAGATGCCGGCGTTGTTGACATTGATCATGTCGACCGAGACGTCGGCTTCGGCGAGCCGCCGGAACAGTTCGAGTTCGAGTTGCGCGCGCTTTTCGAGATCGTCGACTTCGCCTTGGATGACGCGCACGAAAACCACATCGTGCAGAGCCGTTATGCCGGTGACCGGCTTCATGCCCTCGGGCGTGTGACCTTCGTCGATCGTGGAACCGAACCCGGACCGCAACCCCTTCACGACGTACGGCGTCTGCGTCACCCGCGCGAACTCGGCTGCTTTCGCATGCACCACTTTCGCGCCGTCGGCCGCGAGTTCTACCATCTCGGCATAGTTCACGCGATCGATCGTGTGAGCCCCGGCGATACGGCGGGGATCGCCCGTCATCACGCCGCTGACGTCGGTGAAAATCTCGACCGCTTCCGACCCGAGCGCGTCGCCGAGCGCAATCGCCGATAGATCGCTTCCACCGCGTCCCAGAGTCGTAACGGCGCCCCCTTCGGTGATGCCTTGGAAGCCCGTGACGACCGGGATGACGCCGCGCTCGAGAACATCGAGTATGTTTGCGGGCTCGACCCGCAAGATTTTCGCATCGCTAAACGAGCCGTCGGTGATGATGCCGGCTTGCCCCCCCGTCATCGCTTGCGCGTCCGCGCCCCACGACGTCAGCAATTCCGCAAATATCGCGCACGCAATCGCTTCGCCACACGAGATCAGAAGATCGCGATTCGGTCCGCCGCGGCTTGGCCCCAGCAGCGCGAGTAGCGAATCCGTCGCGTAGGGCTCGGGCGCGCGACCGAGCGCCGAGCAGACGACGACGGGCGAGGCACCGCGTGCGCGCGCCTCGAGCACGCGCGACGCCGCGATCTCGCGCAACTCGGGCGTCGCAAGCGAACTACCGCCGAACTTCTGAACGATAGTCTTCACGGCGCGCTGACCCGTTCGCGCTTGTGMCCGACGAAACCGCGTTCGAGCAACAGTTCGAGAATCTGGACCGCGTTGGTCGCAGCGCCCTTGCGGACCTGATCGCCGACGACCCACAACTGAAAATGCCGTTTAGCCTCGCCCTCGGCGCGCAAGCGCGCGACGTGCACGAGATCTTGACCTTCGACGTCGCGAGGCGTCACGACGCCGTGTGCGTGGAAGACGACGCCCGGCGCCTGCGCAAGCGCCCCCGCGAGTTCCGCGACGCTCGTATCGCGTTCGGTCTCAAGGAAGACGGCTTCGCTGTGCGCGTAGCGTACCGGCACGCGTACCGTCGTCGCGGCGACGTGCAAATCTGCAAGACCGAGCACCTTGCGCGTTTCGGCTGCGAGCTTCTTTTCTTCACCTGTGTCGCCGCGTTCGTCGATGCTGGAGCCGACCAGCGGAATTACGTTGCGAAAAATAGGAGAGGCAAATGGCGATTTCGTTTCGCCGCTGTCGCCTGCAAGTGCGGCTCGCTCTTCATCCGCAAGCGCCTGAAGACCGGCCTTCCCGGCGCCGCTGACCGCCTGATATGTCGCGACGCGCACGCTGCGCAGTCCGACGGCGCGCGCGATCGGCGCCAGTCCGACGCAGAGCACGATCGCCGTACAATTCGCGACCGGAAAAATGCGGTGTTGCACGCGTACGTCGTGCGCATTGACTTCAGGAACGATGAGCGGAACGCCGTCGGTGAGCCGAAACGTCGCGCTATTGTCGATAACGACGGCACCCGACCGCGCACAACCTTCGGCGAGTTCCGCGCTCGCATCGTCGCTGGACGCAAAGAAGACGGCATCGTATCCGTCCGCGGCGAGCGCAGCCGGAGTCGCAGCGCGAATCGGCCAGTCGCGATCGCGATAGCGCAACGGTTCGTTACGATCGCGCGAGGCGAACGCTCCCAACTCGTCGAGCGCGACGCCGCGTTCTTCGAGGACCCGCAAGATCGTCTCTCCGACCACGCCCGTCACACCGACGACGGCAATCTTCACGTTACGTCCCCTAAAAACGAATCCAATCCGATCGTCAGTTTTGTTTGCTGCCCGACGTTTCGCACGGCGAGCAAAACGCCCGCCATGAACGACGCCCGGGAGAGCGAGTCGTGACGGATCGTGAGGATCTCACCTTCGCCGCCAAAGAGCACCTCTTGATGCGCGACGAGCCCGCGTAACCGCACGCTATGCACGGGGACTTCCCCCCGGCCTGCGGCGGCGGCGACACGACGGGCAGTAAGCTTCGCGGTCCCGCTGGGCTTGTCGATTTTACCGTCGTGATGAAGTTCTATGATTTCGGCCGTCGGAAAATAGCGCGCGGCTTGCTCCGCAAAGCGCATCGCGAGCACCGCGCCGATTGCGAAATTCGGCACGATCGCTGCGCCGACCGAATACTCGTCGCACATCGATTCGAAACTCACGGAGTCTTCGTCGGTCCAACCCGTCGCGCCGATCACGGGCGATATACGGCGCTCGACCGCTTCGCGCGCGACATCGAGCGAAACGGGATACACGGTGAAATCGACGACTACGTCTGGTTTTGCGTCGTCGTAGAGCCGCGCGATGTCGTCGTAAAGACGGCCGGCGGGATGCGAAAAACCGAGCACCGCCGCGAGTTCTTCGCCGGCGTTCGTGCGATCGAAACCGCCGGCGAGCTCGAGATCGTCCGCCGCACACACCGCCGCGCACACTTCGCGTCCCATGCGTCCCAACGCCCCGGCCACCACCACCCGTATCACAGAAGTACCTTCATCCATTCGCCGCAGCGCGGCGAAGGCGAACCTTCACGTTCCGCGCCGCGTTTACCGGCAGCACACAACACCCGATTCAACCGCCCCCGTCCGCTAACCGGTACGGTTAACCGGACTCGCCGAGCGCGGGAGCGCTACGAGATTACCTTCTCCAGCGGTGCGTATTTGAGCATCACCATTTTTTCTCCGACGTTGGGGAACATGATCGTGAGTAAACCATCGCCGCCGGCACCGGCGGTCGCGGAGACCAGACCCTCGCCCCATTTCGGATGGCGCACCCGGTCGCCGACTTGAAGATCGAGCCCGATGCCGGCACCCGCGGTTTCGTGAATTGCGACTTCGCGCCAGCGGCCGCCCGCGGGACGCTGCATCGGCACGACGTTGCCGATGATCTCGACGCTCGGCATCTCGTCCAAGAAACGCGATTTCGGATGCGCGAAAGTGTTCCCGTAAAGCGTCCGGCGCATCGCATACGAAAGATACAACCGGTCCATCGCGCGGGTGATACCGACGTAGGCGAGCCGTCGCTCTTCTTCGAGTTCGGTAAGGTCCGTGAGCGCACGATTGTGCGGGAACACGCCCTCTTCGAGCCCGGAGAGGAAGACGACGGGAAATTCGAGCCCTTTCGCCGCGTGCAGCGTCATGAGCGTCACGAAGGACGACGACGGATCGAGTGTATCGAGATCGCTGATGAGCGCGATGTTCGCGAGGAAATCGTCAAGCGAACCTGCGTTCTCTTGGCCTTCGAATTCCTTTGCGACGCCGATGAGCTCTTGCAGATTCTCCAAACGAGCGCGCGCGTCGGAGGTATCTTCGCTTTGCAATTCGCGAATGTAGCCGGATTCCTCCATCACCGCGACAAGCAGATCGCTAATCGAAAGATCGCCCGCACGTTCGCGTAAGCTCGTGATGAGATCGGCGAAGCGCTCGAGTTCTTTCTGCTTTTTCGGCACCGCACGGCGCAGCATGTCTTTATCGAAGACGGTTTGCCCGACGGAGACACCCGCTGCGTTCGCCGCGTCGACCAGACTCGCGAGCGTCTGCTGCCCGATCGAGCGGCGCGGCACGTTCACGATGCGACGGAAGGCGACGGCGTCGGCCGGATTAACGATGTAGCGCAAGTACGCCATCATGTCTTTGATCTCGGACCGCGCGTAGAAACCCGTTCCACCGACCACGCGATACGGAATGCCTTCGCCCAAGAAGCCTTCTTCGAATACGCGCGATTGGGCGTTCGTACGATAGAGCACGATGAAATCGCGGTACGCCGCACCTTCGCGCACGAGTTCTTTGATCTTCTCGATAACGTAACGCGCTTCGGCACGCTCCGTTTCCGCGCCGTAAACCGTGACGACGTCGCCTGCCGAACGATTCGTGAAGAGCTTCTTCTCCGCACGCGTCGCGTTCTGCGAGATCATTTCGTTTGCGACGGTGAGAATCGTCTGCGTCGAGCGATAATTCTCTTCGAGATGGAAAATCTTCGCGCCCGGGAAATCTTTCTCGAAACGCAGGATGTTCTTGTAATCGCTGCCACGCCACGAATAGATTGACTGATCGTCGTCGCCGACGACCGTCAGGTTTTTATGTTCCTCCGCAAGCACCGCGCACAGCTTGTACTGCGCGTAATTGACGTCCTGGTACTCGTCGACGAGGATATAGCGGAACTTGTTTTGATAGCGCGTACGAACTTCGACATCGCTTTCGAGCAGCTCGATCGTCTTTGCGATAAGATCGTCGAAATCCAGCCCGTTGGACTCGCGTAAGCGGCGGTCGTACTCGCGATACACTTGCGCGATGCGTTCGCCGAAAAAGGACGTGTTCTTCGACTCGTAGGCATCCGCGTTTTGCAAAGCATTCTTCGCTTTGCTGATTTCGTCGAGGGCCGCTCCGGGCGAGATTTGGCGTTCGTCGAAATCCAGATCGTGCAATACGTCGCGAATGATCGAACGCTGATCGGTATCGTCCATAATCGCGAAGTTTGACGAGATGCCGATCTTCTTACCGTCACGGCGCAACATGCGCACGCAGGTCGAATGGAACGTTCCGACCCAGAGGTCTCGCGCGGCATTTCCGACCATCTTTTCCAGCCGCGCCTTCATCTCGCCGGCCGCCTTATTTGTAAAGGTTACCGCAAGGATACGGTCGGGAAAAACGCTTTTCTCATTAAGCAGGTATGCGATGCGGTGAGTGAGGACTCTGGTTTTGCCGCTGCCGGCTCCGGCGAAGATGAGAACGGGGCCATCGATGTGGGTGACAGCTTCGCGCTGAACGTCACTAAGAGCGTCGGTTTGGACAATCATCACCGCTTGTTATTCGACATCGAGGCCCGACTCGCCTCGAAGCGTTTTAGCGTGCGATGCGCAGAACGTCCGCTCCGGTTTGCGCGAGAGCAAACGCACTACTGAGGTATGCAAGCGTGGATTCCGCGCCCATATTGCGATTGACGCCGAGCTCTTCAAGGCCGTCGCAGCATCCGCCGGCCGACGCCATAATGGCCCTACGCGAATTGCGACCGTAGTACCATTCGAGGCCGCACTCGGCGACACGATGATACTCCCGTTCGCCGGTCGCCGCTTCCGCGGCGAGCGCTGCGTCGACCAGCGCTGCAGCCTCCAGGGGTTGCTGCCCGTAGCGAGCCCGCCGGCTCCCGCGGACGTACCAGCCCGCGTTGCCGATCGGAGCGAACACCCCGTCCTCGATGCAGACCGTTAGGTAGAAATCGAGGGTTCGTAACCCGACTGCGACCAAAGTCGGGTCCTCAAGGACCGTACCGATCCGCAACAAGGCTTCGGGAAGCCGGGCGTTGTCGTAGGTCATTTCGTTTTCGAACCAGTCCCAAGCGGGTCCGCTCGATCCGGCGTGCTGGGAAACGAGATCGTCGCCGACGGCTCGCAATGCCGCTCCTATCGCGCGGTGCCGGCGCCCGCGCGCTTCGTAGGCGTGCGCGAGTCCGAGAGCGGCATACGCGCGCGATCGTAAGAACCGCATATCGGCGATTTGCGGCAGCGCCCGTTCGATGCGATCTCCGCAGATATGCCGCCAGCCGTCGCGCGGCGCGTAGCGCATGCCGTAGCCGAGCGACCAAATGGCGCGGCCGTTGCTATCGGGCGTGCCGACGTCATCGAGCCACGAGCGCGCATAACTCATGAAGTTGTGGAATCGGCCGTCCGAAAGTTGTGCGTCGAGCAAGAACGCAAGATACACACGCGCAAGCCGCAGCGCCTCCTCACCTTGCCGGCCGTTATTGGTCGCCGCTAGCGCGACCATGAACGCGCGCGCTACATCGTCGGTACAATACCCTTCCTGACGGTTGGCAATATCGTGGATGGCGTGCTGCGCGATCCCGACATCATCGCTCAGTGCGAGTACGTGGGCGAGCGACGGAGCGCCCCACATCATGCGGGCCGAACGAGTTGCGAGGTGGCGCCGAAGCGTCCTTCGGGCAGGACGTCTTCGAAGACGCGACCATACGCGCGGGCGACGTGCGGCCACGTCATTTGCCGGCCGAAACGGTACGCGCGACGTTCCGTTGCGCGCCGCAAGAACGGGTCGTCGAGCAACGCCGTAATGGCGCTCGAGATCGCACCCGCATCGCGGAACGGCGCGAGGTAGCCGCGGCCGTGCGCGAGCAACTCCTCGGCATGGAGGTACGGCGTCGAGACGATTGCCTTGCCGGCGCCGACCGCGTAGGCGAGCGTCCCACTGACGATCTGAACCGGATTGAGATACGGGGTCAGGTAGATATCGGTCGCGCCGAGATAGTTGACGAGTTCGTCGAACTCTAAGTATCTGTCGACGAGCTTCACGTTGTTCTGCAAACCGAGTTCGGAGATGCGCGCGGTCAACTCGGTGCGATACGACTCGCCTTCATGACGGCGGACGCTCGGATGCGTCTGACCGAGAATGAGGTATAGCGCTTCGGGGTGGCGTTGCACGACCGAACGCATGGCCTCGATGCCGAATTCGAGACCTTTGCCGCGGCTGATCAGCCCAAAGGTCGAGATGATCATGCGATCGGCGACGCCGAAAGCGGCCTTGGCACTCTCGCTGGAGTGAAAGGGTACGTCCGGCACGCCGTGATGGATGACGTGCAGTTTGGCAGGATCGACGCCGTAGTCGTCGGTGAGAATATCTTTGCCGGTCTGCGAGAGTACGACGACCCCGTCGGCTCGTTCGCACAGACGCCGCGCGACGGAACGGTGCGAATCGCTCGCTTTCGGAAGCACCGTGTGGAGTGAAACGATGACGGGCTTTGCCAGATCTTCGAGCAGATCGAGGAACCATTCTCCGTCGGCACCGCCGAAAAGCCCGTACTCGTGCTGAACGTTGAGTAACTTTGCCGGGTGTGCGTTGATAGCGCGTGCGACGGCGCGGTACGATGCCCGATCGTCCTGCCGCAAACGCGCCACGACGCGCGAGGAGTACCGGCGATCGTCCGCGCCGGGTTCATCGATTGCGACAACGTCGCTCGACGTGTCGAAGGCGATATCGAAACTATCGACGACGTCCTTGGTGAAGGTTGCTATCCCGCATTCGCGCGGTGGAAAGGAGCCCATAAAGAGCGTGCTTGGCTGCGACGGACGAACGGAAGCGGGCGTACGTAGCTGCAAAGCTATACCTCGGACTCTCATGTATGGGTTACTAACCTACCACGAAAAGACGGCGGGCAAACTCGGAACACCGCAGTTCACACCTTCGTAGCCGGCGCATTTGCATCGTCCGCGACGATGCGCGCGTCGGGTTCGAGTCGCGCTTTCGCCGCGATCCGCGCGGCATGTCCCAAGACCGCGCCTGCAGACACGACGGCTCCACGACCGACGTGGACGTTGCTTGCGAGTATCGAATCGCTCACGCGCGCGTCCGCTTCCACTTCGACGCCGTCCCACAGTACCGCATCGCGAACTTGTGCGTTCGCGCCGATGCGGCAATCGTCACCGATCACTGCGTACGGACCGACCACGGCCGTCGCCTCGATCGCCACACGTTCGCCGATGAAGGCAGGCGGGTGCACGTTTGCGGGGAGTCCCGGCTCGCCGGCGTGCCAGAACGATCCCCGCTGCGAGGCGGTCAGGTCGCCGGACGCAGCAAGCGGCAGCTTGCCGTCCAGGACATCGGCGTGAGCCTGCAGGTACTGTTCCGGGCGGCCGACGTCGAGCCAATAATCGTCGGTGACGAACGAGTACAGTCGCTCGCCCGCGGCAAGCAAGTTCGGGAACGTTTCGCGTTCGATGGAGACACTGCGGCCGGCCGGAATCCGATCGAGCATCCGCCGTTCGAGCAAGTACGTACCGGCATTGACTTCGTCGGTCGGGGCGGCGTCGCGTGGCGGCTTCTCGACAAATTTAAGGATTCGGCCGTCGTGGTCGCGCACGACACAACCGAATGCCGACGGATCGTCCGCGCGGATCGCGTGCAGGACACCGAGTCCCCCCTTGGCTGCGTGGAATGCGCTCATCGCGCGCAGATCGAGACTCGTGAGGACGTCGCCGTTGAGGACGAAGAACGGACCGGTAATATGCTCGGCAACATTCTTCAGTGCGCCGGCCGTTCCGAGCGGGACTTCCTCGACGACGTACGTGATGCGCATACCGACGCGGGAACCGTCCCCCAAGTGCGCCGCAATCGCGCGCGGCAAATAGCCCGCCGCGAGGATGACCTCGTCGACCCCCGCGGCGCTCAGGCGGCCTAGGGTCCGCTCTAGAAACGGGATTCCGAAAAGTGGAACCATCGGCTTTGGAGTGCCGTAGGTAAGTGGCCGCAACCGCGTTCCCTCGCCGCCGACCAAAATGACTGCCTGCAAAAAAGATCCTCAGAAAGATGTAGTCCACTGCCAAGTTCGACGGAGGGAACCACGGGGCTTGCGGCCCATTGGCCGGGCATTGTCAGCGGTTGGGGCTACCCGCCTTATCGGAATCTGTTTGGCCAATCGTAGCGGAGCTGACATCGTACTCCGTTTAAGATCTCGCGACGAGCGAGACGCACGCTGGCCGCCCTCGCCGGTTCCTCCGTCCACCGCTGCACGCAGTCCGAGACGCAATCGCTTCGGCCCGACCACGCGATGGCAAACCGTTAACCCGCGATCTGCGCTCTCACACATTTTGCCGTATCAAGGAAAGGCGAGAAATATTGCAACGGCGCCGAATGCCAAAGTGACAACGCAGAACAGAATAATGGTTCCCGGATGCACGCAGAGGATCCCAAAGGCCGACCAAAATCCGTTCGAGCACCTTACGCGCCCTCGGATCGCTCCCGCGCCCGAAATACCACTGTTGCGACGATAGAGCGATGCGTTTTGCATTCCGCAAGATAACCGCACCGGCCGCAAGGGAAAGCGTTCCAATGGCCGCTAGCGTCCAATTCAAGACGCCCGAAGCGTCACTCTCCGCGCACGCATCTTCGACGATCCACCCGTCGTCGCGAAGACCTTGCGCGCCCGGACTTCGGCAGGCGCGTCAACACACGCTGCCGCCGCGTCGCACGCCTCAGAGTTTATGCGCATCGAAATCTCCAAGCTTCACGCCGTCTTGCCAGAAACTGCCGCTAAACGAGCGGTCGCTATGCGAAAAGCTCGCCACGCGCATTTCTCCGAGTGAGGTCGCGCCGTCGCAGTTCACCTCGTGGTACGGAACGGTTGGCGTCGACTTTCGTCCCTCAGCCAAATGCTAGCGCGCCGGCATGCGGATAGCCCATCGGGCCTCTCATTGATGGCGCCGCCCGAAAAACGCCTAAAATGCGAGATACTCCTCGGCTTGTTATCCATAGACATCAGACATCGCTCAAATTCGCTGCGGAGCAACTCCCAAGGCGGGTTCGGTGGCAAGAAACCCCGCTGTGCGGCTTTCGGCCTTAATTTCCGCTTTTTAGGAAAGCCGAAGGGAGGTGCCAACGTGCGGTACTCTGATCCGACAATGCGACGGCAACAGCGCGCCGCCTCAGCGTAGCGGCTCGCCTCTCAGAAGGTGTGCCCGCGAGGTGGAGATGCCAGGGCCGGCCCAGGATGCGCCCTTGCCAAGTCCCCGGGGGCGGTCCCCCATCATGGCTTGGTAGCATATCGAACGTCCTTAGTGCTCCGAGCGCGCTTACAGATCTTGAAATTACTGGCTCGGCGTCGATTGCGGCGCCGCGAGCGGCATTTCGTTCTGGACCGGCGCTGCCCATTCGCTGCCGTCCTTGAAGCGAACAGCCCGAATCGAGCAATCGCTGTCGGCCTTCGCTGCGACCCGCCAAGCGACGGTGGCTCCAGGTAAGAACGTTCCGACATCAGCGAAGTCGGTCTGGCCGGAAGCGCGGCTCTCTCTGACCTTAGCGGCGCATCCTTGAAGAACAACCGGAGGGATGACGGTCTGCATTTCAGCGGCGTCTGTGCGGCGTGAAGCCCGGAAACCCTCAGAACCTCTCGCACCGGCTGATCACCGGCGGTGTCGGGCACAATCTGCTTCAGGAAGCGCCGCAAGCTTTTGCCAAAGCCATCGTCGATGTCGCCGGTTTCTAATCGTCACACCGTTGCACGGCTGGAACGACGATCGCATTGGCGATCAGACTTTCTTCATGAACGTCGCTTACACTCGGCGCATCGCAGCTCTGATCCCCAAAGGACTAAACCTATCATGCGCTTTCTGGAACGGCTTTTAATGACCATCGTCGCCACCCTGACTATGGCAGTCTCGGCGGCCAGCGCCGCCACGGCGGTGAGCTACAGCGGCAACTGGCCGCTGAGAGTGACCCAAACGCAATTCGGCAACCAACCCCTGTCCTGCCTGACGCTGACCGACAATGGCAGCCTCGGCTGGCCGCATAGCGGCCCAGCCTCGCTGAGGACTCCCGGTTCCGGTTTCAGCGGTTCAGCGACTGGCACATTTCAACTCATCGATAACCTCCTTGTGGCCACGATCCAGTCACAGTCGTCGGGCAATGGAATGAGCGCCGGCTTGGTGTACATTGGTCCTGCAAGCAACGGCAACATCGGCAACGGCACCTTCGACAATGTCTTCGGCGGGAGAGAGACCGTCTCGGGTGTTTTGCAGTTCGGCCCGAAGGGCGGCTGCTGAAATCGTCGATGGGTAGGGCGGCCACGGCCGCCCTATCCACATAAGCTCTCCCGACACCACGCGCGCGATGAGGGGTAAACCGTTTTCGAGAACCTTCCCTCTACGTAAGAATCTGAGTTACGCAGCGCGATAGAGCTGCTCGCAGCGTTCCGTGGCCAGCAGTTATAGAAGCGGAACGCCCCCGCTTATCCAAGAATTGCAGGGCACAACTAGCGTCGAGAGGACAGCTCGTGAAAGCATTTGTCATCGCGCTCGGAGCCGCGTTGGCGTTTGCGGCCTCGGACATTTGCATTGCGGCGCAGGGCGACGCTGTTGTGCCCGCTCTGGCGCCGTACGTTTCCACCAACGCGAAGATCGTTGTCATCACGCATGTGCGCGTCATTGACGGGACCGGCGCGCCGGCGGTCGATGACTGCACAGTTGTCTTGACGGACGGAAAAATCGCGGCGCTCGGTTCGGCATCCACGGTTGCAATACCGGCGGGCGCGACTGTCGTCGATGGCAGGGATCGTACGCTACTTCCCGGCTACGTCGGCACGCATAACCACCTCTTCATCGGCACGGAGCCCAAACAACACCATCTGTGGCGCTCAATGCCGTTCAGCTTCCCGCGCCTCTACCTCGCGGCCGGGACAACGACGATCCGCACCACCGGCTCCATGGATATCTACACTGACATGCACGTCAAGCGCGCGATCGATGCCGGACAAGCGCCGGGCCCCGCCATCGACCTGACGTCGCCGTATCTGACCGGACCCAGTAATACCGACATGCAGATGGACGAACTCACTGGCGCCGCTGACGCCCGGCAAACGGTCGATTTCTGGGCCGACCACGGCGTCACGTCGTTCAAGGCATACGCGAACATCACACGAGAGTCGCTTGCCGCGGTGATCGACGAAGCGCACAAGCGCCATCTCAAGGTAATGGGACACTTGTGTTCGGTCGGCTTTCGCGAGGCGGCTGAACTTGGCATCGATGAATTCGAACATGGCCCCTTGTTTACCGATGCTGAGCTTACGCCGGGTAAGGCGCCCGACGTCTGTCCGCCCTACTACGATAGTCTAGTCGCGAACGCGAAACTCACGGCCGCCAGCCCGGAGATCAAACGCCTCATCGCGGATCTCGTGCGCAGGCACATCGCCGTTTCGTCGACACTGCCCGTCTACGAGTCGTTGTTTCCGGAACTGCCATCCCAGGTTCAGCAGCCAACGCTCGATCTGCTCGACCCCGCGCATCGCCAGGATGTGCTCGCCTGGAAAGCGATCGCCAATACGTCAGGCCCATTCATCGTGAAGCATCCGGATGCGCGGACATTGCAACGTCTCGTCTTTACAAACGAGATGGCGTTCGAAGTCGCGTTCTATCGAGCAGGCGGCGTTCTCACGTGCGGTCCGGATCCGAGCGGCTTTGGCATCGTCATTGCCGGTCTTGGCGATTGGCGCGAGATCGAATTACTCGTCCGCGCCGGCTTAAGGCCGGTTGAAGCGATTCACGTCGCGACCCAAAATGGGGCGATCGCGCTCGGACGGGCCGACACGATCGGGACGATCGCCATCGGTAAACACGCCGACCTCATCCTCGTCGACGGTAATCCCTTTTCGACTATCGCCGACATCGAACGGGTGCACACCGTCTTCAAAGACGGGATCGGCTACGATTCGAAAAAACTGATCGATTCCGTTCGCGGCATCGTAGGTCAAGAGTGAGCCTCGCGGCCAAATACCTGGCCTGAGTTCATCCGTCGCCGCAAAGTAGCGTCCCTGAAACGACCGACGCTGAAAAAGCCGCTCAGCGTCTTTGATGAGAGCGGCTTGTGAGGACTACTTTGGATGGCTGATTCGCTTTGCTGCGTTGCTAGACCGCAGCCGCTACGCCGGCTCAGGGGCCGGGGTAGCGAGGAAGCGGATCAATCGTCGAATGTTTTGCGCCGTCGCTGCCATTAACGTCTGTTCAGCTACGTTCCAGAGTCTTCGTAAGCGGAATCGTCGCAACTTGATCACGTTTTTGAGTTCAGCGAAGAGCACCTCGACTTTCTTGCGCTCCCGCCACGATCGCCAGTATGCTTCGGTGCCACTAAGCTGCCTCGTGCGCTCGCGAGCAGGTTCGTCAAAGTTCACAACGAGCCGTCGACCGCGACCCGCCGTGCAGCGTGCTTTGAGCGGGCACGCTGCGCAATCTTTCGGCGAAGCGTTATACGTGTACACTCTTGCTGCTCGGCCAATGCCGCGATAGGTCAAGAGCTTGCCGGCCGGGCAACGGTACGCGTTGATGTCGGGCTCGAAGACGAAGTCGTCGCGCGTGAAGTATTCGGCATTTTGCCGTGTCCGATCGATCACGCGAATGTGCGGCGCGATGTCTCGGTCCAATAACCATGCAAGAAATTCGCCGCTACCGTAGGCTTTGTCAGCGCCTAAGCTTTGCGGTTCGATAGCAAAATGTTGCTTCCGCTCGCTCGATCATCGTGCGTGCCGCAGAGACCTCTTGCGAAAAACGCGCCGGCGTCGCTTCAACGTCAAGGATGCCGTTGCTCGCGTTGTCGATAAGATAGTTATCGTAGTAGCTGAGTTGAGCGGGAACCCCGCCCTTCGTTGCCCACGTCGCGTCAGGATCGCTTGAGGAAATCTTGCCGCTTTCTGCTGACAGGCTTTGATTTTCCGATGATGGCGGTTGGGTTTGCGGTTTCCACTTCCGCCAGATACTCGCGAAGGGTACGTGAGACTTTGGCGGCTTCGGGAAGCTGTTCGCGCGATAGGCCGCTCTTGCTGCTTGCGTCCGCCGCGATGGTCGTGCCATCAACGGAGAGCCGCTCACCTTGCACGAGCCCGATGTTGACGCATTGCTGCACGACGGTCTCGAAGAGATCGCGGAAGATCGACGAGTCGCGAAAGCGGCCATGCCGGTTCTTGGAAAACGTCGAGTGATCGGGGATCGATTGATCGAAGCCTAGACCCGTAAACCAACGATACGCAAGGTTCAGACCGATTTCGTCGAGCAAACACCGTTCGCTCGTGATGCCGTAGAGATAGCCGATTAGCAGAATGCGCAGCAGAATTTCTGGATCAATCGATGGCCGGCCGATCTCGCTGTAGAACGGCCGCAATTGCTCGCGAATTGGTCGAAGGTCAACGTTCCGATCAATTGCGCGGAGCAGATGATCTACCGGCACCCAATCGTCCAGGCAAAAATATTGGAACATCGCGGTCGTTTGTATCCGACTGCCCATCATCGCGTTGCCTCGCCCTCCGCAGCATCGCTAATATTGAGATAACTATACCTGAATCTTCAGAGCCAAGTAAACGAGCGTTTTTCAACTTCGACCCCTTTCGCGATCGTGGACACGAACGATTCTTCTTGCGGTTTAGCTGCTTTCGTGTGTTTCCCGCTCTTGTTGGGGGGCGGCGTCCACTAACGCTGCTTGGTCGCGCTTATCGTATCATTAAGCAGAGGGGACCCAAATCAGAGGTGTTTCGTCAGCCAGTCGAGCCAGAGTTTCGTCACCCGCTCGAAGTGAACCGGATCGCTCGGAAAATGCGCGCTCACGGGAAATAGCACCATCGTGACGTCGCGCCCGTTGTCAAGGAGCGCCCGACGCTCCTTTAGGCCCTCAGTGACCGGTACATACGGGTCGCCGGTAAAATGAATCAAGAGCATCGGCACGCGAACGCTGGCTGCGTAAGTCAGCGGTGAATTGCGCCGAAAGATCTCACGTCCGCGGTTCGTCTGCGTTGAACCTAGCAGAAACGTAAAGGCGCCGTTCGTATTTCCGGCACTCGCGTCGCCGTAGTCGTACTCGTCCCGCAGATCATAATCGCCGTCGATTGCCGCGGCTGCTTTCCAAACGTGGTATCGCGCAGTTAGATAGGCAGTGAAGAGGCCGCCCTCCGAGTGGCCGCTGATTGCTAAGCGCTTCGTGTCGATGCTGCCTGCGGATTCGAGCGCCGCGACGCCCGACATGATGTCGCGGCCCGGGCCCTCGAGAAGGTCATTTATGGTCGCCGAAAGGTAGCGGCGCCCCATGTTGTCGCAGCCGCGGTAATTCGGATTAAAGACGACGTAGCCACGGCTCGCGAGTAGGTGGCGCATCCAGCCGTTTGCGTAAGTGTAGACGCTGCCGTGCGTTATTGCCTCAATGCTTGCCGAACCGGGACCGCCGACGGGCAGGACGACAAGCGGGTACTTCTTGCTTCGATCGAAATGCGGCGGGTATGTGACGACACCGTATTCGCGGAATCCGTCGGGACCATTCCAGCCGAGCTTCGTCGTGCGTCCCATGAAAACTCCGCCGGGCGTCGAGTTGAAGTGCGAAAGCGCGCGCGCCCGGGTATCCACGGAGTCCAGCAAGTAGACTTCGGGCTCGCTCTCGGGCGTTGCACCGATGAACACGATACGCCCGTCTCCCGAAATTGACGCTGCGTTAAACGGGTCGATGTTGCCCGTCTGGATGCGCCGGATGCTGCCGTCGAGGGCGATGCGCCATAGCGCGGAACGCGTCTTGTCAACCGCGATCACAAGCAGTGCGTCGTGTCCGAGCCAGCCCGTCCATTTGATGTCACGGTCAAGTCTACGTGTGAGTTCGCGCAGCCCGGATTTTTGTCGGACGAATAACTTCTGTTGACCGAGCGGCGATGACCCTTCCGGCGCCGTGTACGCAAAGAGGCCGCCGGAGCCGTCAAAACCTGCAATGCTGGCGTGAGGCGCTGCGGCGGCTAGTTCCCGTACCGCGCCCGTGCGGGCGTCGATCGCGAGGATGGCCGTCTTCCACGAATGACTCTCGTACGCGTCTGGCGCGCGCTGTACGATAATTCGCGAACCGTGCCAGGCTGTGATCGACCGGACGCTCGATCGACCCGATGTCAGCGCACGCGTTCGCGTGCCGTCGACGCCGACGATAAAGAGTTGGTCGGCTTCCGGTCTCGACGTCAGCGTCTGCGATCCGTCGCCGGCTTCGAAGGCGTCGCCGTACGGCGCAAGCCAGCCAGCCGCGAGAGGAACGACCGCGAGATACACGATGTTTGTCCCGTCGTCACGCCAGGCGAAATCGTCGACGTCGTGCTTGGCATGCGTTAACTGGCGTTCGGTGCGTGCAGCGACGTCGAACAGAAAGATTTGCGCCGTCTTTGCGTCGCTGGCGATGAACGCGAGCGTCTTGCCGTCCGGCGACCACCGCGGCTGCTTGACATCGTGGTGCGTCTCAGCGATCGCGCCGCTTGCACCGGACGCGATGTCGATCAATTCGAGGCTCGACGGTCGCAAATTCGTCGCAAAGTTACCTCGTGAATAGGCGACAGCGACGGCTCGGCCATCGGGAGATAGTTGCGCGTCGGCAGGTTGGACCACCGCCCGGAAATCTTCGGGCGAGAGCGACCGCGCGACGGCAGCGGTGCATGTCGATGCCATGGTCATGAACAGACCGAGACACAGTACTGGCAATATCTTCATTGCAGTTCGACTCTCCGTGGGAAGTTGTACGGTTTTACATTCGTCTGCTCGACCATTGTGCGCTGACAAGCTTCGACGACCCATCCGTAGCGGGATAGGTCTCTATAACGACCCGTTTCGAAACACTGACTTTACTCGAACTGCCGCTCGAACTGCGTGAGCGGCCGCGGCTCGATCCTCATCGGGACGGGGAGACGAACGCGATCTCGAATCCGCGCCGAAGACCTCGTCGAAATCGTCGAATTCGATGTCGAGCGAAACTTACGACCTGCTCAAGCGGCCCGACGAATTCTTTATCGTCAACAAGCACATCACAATCCGAAATTCCTCGAAGACATCGTTCGCGGGATTTTGGCACGCGCGCTCGACGTCTACGACGATTTCCCCGATCACACGTTCGTGCGTGCGACGCAATTAAACTACGAATCGATTCACAAACACGATGCGTTCGCGGAAGCCTTCGGGACGTTCGGTGAACCTCGCAAGGAACTGCGCACAAGCGCCTACGACGGCCACGAGACCGACCTTGCGACGTGGCTCGGCACGCGTTCGTCGCCGGCGATTGCCTAGCAGGCGCGAAAAAAAGTTACTTGCCGGGCGCGACGTACGAGACCGTCATCTTCGCTGCCGCATCGATCTCTTCGGGCGTAAGGAGGACCGTTGTCCGGATCCTCGACAGCGCGCCTGCGGCCGCCGCCGTCATCGAGGCCGCAGCCGCGCTCGCGCTATCCGGCACGTCGACCAAAAATAGGACGTCATCTTCCCCGAAAGCGAAATAAAAGGCCTCGAGCTTGCCGCCCACGCTCTCGACCAACTTCGCGACCGCCTTCTTGCGCGCCGCGCCGCCCCCCTTAAGAACGCCCTTTGCGCCTTCGACGTTGTAGGACGCTTGAATCATAAAGTTCGCCATCGCTTATTCCCTCCAAAGATCCGGTCGGGCGGATCAACTTTGCCGGGGCCGGCGCGCAACCCTATTTGAAACCCGGGTTTCGCGGCGTGGCCGGGCGCAAGCGGAGTTCGCCGCGACGCTAGGCGGTACGATGGTTCGCCATCCTCCGCGATCGAGACGACCGCGACGAGGCCCATTTGCACGAGTGCATTCAACGCATCGAGCTGCGCTTGGCGGTCGGAATCGTCATGCTGCGCCATTGCTGCAAGTGTGAACGGCGCGCGTGTCTAACCGATGGACAGCCGATGACATCTCAAAACGGCTAAACCGTCGTCGACGCATCACATTTCTTCTTCGTCGACGTTGCCGTCGGCATCGGTAACGTGAAAACGCGCTCGTCTTTCGCGCGGTCGCCCCAATACACCGAAACCTTGCAACCGACGAGCTCGGCGAACGCATCAATCCACGGCACGCAAATAACGCGCCCGAGCGCGAGTCCAAGCCGCGCGTAACGCTTGCCGTTCATATCGACCGCTCCAAGCAACAGCGAACGCGAATAGTCCGTCTCCACGGAGCCCATTGCGTGCTTAACTCCATAGTGTTCGTCGAGTGCAGCCAGCGCCGAGGCGACGGCTGCACTCGCGTGCTCGGCTTCCGCGCGTTCGCGTCGTACGCGCTGTTCGTCGTTGACGAAGAGCTGGGTCGCTTCCGGCATGTCTTTTATCATCGCCGCAATCACGTCGACGCCGATGTTCACCGCCATGATCCGCTCGTCGTACTGCGCGGATTGAGCCTTGACGTCGGCGATGCGTGCGGCGAGTTTGGTTCGTCGACCGACGAAGTCGCTGTATTCGCGGTCGTAGGCGGCTTGTTTGAAGGGTTCTGTTGCAAACCGGGACCACCTCAGGCAGATGCTCGACGCTCCCTTCGTGAATGAGGGGCCTGGTGAGCAAGCTGCTGAGCCTCGCCGCAGTCTTGAAGGGCCGCCATTTCGATGCCGAGATCATCGTCTTGTGCGTGCGCTGGTACCTCCAGTACAAACTCTCGTACCGAGACCTGGTCGCGATGATGGCCGAACGCGGTGTCTCCCTCGCACCGAGCACGATCCTGCGCTGGGTGTAGCATTATGCGCCGGAGTTCGAGAAGCGCTGGAATCGCTTCGCACGCCCGGTTGGCGGCTCGTGGCGGGTGGATGAGACGCACATCAAGGTTCGTGGCCGCTGGGTGTACCTCTATCGCGCCGTGGATGCCCGCGGTCAAACGATCGATTTCCGCTTGAGCCGCAAGCGTGACGTGGCCGCCGCCAAAGCCTTTTTCCGCCAGGCCTTCAAGACACAAGGACGGGTGCCGCGCACGATCACCCTCGACGGATACCAGGCCTCCCATAGGGCCGTTCGCGAGCTTCGGGCCGAGGATCCAAAGCTGAGGTCCGTCACGGTCCGCTCCTGCCAATATCTCAACAATATCGTTAAGCAGGATCACCGCAACATCAAGTCTCGCCTCCGACCGATGCTGGGATTCAAGCAATTCGGGAACGCCGCCAGCACCGTCGCGGGAGTCGAGTTGATCCATCGGATTCGTAAAAAACAATTCGCTCTCGGTCGGCTGCGCATGTCCGGAACAGCCACTCCGGAGATCTGGAACGCGGTGCTCGCCGCCTGAGTGCCGCTGCTGAGCGATCGCTTTCACGACGTCCTCACCGATCCATCACGTATCACGCTCAAACTTTGCAACAGAACCGTGCAAAGAGCCAGCGAGATGAACAACGGTTACACGCTCAACATTCAGATCCAGTAGCGCGGGAAATGCGCCGTCGCAGAAGTCCGCACATGCTCGAGCATAACCCATTGAATAGCTTACTGATACGTTATGAGGTCCGGTCGAGGGCGAAGCCGCATAACGTCGGCGGGCGCGAACATGTTGACGTCCTGATCGTAGAATAACTTTAAACCGTTGTGAAACCGGGGATCCGTGGTGGCAAGTGTCTTGTATTTTAGCAGCTTGATCGCATGGCCGCCGAAACCGTCGATGTTAAACGTTGTGGCGAGTTCGGGATATGCGTGGATCGCGTTACGATGCTCGATCATATCGGGCGTGAACTGGTGGATCACGAACAATTTTTGCGGGAGACGATGCGCGCGCACGATGGCGGCGAGATACGCCGCGACACCGTTGACCTCGGCGCCGGTGGTTCCGCCGATGGTCTCGCCCGGCACCTCCTTCGGGCCCATCTCCCATTCCGAATCGAGCGCGATCCCGACGTCCGGTTCTAGTAGGAGCGGCTCGAACTGCTTCACAAGCGGTAAGAAGCGCTCGCGGCCCGGCTGGATGTCGATCAACAGAAGTCCGGAGACCTTGCGTGCGGCAATGAGGTAGCGCCGCGCGCTCGCGAGATCGGACGCACCGTGATAGAGGTCGCGAGCGCCCGGTGCGCCCTGCGCAGCGACGGCGATGACCTCGAACGCCGACGTCACTCTCTTTCCGAATCGGGCATATGCCGACGCTTGGCGGATGAGACGGCTGGCGACCGCCTCCGGAGTACCGCTTCCGAGCACGCCCATTGCCGGAACGCCGGGCTCGCCGTAGTATGCGACGACACGACTCTTGGAAAACAGCGTCGCCGCGAAGAACCGTCGCGCTGGGGCGCGCGTTTGGCTCGGCTGCGGCGGCACACACGCGCTCAAAATGGCCACCGCGGCCCCGCCACAGCACGCCGCGTACGCCAATCGACGCTTGAGGGATAAGGAAACGACGCGAGCATTCATCGAGAACGCGATTGAACCGTCCGACGTCGAGCTCCCTCCTGCACGCCACATTCCTAGCGGCGAGCCGTTTCCGGTTCGCGTCGCAAACTCGGGCGCTCGTTTCGCGGCTAGCGACTTGCATTTCTTCCCGATCATTAGTACGCGGGCAATTTCCAGCTATCGAATGCTTCAGCGGTGCGACGGTTTGGCGCGACGGCCGTCACGGGCTTGCGCAAGAGCGTTAAAGCAATCCGGATGCGGTGGTCAGACCCATCTTCGCGGTCGTATAACGCCAAGCGATGGCGGAACGTGCATCCCGGTGTCGCCGACGATTAAGGTGAGTGCCGTTCTGCCAATATCGGGACCAGGAAACGTCGCCTCGTTCGGCGGGACGCAGCGGCCTCCGTCGAGTGTCGCCTTCGTCCTCAATCCGTATTCACCCCAAGTGCAGTTTACGGGACCCGTGCATCTCAAACTCGACGCCTCGGCTTCGCCCCTTTCGACACCATGGACGTTCGAGCTCGACGAAGCGCTGCGTAGTAGCGAATCGAGCCAGATGACTCGGCAAACCTCCAAATCGCTGATTGGCGCACAGGCCGCATATAGTGCCTACTTCGCATGCCTGAAATCTATGCGAAAGCGGAAGGTTACTGGCAAGCCAACGGCACGAAAGTGCAGGACATCGAGACGCTCACAGCCCTTACTTCGTATTTGAAGAGGCGATACGAGAGCCCGAGCGATCCGGTCGAAAATGAAGTCGTTACGAGTATACCGCCCGTCGGTTTGATGGGTCCGATCGAGCACCCGGCATATGTGGTGTGACGTTTCGATCGATAAGCCACGCCAAGAACGGTCCGGTACCGTAGCTTTTGTCGGCGGCCAAGGTCGTCGGTGCGACGCCAAATGTCAATTCAACTCGCTCAAGCATCCGGCGCGCTGCGACGATTTCTTGACTCGTCCGCGCCGGGGTCGCTTCGACGTCAACGATGATATTGCTGGCGTTGTCAATGAGGTAGTTGTCGTAGTAACTCAGATGAATCGGACCGCCCTTAGAAGCCCAAGCGGCGTCCGGATCGGACGTTGAGACCTTGCCATCGGAACTCTGCGCGCGGAACGCGGCTTTGTGAACTCGCGTTCGCGGCAACAATCGTGCCGTCGACGGAAAATCGCTGACCCTCAACGAGACCGACGTCGATGCATCGTCGCACGATATGTTCGAAAAAATCGCGAAAGACTGTCGACTCACGGAACCGACCTTGCCGGTTCTTCGAGAAC
>JRHI01000624.1_pt1 | contig 36489 bp, 38 predicted proteins | sample 215371 | NCBI WGS metagenome assembly JRHI01 (sample SAMN02929681, study PRJNA255918) | sediment metagenome | biome: cave system; feature: Ice Cave; material: Sediment; isolation source: sediment from deep within a dark volcanic ice cave with no known source of... ...
ATCAGCAGGCCGTCAGCCGGCGTTTCCACAAGTCGTCACGGTAGCTCCCGCGTAGAGCCCGGCGACGTAACCGGCGATGAACAGAGCAGCACCAATCGCCTGCGCGGCATACAAGGCAGTGCCAGCGATGACACGGTCGAGGCGCAGTGCCGTTCGGCTTCCGCGTGATCTGATCGCCTGCACGTACCCGTTCACATAGATGACGGCCGCAACGACGGCGACCACGAGCCATTCCGCTCCGATCGCTCGGTGGTCCTGGCCGCCCATCAGGGCGAGTGCGCAGATCATGAACACTGCGGCGAAACCTGCCAAGGACCCTATGGCTCGGTACCGGTGCGTCGCGTCCTGGGTGATCGTGCGCAGGTTCACGGTCATGGCCACGAAGACCAGGCCGGTGAGCGCCGCCGCCCCGCCGCCCACCATCACGAAGAAGTCGCGCCATTGGTCCGGCAGATAAACGGTCACAGGCTCAGCGATCGATCATCCGCTGCTGGGCGGGCGCATAGCGCCTCCCCGCCGCGGTGATCTCCGCCCCCTCGATCTCGAGCAGGTCGACGTCCGTCAGCTCGATGCGCGCAGCGCCCATGTTCTCCTCAAGCCGGTGCAACTTCGTAGTTCCCGGGATGGGAACGATCCACGGTCTCTGCGCCAGCAGCCATGCAAGTGCTATCTGCGCCGGTGTCGCACCTGTCCGCGCGGCGATCCGCTGCAACAGCTCAACGAAGGCGAGGTTCGCCCGGCGCGCATCGGGGTCAGTGAACCGCGGAACCGAGTTGCGAAAGTCACCGCTCGCGAACTGCGTGGCTTCGCTGATGGCACCCGTGAGAAAGCCCTTGCCGAGCGGACCGGACGGAACGAACCCAATGCCGAGCTCTCCGAGTGTCGGCAGGATCGCCTCCTCCGGCTCACGCCACCAGAGCGAATACTCGGACTGGAGCGCCGCGACGTGCTGGACGGCATGCGCGCGCCGGATCGTCTGCACACCTGCCTCGGAGAGGCCGAAGTGCCTGACCTTGCCCTGAGCGATCAACTCCTTGACGGTGCCGGCAACGTCGTCGATCGGCACCTCAGGGTCGACTCGGTGCTGATAGAGGAGATCGATGCGATCCGTGCGCAGCCGCTGGAGCGACCCTTCGACGCTGCTGCGGATCGTCTCCGGGCGACTGTCGAGGCCGTTGACGCGCCCGGCGCCGAAGAGGTCGAAGCCGAACTTGGTCGCGATGGCGACTTCGTCGCGCACCGGCTCCAATGCCTCGCCGACCACCTCCTCGTTGGTGAACGGCCCGTACACCTGCGCTGTGTCGAAGAAGGTGACGCCGCGTTCAACAGCCTTCCGGATCAAGGCGATACCGTCCGCCTTGTCGGGAAATGGCGGGAAGGCCTGGCTGAGACCCATGCAGCCGAGCCCGATCGCGGAAACCCGTAGTCCGCTGGGTCCGAGTGTGCGCGTATCCATCTGTCGTGTCTGCCCCTATTTGTTCACGTGGCCGCTGTCGTGCCCATATCTCGGGGTACGAGGCGGATGGTCACAGCCGCCGCGTCGCGACCGACGACCGTGCCGACGATCTGCGGGCCGAACCGGTCGTACTTGGCGTGGTAGGCGACGTCGATCGCAGAGGCCATGCCCGCGGCCGGCTCCGCAAAGCGCACGCCACGGTCCAGGCCACCGGCACGAATATGGCCGGCACCGCTGGCCACCGCTCGCAGGTACCACGGGCTGCGCGGTCCATACGCGGATCGGACGTAGAGGTCGTCGCCGACGCGGACCACCCACATGGTCACGTGCGGCCGGAGGCTCCCGTCCGTACGAACGGAGGCGAGCTGCAGCTCCTCGGCGTCGCCGATGCGCAGCAGCTCCCCAGCGGTCCAGGTGGTTGTGCTCATCAGATGGATCCGACGCGCACGAGCGACTTGACGGCGCGCCGCTCGTCCATGGCCGCGTAGGCCTCGCCGATCCCGTCGAGGTCCGTCTCGTAGTCGAGGACCCGACCCGGGTCCAAGCGCCCCTCGAGCACGTCGGGAAGGAGCTCCGGGATGTAGATTCGGGCGGGCGCGGGACCGCCCCGTCGGCCCACGTTGCGGAAGAAGCTCGTCGCGACCGGCACCTCGCCATGGGGCACTCCGACCATGCCGACGGTCGACCCCGGGCGTGCGATGGCGAAGGCCGTGGTAATCGCCTGCTCGGTCCCGACGCATTCGAGCGCGGCGTCGACTCCGATGCCGCTGGTGAGGTCGAGAACCGTCTGGACGGCTTGGTCACCGCGCGCCTCGACAATGTCGGTTGCGCCGAACTCACGCGCCAGACGCTGGCGCTCGGGATGGCGGCTGAGAGCGATGATCCGATCGGCGCCGAGCCGTCGGGCGGCCAGCACCGCGCACAGCCCCACGGCGCCGTCGCCGACCACGGCGACGACATGGCCGGGACTCACACCGGCGCTGACTGCGGCGTGATGACCGGTGGACATGACGTCTGACAGAGTCAGCAATGAGCGCAGCAGCTGGTCGGGATGGCCCGAGCCGGGCACGCGGACGAGCGTGCTGCCGGCGAGAGGGACCCGCACCGCCTCCCCCTGCCCGCCGTCGACGGTGCCGTCACCGAACGACCCACCTTGCGCACACGAGAGCGTCGAACCGTTCTTGCAGTGCGGGCACGACATGTCGCTGTAGATGAACGGAGCGACCACCAGGTCGCCGGGTTGGATACCGGCCACCTCGTCCCCCACCTCCTCGACGACGCCCATGAACTCGTGACCGATCGACCCCTCGGCATGCGGCGACTCGCCGCGGTAATACCAGAGGTCAGAGCCGCAGACGCACGCGAGGACCACGCGGACGACGGCGTCCGTCGCAGCTGTGACCTTGGGGTCGGGCCGATGACCGACCTCGATGCGGCGGGGTCCGCAGAATAGGGCAGCGCGCATTCCTACATCGCCTCGGACGCGGAAGACTGCGCCGCCAGGTACGCCGTTCGAGCTCCGGGCGTGAAGTGCACCGCGCTCGCCTGAAGACGCGACGGTCCAGACGGCGTCGTGATGGTGTCGACGTAGACCGCGCCGGTGAACCATTCCGGGGGTCCGACGCCGGTGGCTCCCGTGCTCCTCGTGACCTTCATGTGCTTCTCCGCTGTGCAGGTCCTGCTCCTCGATGCGTCCAGGGAAGCACCGGGGGGCGTCGAGGTGAGAGACCGGGTTGTTCCCGGTACTGCCAATACCTCCCTTCCATGAGCCGGGTACTGACAGGGACTCGCAGGCTCCAGCGAGGCGGGGTACTCTCCGTTCGTGGACACCAGGACCGAGATCCGCGAGTTCCTGACCTCGCGACGGGCGAAGATCACCCCGGCCCAGGCCGGCCTGCCGACCTTTGGTGATCACCGGCGGGTTCCGGGACTGCGCCGGGAGGAGCTGGCAATGCTCGCGGGCGTGAGCGTCGACTACTACGTCCGTCTCGAACGCGGAAACCTGAATGGTGCCTCCGAGACCGTGCTCGCCGCCATCGCGCGAGCCCTGCAGCTCGACGAGGCGGAGCGGGCACACTTGTTCGACCTGGCGTACGCCGGCAGCCCGACGCGCCGGGCGCGTCGCCGCGCTGGACCCCAGCAGGTGCGGCCGGGCATCCAGCGCCTGCTCGATGCCATGACGGGAGCCCCTGCATTCGTGCGCAACGGGCGTATGGACATCCTCGCCGCCAATGCCCTCGGGCGGGCCCTGTACTCGGAGATGTTCGCCAGCCCACTTCGGCCGCCGAATACCGCCCGCTTCGTCTTCCTCGACCGGCGTGCGCCGGGCTTCTACGCCGACTGGGAGACGGTCGCAAACGACGCCGTGGCCATCCTCCGGTCGGAGGCGGGGCGCGCCCCCTACGACCGCGGCCTCTCAGACCTGGTCGGGGAGCTGTCCACGCAGAGTGAGCTGTTCCGCACCCTGTGGGCCGCACACAACGTGCGATTCCACGACACGGGCGTAAAGCGCTTCCGGCATCCAGCCGTCGGTGAGCTGACGCTGTCCTTCGAGACCATGCAGATTGCAGCCGATTCGGGGCTGACCTTCTTCGCATACACAGCTGAGCCGGGTTCGACGTCCCAAGACGCCCTCAAGTTCCTCGCGACCTGGGCGACATCGGCAGGCGAAGCGATGAGCACGTCGGCGACGCTGTAGCCCAGTTCTGAGGAACGCGCTGAGGTCTCGGAGTGAAGCCAGCCACCTCCCGACCCTTCGGGTTTGCCCACTGCATCAACCTCGGCCGGCTGGCACAGGAGCCAGAGGTCAAGTTCTCGCCCAACGGGAAGCCGATCAGCAAGATCGCCCTGGCCATCAATGAGAGCCTGGGCCAGCCGCACTCCCTCGACATAACCCTCTTCGGCGCCTGCGCCGTGACGCTCGTCAAGTACGGCGGCAAGGGCCGCGGACTCGTGGTCCACGGCCGCATCGCCACCCACACGTGGGAGACGTCCGAAGGGGCCCATCGCAAGATGGTTGATCTCGTCGCCGACGAGTTCCACTTCGCCGACCGCGCCCGGCGCCGGACGCCCGCGCCGACGACGCCGAGGAGGTCCCCGTCCAGGGTCTCGCCGGCCCTCCCGGGGTGGGCTCGCCACCCCGGTGACCGCGGGCCTGTGACGAGGATCGGTGCAGGATCCTGAACGGGGGCGAGAGTGCCCTCGGTCGCCCGCTGGATGACCCTCTCGCGAGGAGGAAGCCGCTCAACCGGCGACGCGAAACCAGAGGCTCGTTGATCCCATGCCATGGGCAATCGGCTCGAGCCGGACGTTCGTTCCCCCCGCGTGGTCGAACAGCCGGGTGCCGTCGCCGAGCAGGACCGGTGCGATGAGCACCAAGATCTCATCGAGCTTCCCGGCCTGAAGGCACTGCTTGGCGACGTTCGCACCCAGGACGTTGACGTACTTCCCGCCCGCGGCATCCTTGGCTGCCTGGACGGCGCTGGCGAGATCAGCGACGAACGTGGTGTGCGGGTTCGCTGCTTCCTGAGGTGGATCATGAGTCAGCACCACCGACGGTCCAGACCACCTGCCGCCGAAGGCGCCCTCCGCACCGGTGCCCGTGTTGGGGTCGTCGCCGGTGAAGGTTCGCTTTCCGATGAGCAACGCACCGATGTTGGCCAGAAGCTCATCGATCTCGGGGCTCGAGGGAGCGACGAGGTGCTCGGTCAACCACGACATGTCGCCACCGGCGCCGGCGATGAAGCCGTCGAGCGACATGGTGGCCGAATACAGAAGCTTGCTCATGGATTCCTCCGGTGCGATGGGTGCTCACCATAAGACGGCGACGCCGCCCGGAAACTCATCGTTTCCCCAGGGCAACTCCTGCGGACAGCCCGACGAGCCGTCAGGCCGGACGAACGCGGCCGCAGCCCGGTCGCGGGCCCTTGCGGCCCCCTCCGGTGTGCCTCCCGCAAGAAGCTACCCAGGAACGTGGAGAATGGCGGAGCCACGCAGTTCGTACACCGCTCGCCGGGATTCGAACCTTCCGTCGGCTCCGCACCGAATAGTCGAAGAGCTGAGACACGCTCCAGGGGGCTCGGGGAGTGCCTGTCGGGGTTTTCGTCGGCCTGGCCACGCTGGACCTCATCCTGCGCGTGGACCACGTTCCACAGCCCAACGAGAAGATGTCTGCGAGCTCCCAGGTCATCGTGGCCGGCGGTCCGGCGACGAATGCGGCGGTCACCTTCGCCTTCCTCGGCGGCTCGGCCCTGTTGGTGTCGGCGTTGGGGGCCCATCCGCTCACCGCCGGCATCCGCGCCGACCTGGCTGCGCACGGGGTCGAGGCCGTGGATGTCGCCGCCGACCCCGGCCCGCCGCCCTCGCTGTCGGCGATTCTGGTCAGCGAGGGCAGCGGCGATCGGGCCGTGGTCTCGTTGAACGACGGCGGCCGCCCGGTCCGGATACCGCACCGGCTGGACCACCTCCTCGCGCCGGCGCGCGTCGTCCTGTGCGACGGCCACCACCCGGCCGTCGCCAGGGAGGCCCTGCTCATCGCGCGCCACGCCGGCGTGCCGACCATTCTCGACGGCGGCAGCTGGAGTGCCACCACCCCGGAGCTGTTGCCGCTGTGCGCGGTGGCCGTGTGCTCGGAGGTCTTCGCGCCCCCAGGGGTACCGGCGGGGGACGCCGTCCTCGACCTGCTGCTCGCCGGCGGCGTGGGGCTGGCGGCGATCACCCGAGGCGAGAGGTCGATCCGGTGGGCGACGCGCACGCACCGCGGTGAGGTCGCCGTCCCCTGCGTCACGGTCACCGACACACTCGGCGCCGGGGATGTCTTTCATGGCGCCATGGCATATCGCATCGCCTGCCACGGTGCGCCTTCGACTCCATCCGACGTGGAGGCCACCCTGCGGTATTCAGCGGGGCTGGCATCGCGATCCTGCCAGACATCGGGAACACGCACGTGGCTCAACCCCGCGGGTTGACCCTCCGATCATGGGTGGAACCTGGAGCCCAAGGTGGGAATCGAACCCACGGCCTACGCCTTACCAAGGCGTTGCTCTACCTCTGAGCTACTTGGGCCCGGGACACTGTGGACGGGGGAGGATTCGAACCTCCGAAGCCGTAAGGCAGCTGATCTACAGTCAGATCCGTTTGACCACTTCGGTACCCGTCCGGATGCCTCGCGGCGAGGCCGGTGGATTCTACCAGCGGACTCGGTCCCCGGCGTCATCTCCCCACGGCGTACCCCTGCATCCCCCTGGGGTTGGCCGCGCCCCGCAGCAGGCCGGAGGCGTCACGCGCCACCGCGCTGAGCCGACCCAGGCTCCACGGCGCCTCCACCACCACCCGGTGCCCCCGCCCCCGCAGCTCGTCGAGCACCCCGGCGTCCACCCGGCTCTCGACGACCACCTCTCCCGGGCGCCATTCCCGAGGGGCGAAGGACGACGCCAGGTGGTTGGTGTGAAACGACGGCGCGTCGATCCCCGCCTGGAGGTCCAGGCCGCCGTGGAGCCACCCCAGCAGGGCCACGAGCTGCCACTGGTCCTGCTGGTCACCCCCCGGCGTGCCACAGGCCAGAGCGGGCAGCCGATCGCGCATCAGCAAGGTCGGGCTCAACGTGGTGCGCGGCCGGCGCCCGGGCCGCAGCGAGCTCGGCAACCCGGGTGTCAGCCAGCACATCTGCGCCCTGGTGCCAAGGCAGAAGCCCAGCCCGGGGATCGCCGGTGAGCTCTGCAACCACCCGCCGCTGGGGGTCGCCGAGATCATCATCCCGTGCCGGTCGACGACGTCGACATGGCAGGTGTCGCCGCGCTCGACGCCGGCTCCCCGCCCCATCGTGGGCTCGCCGGACGTGCCTGCGAGCCCGTCGAATGCTGCCCGCTCATCAGCCGGCACAAATGGCGGAGGCACCGGCCTGCGGCCGCCCGGCGCCCCAGGCCGGTACTCGAGCGAGGCCGAGTCGGTCACCAGTCGCGCCCGAGACGCCGTGTAGCCGGCGTCCAGCAGGTCCGTCAGACCCGCCGGCGGCACCTCGTCGCTGTCGCCGAGCCAGCAATCGCGGTCGGCGAAGGCCAGCTTGGCACTCTCGACGATGGTGTGGATCCACGCCGCGCTGCGCGGCTCCATGGAGGCGATGTCCAGCGCGTCCAGCAGGGCGAGCTGCTGCAGCAGCACCGGTCCCTGGGACCACGGACCCGCCTTGCACACCAGATGCCCGGCGTGCTCGAGAGTCGCCGGCGCCTCCACCGTCGCGGCCCAGCACTCCAGGTCCTCCCCGCGCAGGAGGCCGGCGTGCGCCCTGCCGGTCCCGTCCAGAAGCGGCTCGCGCACGAAGTCCTCGATTGCCTGGGCGACGAATCCGCGCCGGAAGGCATCCCGCGCCGCCTGCACCTGCGCGCCGCGCGACCCCCCACGGCGCGCCTCGGCGTCGGCGGCGCCACCCAGCTTTCGGTAGGTCTCCGCCAGCTCCGGATTGCACCACAGCAGCCCCGCCCGAGGACCGCCGTCACGGAGCCACAGCCGGGCCGAGCTCGGCCACTGGTCAATGAAGAGCGGAGCCACTGCCGCCAACGTCGCCTCGATCCGCGCCACCACAGGGAATCCGTTCTCGGCATAGTCGATGGCCGCGGCCAGCACCTCCCCCACCGACCGCGTGCCGCGGTCGCGGAGCAGCAGCATCCAGGCGTCGAACGCACCCGGCACGCAGGCCGCGAGCAGGCCCGATCCCGGGATCACGCCCACATCGAGCCCCTGGAAGCGCTCGATCGAGGCCAGCGCCGGCACCGGGCCCTGCCCGCAGATCACGGCCGGCAGGGCATCTCCGGGTGCAGCGACCAGAAGGACCGCATCGCCGCCGAGCCCGTTGAGGTGGGGCTCCACGACCTGGAGCACGAAACCCGCCGTCACCGCTGCGTCAGCGGCGTTACCACCCGCCTCCAGCATGGCGAATCCGGCCGCGGACGCCAGCCAGTGGGTGGACGCCACCATGCCGTGGCGTCCCCGCAGCTCGGGCCGGGTCGTGAACACGGCGCCGAGTCTGATGGTTGGGGTCAGGCCGCCGCGGTGCGCCCCGTGCTGCCGGGGCCTGGCCCGCGCCCGCGACCGCGGAAGCGAGGGGGCCGCGAGGGCTGACCCTCGCCACCACGCCGAGCCGGCGGCCCGGCCGCACCCGAGGGCTGGGGACGGCCGGCGACCACCGGCGGCGGACCGGTCGCCCACCGACCCGACGCCCCATCGACGGAGCGCTGCGGCCCGGGCCGTCCCGGCGCGCGCCCCTCCTGCGGACGGCGTCCCGACGGCGCGGCCGGCCGGCGCTGACCGCCGAAGCTCTCGCGCCGTCCCGTCTGCGGGGTCGCCCGGACCGAGCTGCCGCGCGGCGCCGTGTGTCCCGGCACGGGCAGGTCGAGCACCACCACATCGCCGGTCTTCAGGTACTCCTCGAGGCTGACCCAGGGCAATGGCGGCGCGCCCAGGCGGCGCAGCTTGGCCCACTGCTCCATGTCCTCCTCGCCCAGCAGCGTCAGGGCCACACCCGCGCGGCCGTTGCGCGCCGTGCGCCCACCGCGGTGGGTGAGCCAGAGTGCCGTCTCCGGCAGCTCGGCATTGACCACCAGCTCGACCCCCTCGACGTCGATGCCGCGGGCGGCGACGTTGGTCGCCACCAACACCTTGGCCTCGCCGCTGCGGAAGGAGCCGATGGCGCGATCCCGCGCGTTCTGCGACAGGTTTCCCTGCAGCTCGACGGCGAGATGCCCACGGTCGCGCAGGTCGCGCGCCAGGCGCTTGGCGCCGTGCTTGGTGCGGTGGAAGACGATCACCGGCCCGGTGTGCTTGTCCAGGAGCCTCCCCAGGGTGGCCACCTTGCCACCGTGCGCCACCTGCACCAGCCCCTGCTCGAGCTGGGGCTCCTGCTCCTGCGCGACCCGCACCCGCGTCGGGGTCACGAGGTGGCGGTCGATCATGGTCTGCACCCAGGCCGGCATCGTGGCCGAGGCCAGCACGGTCTGCCGGGCGACCCGGCCACCGCGCGACGGCGGCAGCAGCGAGATGATCCTCTCGACGTCCCGCGCGAAGCCCTGGTCGAGCATCTCGTCAGCCTCGTCCAGGACCAGGTACTCGACGCCGTGGCAGCGCAGTTCGCCGCGGTCCGCCAGGTCGAGGATGCGGCCGGGGCAGCCCACCACCACGTCGGCGTAGCGGCGCAGCGAGCTCAGCTGGGGCCCGTAGCCGACGCCGCCGACCAGCAGCGCGGAGCGCAGTGCCGGATCCACGTCGCCGATGACGCTCAGGATCTGGGCCGCCAGCTCACGGGTCGGCGCCACGATCAGCGCCCGGGGCGGTCCGTTGCGGTGCCCGGCGAGACGCTCGACCAGCGGCAGAGCGAAGGCCAGCGTCTTGCCCGACCCGGTCGGCGCCTCGATCACCACGTCGATGCCGGTGAGCAGCGGGGGGATGGCGTCGCGCTGGATGGGGAGCGGGTCGGTGATGCCCGACTGCGCCAGGGGGAGGAGCGTGCGCGGACGCACGCCGAGTTCGACGAACGAGGTCATGAGGGTCTCCCGGGGCGTTCAGCCCCTCCCCCTCTGCTGGAATGACGTGGTGCCAGGATCGTGAGGACGCCGCCAGCGAGGGCGGGGAGAGGGATCGCCACGAGGCCGCCCGCCATTGCGGACAGGTTCACAGTATCAGACGCCGGCCAGGTAACGCATCGCGTCACCGTTCCGCAGCGCGCTACGCTACTCCACCATGTGCCGAAGCATCAAGACCCTGCGCGGCGCGGAGGCGGTCGGCGAGGAGGACATCCGCGCCGCCGCGCTGCAGTTCGTCCGCAAGCTGAGCGGCTATCGCGCCCCGTCCGCGGCCAACGCCGCCGTGTTCGACAATGCCGTCGGTGAGGTCACGGAGGCGGCCACCAGGCTGCTCGACGGGCTGGTATCGGGGCGGGCGCCGGCCGTTCGCTGATCCCCGGGCCACGCGCGCAGCGCCACCACCCCGGGCGCGAATGAGTGGCCGGCGACGCCGTCGCGGCCGGCGTACTTGACCGAGTACATGGCGTCGTCGGCCGCCTTCCAGACGGCGACCACATCGCTCCCGCGCTGCGCCGAGCACCACCCGACGCTGACGCGCACCGGGCCACCCGGCCCGCGCACCGTGGCCACCGCGGCGTGCAGGCGCCACGCTCGCGCCTCTGCCGCAGCCGCGCCCGCACCGGGCATGAGGACCACGAACTCGTCGCCGCCGACGCGCGCCACCACGTCGCTCCCGCGCACCTGCGCGCTCAGGGCTGCGGCCACGTTCTGCAGCATCTCGTCCCCGGCGTGATGCCCGAAACCGTCGTTGACGGCCTTGAGGCCGTCGAGGTCCAGTGCCACCACGGCGTATTCGCCGACGGCCACCCTGGCGAGGTACTCCTCGAGCTCGCGCCGGTTGTAGAGCCCGGTCAGGGGGTCGGTGGCGGCGATCTCACCCAGCCGGTGCAGGCTGGCGTGGAGCTCCGCCTCGACCCGCTCGTGGCGTCTCGCCAGGCCGCGCAGCTCGAGCTGCAAGGTGGCCTGCAGAGCCAGGTCCCGGAGGTCCTGAAGCTGCTCGGCCGACAGCTCCCGCGGCCTGGTGTCCAGGACGCAGAGCGTGCCCAGGCTGAAGCCATCACCCGTCACCAGGGGCATGCCGGCATAGAACCGGATGTTGGGATGCCCGGTGACCAGTGGGTTGTCATGAAAGCGCAGGTCGGCGCGCGCATCCGGGACGATCATCATGTCCTGCGACAGGATGGCGTGAGCGCAGAACGCATCCTCACGCGGCGTCTCGGTGAGGTCCACTCCGACCTTGGCCTTGAACCACTGCCTCGCGTCGTCGACCAGGGTGATCAGCGCCATCGGCGTCTGTGCCGAGCGCGCCGCGAAGCGCACCAGGCTGTCGAAGGCGGCCTCGGCGTCGGTGTCCAGGATGCCGGCATCGTGGAGCACGCGCAGCCGGGCGGTCTCATTGTCTGGTCGCGATGGCGCGTGCACTGGTGATCGGCTCCGGTGCGGGTGAACAGGTGTTCCCCAGTGTAGGCACGAAGCGTCAAGCCGCTGTGTCCCACGGAGACATCGCCATGGTCATTCCATCACAACCCGGTCACGAGCCCTTGACGAGTCCATGCCCGCCCGGAGGTCGGCGGTGGCGCCGGTGCCGCCGGGGGCGCGTGGCGCGGGCCGTCACGAGGTGCGAAGATCCGAGCCGCGGTGATGTACGACCTCTACGCTGATCCTCCTCCGCAACCCCCGCCGGCAGTCGAGCCGGTCGATGACATGGCGGGCCCTCCCGCCCTGCTCTGGGGGGTCGCCTGGCGCCTCATGGCGGTGGAGACCCTCGCCCTGCTCCTCGCCGGTGACCTGGTGCCCTGGGTTCCTGCCGGCACCCTGCCGCTGTCGCTCATCGCCGTCGCCGCCTGGGGCCTCCCGCTGGGGCTGCCGCTGCGCCGCGGCACCGCCGGCGCCACCTGGCGCGTCCTGGCTGCCGGCTCCCTGCTGGCACTGAGCCTGGGCCGGCCGGTGGCGCTGATCGCCACCATCGCCGTGGCCCTGCTGCTGTGCACTCTGGAGCCGCTGGCACTGGCGGTCGAGCGCCGGCGGCGGCGGAACCGGCCGGTCGATCCCGTCTGACACCGCGCACGGCGGGACCGCCACGTCAGGCGGCGCGTCGCATCAGTGATCATGAGGCTGGCGGCGTCCGCGACCGGCAGCGGCCGGCCCGACGGCGCGGATCCCGATTGGAGAAGCACGGATGCGGCAACTGACCAGCCTGGACGCCCAGTTCCTGGCGCTGGAGACCCCACGGCAGTACGGGCACACCTCGGGCGTGGCCGTGCTCGACCCCTCGACCGCCCCGGATGGACGGATCACGCTCAGCGACATCCAGACCCTGATCAGTGATCGGCTGCCGCTGCTGCCGCCCTTCCGCTGGCGCCTGGCGGAGGTCCCCTTCGGGCTGGATTACGCCTACTGGGTCGACGATCCGGACTTCGACATCGACTTCCACGTGCGCGAGCTGGCGCTGGTGGAGCCGGGGACCACGGACAAGCTCGAGGAGCAGGTCGCCCGCATCTTCGCCCGCCCGCTGGACCGGTCCCGCCCGCTCTGGGAGTGCTACCTGATCCACGGCCTGGAGGGCGGCAGGGTCGCGCTCATGACCAAGATCCATCACGCCGTCATCGACGGCATGTCGGGCGCCGAGATCCTCGGCGTGCTCCTCGACATCACCCCCGAGGGGCGCCCCGCACCCGAGCCCGTCCCGGGCCCCGGCGCAGCCCGGACCCCGTCCGACGTCGAGATGCTGGTCCGTGGGCTCATGGGCCTGCCGCTCTATCCGGTCCGCGCGCTTCGCTCCCTCCCCGCCGCCCTGCCCAACATCGAGGAGGTGGGCGTCTTCAGCGGCATCCCCGGCGCCGGCCTGGTCGGTGGCGCGGCACGGCGCGTGCAGAGCATTCTCAGCCGTTCACCCATGGGCGGCGGCCGCCGCCAGCCCGTGCCGCCCCGCACCTCCTTCAACGGCAAGGTGTCACCGCACCGCCGCGTCGCCTTCGGGCAGATCGGGCTCGAGAACATCAAGGCGGTCAAGAACCAGCACGGCGTCACCGTCAACGATGTGGTGGTGTCGATCTGCGCGGGCGCAGTCCGGCGCTGGCTGGTGGCCCATGACGAGCTGCCCGACGAGCCTCTCGTGGCCCAGATCCCGGTATCGGTGCGCAGCCCGGAGCAGGAGGGCACCTACGGCAACCGGATCCTCCTGATGAGCGTGGCTCTGCACACGGACATCGCCGATCCCATCGAACGCCTGCGCATCACCCACGAGGCGCTGGCGGTGATGAAGGAGCGGCACCACGCGCTGCCCGCCACCCTGCTGCAGGACGCCAACCACTTCATCCCGCCGGCGGTGTTCTCGCGCGCCGCCCGGCTGACCTTCGCGCTCACCAGCAACCGCCGCCTGCGGCCCACCTGGAACCTGGTCATCTCCAACGTGCCGGGACCGCAGTTTCCGCTCTACTGCGCCGGCGGGCGTCTCGAGGCCCTCTATCCGGTGTCGGTGGTGACCGACGGCATGGGCCTCAACATCACCCTGATGAGCTACGACGGGCAGTGCAACTTCGGCATCATCTCCGACCGCGACCTGATTCCGGACCTGAAGCAGTTCATCCCGTGGTTGCGCGACGAGCTGGAGGCCCTGTCCCAGGCCACGGTGGCCACGCAGCAGGTCACCTCCAGACCGCGGCGACCCAGCGCAACCGCCGCCTCGCGCCGCCGGACGCGCACGACCAGCACGACCCGGAAGATCACCTAGGGAGCAGGAGAAACTCGACCCATGACGCGGATCCTGTCCATCGACGGCGGCGGCATTCGCGGCATCATCCCCGCGACCGTCCTGGCGGCCATCGAGGCGGCCACCGGACAGCCCATCGCCACCCTCTTCGACGTCATCGCGGGAACCTCGACCGGTGGCATCCTGGCCTGCGCGCTGGCCGCCCCCGGCGAGGGCGGCCGGCCGGCGTTCAGCGCGGCCCAGCTGGTCGAGATGTATGTCAAGGAGGGGGCGCGCATCTTCCCGCACCACCTCTTCCAGGGGATCACCAGCCTGGTCGACGAGAAGTACCCGGCGTCGGGCATCGAGGGCGTGCTGCAGCAGTACGTCGGCACCCGGATGCTCAGCGAGACCACCACCGAGATCCTCGTCACCGCCTATGACATCGAGCACCGCAAGCCGAAGTTCTTCCGCTCCCGCGACGCCCGCACCGACCCCACCCGCAACCACCCGCTCTGGATGGTGGCGCGCTCGACCTCGGCTGCCCCCACCTACTTCTCCCCCTTCAGGCTGCCGGGCACTGGCCCGGGTGATGAGCAGGCGCTGGTCGACGGCGGCGTGTTCGCCAACAACCCGGCGATGTGCGCCTACGTCGACGGCTCCGCCGGCCGGGGTACGGTCCGCCCCGCCGACCTCTTCCTGGTCTCACTCGGGACCGGCTCGCTGATCCGGCCCATCCCCTACGACCACGCCAGGGACTGGGGAAAGCTGCAGTGGGCGCAGCCCATCCTGGGGTGCGTCTTCGACGGGGTGAGCGAGACCACCGACTACCAGCTGGCGCAGATTCTCGGCGCCACCGACTACCACCGCCTGCAGTGCGACCTGACCATGGCGTCGGACTCCATGGACGACGCCGGCCCCGACAATCTGCAGAAGCTCAGGGAGCAGGGCCAGAAGCTGGTCGACGACAACGCCGCCACGCTGGCGGCGATCTGCCGGCGGCTGACCGCCTGACGTCGCGTCGGACGGCGACCACACCGTCGGCGCCGGGTGCGTCCGCCTCCTGCCGCGCGCATTCTCTTCAGGAAAACGCGGAGCCAACGGGCCACGCCGAGGCGTTGACTCCGGGCCGCCGATGACGCACCATTCGCGCCACCCCCGGCTGTGGGCGAGAGACGGGGGTGTGCGAGAGGTGGTGGAGTGCGGTGTCCCTTTGCCGGTGATTCCCGGACGCCGTCGGTGACCGCGTGCTCCGGGTACAGCGCCGTGCGCGTGCCGCTCGGCCCCGTGGACGGGGCGCTCGAGTCCGCGGCACCGTCGTGCGGACACCTGGTATCCCTCCGTGCCGGACGTGGTTTCGTCCCCAACTGCGAGAACCCGCGCGGCTTCCCGGCCGATGCGGCGGCGCTGGCGGCGGAGATCGCCGAGCGCGGCCGCCGGGAGCGGGCCGCCCGCCGCGCCGTCCGCTGACCCCGGTCAGAGTCGAATGCGTTCACCGGCTTCGACCGGGATCGCCAGCCAGTTCTCCCGGGGCGCCAGGGGGCAGCTCCAGCTGTGGTCGTAGCTGCACGAGGGCTGATATGAGAGGTTGAAGTCGAGCACCAGGGCACCATCCTCCAGCCCCAGGTCAGCCCCTTTGGCGGTGTCGAGCAGATAGCGGCCGGACCCATAGGTGGCGGTGCCGCTGGTGGCGTCGCGGAAGGAGACGAACAGACCGCCGGCATAGCCGTCCAGCCAGAAGAGCGCCAACCGGCACCGCTGTCCACCGGTCTGGAAGTGTGCCGTGGCAAACCTGCCGGCGGTCAGGCGCTCCCCGGACGACGACGACGGCAGGACCACCGTCTGCGCCGGTCCAGGCTCGATCGTGGCCGTGATGCGAAACGACGGGTCGTACGGGAAGTAGTCCGGCAGGTGCTCCGGAGTGCGCTCCGCGGGGCCGAGCGGGCTCTGCGGGTGCCCGGCGAAGAGCCGCGCCCTGCCCTCGCGCCAGCGGCGCCAGCCGGCCTCCGGGTCGCGCGTCGCCCGCACCTCGGCGTAGAGGTCGGCGACCCGGCGCCGCCAGTCGGCGAGCTCGAGGGCCCGGGCGACCCGCAGGCCGCCGCCGACTGCGGCCGGCTCGTCAGGTGTCGGCCCGCTCCCGGCGGTTGCCGGCGACGCCGCGGTCCATGATTGCTCCTCACTCACGTGATGTATCTACCATGAACCAGCCCATGGCGCCCCCAGCCGGACTCGCGCAGGCCCGTCCGCTCCTCGGTGACGACCGGCCCTGGCTGCTGCCGGCGCCCGCCGCCCCGCGGGGCTGACGCGTGCCCCGGCGTCGCCATGGTGATCGCGGCCGGCTCTCCCGCGGGCTCGGTGCGGTCGCGGTCTGCCTGCTCGCCGGTTGCGGCTCGCTGCCGTCGGTCTCCGTCAGCGGCGTGCCGGGTGGCGAGGTGGTCACCGAGCTGGCGCAGTGCTCGGGGACGGTGACCGTCGCCAGCGAGCTGCCCACCAGCGGCGGTGATGCCTCCATCGGCGGTGGCACCGAGAAGGGCATCCAGCTGGCCGTCAGCCAGGCCCGGGCACGTCATCTGTTCGGCGGCTGCGACATCAACTACCTGCCGCGCGACGACGCGACCGTGGCCAGGGGCAAGCACGATCCCGCCCAGGGTGCCCGCAACATCCAGGAACTGGTGGACAACCGTGCCGGTGTGGTCGGCGTCGTCGGGCCATTCAACTCCGGCGTGGCCGTGACCGAGCTGCCCATCAGCAACGCCGCCGGCCTGACCCAGATCAGTCCCTCCAACACCGACCCCGGGCTGACCATTCCCAACAGTGATCCCGACATCGACACCTCGTCGCTGCAGCCCAGCCGAACCATCACCTACTACCGCGTCATCTCCAACGACATCAATCAGGCGCAGGTCATGGCCGAGTTCGCGTTCAAGGCCAAGGGGATCACCAAGGTGTACACCCTCGACGATCAGGAGACCTACGGCAAGGATCTGGCCAACTATTTCGTCACCGACTTCCAGAAGCTGGGCGGCACCGTGGTCAAGCACATCGGGCTTCCCGGGAACACCCGGGACTTCCGTCCGGCCCTCATGGAGGCCAGGGATCTCGGCGCCCAGGGGGTCTTCTTCGGCGGCAACGCCTCCAACGGGTCGGGGCTGATCAGCAAGCAGATGAAGGAGATCGGCCTCAATGCCACCTTCCTGAGTGGTGACGGCAGTGTCGACCCGCAGTACTTCATCGACGGCGGCGTCTCGGGCGACGGCACCACCAACGTGGCCTTCGCCTCCAGCGCGCCGGACGCCACCAGCCTGGACTCGGCAAAGGCCTTCAACGACATCTACAAGCGGACCTTCAGCCAGGACCCGATCGCCTACTCGGCGTACGGCTACGACTCCATGAACATCCTGCTCGACGCCGTCAGGCAGGTGCTCCTCGCCAACGGCGGCGTCATCCCGGTCAGCATCAGCCAGTTCCGGACCAAGGTGGCCGCGCAGGTGGGCAAGGCGAACTGGAAGGGTGCCATCGGCGCCACCAGCTTCGACGTCAGGGGCGACACCAGCAACACCTCGTTCACCATCTACAGCGCCACCGGCGGCAGCTGGGTCGGCCTCACCACCGTCAGCGCACACCCATCCTGATGACACAGATGACCGGGATCACCGACGACCAGGTCGAGGCGCGCATCGCCCGCCTGGGCGCCGCCTGCGACTCCGTCGCCGCCAGGCTCGTGGAGCTCGACGACGACCCCACGCTCTGCCTGCTCGACACCCTGATGCCCACCGGGGTGACCGCCGCCCTCTGGGCGCAGGAGGGTCCCAAGGTCGGCCGCCTGTGGCGCCACTACCTCGCCGTCCGTGAGGTGGTGATGGCCATCGCGCGCGCCCGCCACGAGCCCGGGACACCGGGCCATGAGCGGGCCGGGGCACTGGCCCGCCTGAGCCGCCCGTCGGTCACCCTCCCGCTGGATCAGCCCGACCCCGCTGCTCGCCGGCGCACCCTGATCGAGGAGGCCCCCACGGTCACCATCGACGAGGCCATGCTCGGCCTGGAGCGGATGTTCCAGGAGGTGGTGGCGGCCCTGGGCCGGATCGGCGCCGCCGTCAACGACACCCGGCCCCGGCTGGCGGCCGCACGCGCGCGGCTCGCCGAGATCGAGCGCTCCGCAGCGACCGCCGGCATGGCCGCGTTCGTCGAGCTGGACACGGCCCGCGCCGCCATGGAGCGGATCGGGACCCAGGTCGACACCGATCCCCTGGGAGCGGACGCCACCGCCGTCGCCGCCGTGGAGCCGCAGCTCGAGGCCGCCCGCGTCGCGCTCCAGGACGCCGTCGCCACCCGCGACGGATTGCCCGGCCTGCTGGCCGCCGCCGGAGGGCAGCTGGACGCCCTGGGCGCGCAGACGGCCGCAGCCCGTGCGGCGCGCGCCGAGGCGGCGGTCAAGATCGCCGGGATCGGCGCGGACGGCGGCACCTTCGACGCGCTGGCGCAGCAGCTCGACGGGCTTCGTGCCACGCTGCAGGAGATCGCCCGCTCCTCCACCGTGGACTGGCAGGTCGCCCACCGCCTGCTGCTGGCCTTCCGGCAGGAGCTGGGGACTGTCGGCGCCGCCGTGGAGCAGGCGCAGCGGGCTGCGACCGCCGGGCTGGCGATGCGGCGGGAGCTGCGCTCGCTGCTCGACTCCTACCGGGTCATGGCGCAGGCACGAGGCCTGGCCGAGGACGACCGCTGCGCGGGGCTGTTCGCGCAGGCACACACCATGCTGCACACAGCCCCGTGCGACCTCGCCTCCGCCAGGGCGGCGGTCGCCGTCTACCGTCGCTCGCTCGACCCCGGCCGGACGGCCGCGGACGGGTGAGCGGGACCAGGGAATGACGGCGACGACGCGATGCAGCGAGCGCGACGCCCGCGGCGCCCAGTGCGCCGGCTCCTACGAGGACGGCTACTGCAATGTGTGCGGCATGGCCGAGCCCAGGGCTGGGGCAGCGGTGCCGGCATTGGCCGCCGCGGCCCCCTCCGGCTCGGTGTCGACCGGCATGCCGGCGACCGCGTCAGTGGCCGGCGGAGTGACGGGCATCAGCTCCCGGTCGGGCTCGGGGCGCACGGGCTCGGGCCGGAGCGGCACCTCGCGCACCCGCCGCGGCAACCTCGGGGCCGGCCTGGTGGAGGTGCCCTCGGTTCCCTACAGGGACCCGGGCAGCGTCATCCTCAAAGACCCCCAGGTGCCGGAGCGCAAGCGCTTCTGCGGCAAGTGCGGCGCGCCGGTGGGGCGGAGCAAGGACGGCCGGCCGGGCCGTGCCGAGGGCTTCTGTCCCCGCTGCGCGCAGCCCTACTCCTTTGTCCCCAAGCTCCGGACGGGGGAGCTGGTGGCCGGGCAGTACGAGATCATCGGCTGCATCGCCCACGGCGGCCTGGGCTGGATCTACCTGGCCCGGGACACCCACGTCGCCAACCGCTGGGTGGTGCTCAAGGGCCTCCTCGACTCCGGTGACGCCGACGCCCTGGCGGCGGCGCAGGCCGAGCGCAAGTTCCTGGCCGAGGTCGAGCACCCCAACATCGTCAAGATCCACAACTTCGTGGACCACGACGGTGCCGGCTACATCGTCATGGAGTACGTCGGCGGCAAGTCGCTCAAGGACGTCCGCAAGGACAGCGTCGACGAGCAGGGCCACCCCGCCCCGCTGCCGGTGGCGACCGCCGTCGCCTTCATCCTCGAGCTCCTCCCCGCCTTCGGCTACCTGCACTCCAAGGGCTTCATCTACTGCGACTTCAAGCCCGACAACGCCATCCAGACCGAGGAGCAGATCAAGCTCATCGACCTCGGGGGCGTGCGGCAGATCGACGACGAGGTCAGCGCGCTCTACGGCACCGTGGGCTACCAGGCCCCGGAGGTCGCCGAGCTCGGGGTCTCGGTTCCGTCCGACCTCTACACGGTGGCCCGGGCGCTGGCCGTGCTCGCCCTGCAGTTCCCCTTCCAGCAGCCGGCCTACGTCAGCACGCTGCCACGTCCGGCGGTCAACGCGTCGCGGCTGAGCGACGCGGCCTGGCTCGCCGCCCAGGCGGCCGCGGTCGAGGCAGCTGATCGGAGCTACCGCGCCGCCCACGATCGCTGGGAGGCGCAGCCCGGCACCGCCTCGCCGGAGCCGGCGCCCCCCGACCCCACCGAGGGGATCGCCGGCGAGCGCCTGGTCCTGGCCCGCTACGACGCCTTCCACCGCTTCCTGGTCAAGGGGACGCACCCCGATCCTGGCATGCGCTTCCAGTCCGCCGAGGACATGGCCGATCAGCTCCTCGGCGTGCTTCGCGAGGTGGTCGCCCTCGACGGCGCTCCGGGGCGGCCGGCCCCATCGAGACTCTTCACCCCGGAGCTGCTCGCCGATGCGGAGGCGCCCGGCTGGAAGGCCCTGGCGGTGCCGACGGTCGACCCCGCCGACCCCGCCTCTCCCCTGCTCTCGGGCCTCGGCGCGGCCACCAACGAGCAGGTGATCGCCGCGCTTGTGGCCCATCGCAGTGCCGGCGGGGCCGCGGCGACGGAGCCCTCCGCGGAGCTGCGCTACCGGCTGGTGCAGGCCCACATCGCCGAGGGTCAGTACAGCACGGCCGATCAGATCCTCCATGAGGCCGCCGCAGCTGCCGGGGCGGACTGGCGGCTCAACTGGTGGACCGGAGTGCGCCTGCTGGCCGAGGGCCACGGCGGGCGCGCCGCGCCGGAGTTCGACGCCGCCTACTCGGAGCTGCCCGGGGAGCAGGCACCCAAGCTGGCGCTGGCGTGCGCGCTGGAGATGGCCGGCGACGTCGGCCGGGCCGCCGGCCTCTACTGGACGGCGACGCTGGTCGATCCCTACAGCGCCACCGCCAGCTTCGGCCTGGCGCGCTGCCGGCTGGCCGTGGGCGATCGGGCCGGTGCGGCGGCCGCCCTGCGCTCCGTGCCGGCAGGCTCCGGTGCCCACCCCCAGGCCCAGATGATGCTCTGCCGCGCGCTCTCCTCCGAGCTGCTCGGAGCCGGGCCGCAGCTCGCCGACCTGGTGGGCGCGTCCCAGACCATCGACGCGCTGAGGGCGGATGCGGCGACCCGCATGGCGTTGACCCGCGGCCTCCTGGAGTCGGCGCTGAAGGTGCTCCGGTCGGGAACGGCTCGGCCCGACGGCAGGGTGCAGCTGGTGGGCGTCACCTTCGACCAGAAGGACGTCCGGCGCGGCCTGGAACGCGCCTGCCGGGAGCTGGCACGGTACGCGGCGACGCGAGAGGAGAAGCTCCGGCTCGTCGACATGGCCAACGACTACCGCGGGTTCTCCCTGCTATGACCACAGCACTGGTCTGCCCCTCGTGCGCAGCGCCGGCCGCCGAATCCGACGCCTACTGCGAGAGCTGCGGGCAGTCCCTGGGCCGCGAGGCGACGCCCGCGGTGGGCGGCGACCCGGTGGAGCGCGCGCTTGCCGCGGAGGTGGCGCGCGACCCGGGTGGGGCGACGGTGGCGGCACTCCCCTGCGGCCGGTGCGGCGCCGCAGCGGACCAGGTCGATGCGGACGGCTACTGCGCCGGCTGCGGCCTGCGCCGCCGCCTGACCGACCACCTCGAGATGGAGCTGGCCGGCATGGCCGCCGTCACCGACCGCGGCGTGCGCCACCCGCGCAACGAGGACGCGGTGGCCCTGCGAGCCGGCGACCGGCTGCGCATCATCGTCGTCTGCGACGGCGTGTCCCAGAGCGCCAACCCCGACCAGGCGTCCGCCGCCGCCGCCTCGGCCGTGGCCGACGACCTGGCGCGCCGGCTGGCGTCCCTGGAGGGCCGGGATCCCGACGACGTCGTCCCGCTGCTGGCCGCGACCGTCGCCGTGGCGCAGCGGGCGGTCCGCGCGGTGCCGCAGGTGGAGCCGGGCGGCTTTCCCGAGGCCCCCTCGTCGACCCTGGTGGCGGCGGTCATCACCGAGGCTGGGATCGCCACGCTCAACGTGGGCGACAGCCGCGCCTACTTCGTCGACGCCGGGCGGTGCCTCCAGATCAGCCGCGACGACTCCATGGCCGAGGTCGGCATCTCCCAGGGGATGAGCCCGGCGGAGGCCCACGCCGGCATCTGGGCGCACTCCATCACCTCGTGGATCGGCGCCGACAGCCCCGACACGCCGCCGAACACGGCCGCCTTCCGTCCTGACGGACCGGGCCTGCTGCTGGTCTGCTCCGACGGCCTGTGGAACTACTTCGACGATCCGGCGCGCCTGCTGACACTGGTCACGGAGGGGCCGGCCGGCGAGGCCACGGTGAGCGTGGCCCGCCGCCTGGTCGACGCCGCGCTGGTCGCCGGCGGGTCCGACAACATCACCGTCGCCGTGGCGCGAGTGACGCAGCCCGAGGCCGCGCCCCCGGCATCCTCAGACACCACGGAGAAGCCCGCATGAGCACGTTCACCCTGGAGGCCTTCCAGAACCCCTACCTCGCCGAGGGTGTGGGCAGCGTCGATGCCGTGGTCACCGTCACCGCCGCCGCCGGCGAGGCCGGGCGCGTCAAACCCGAGGACTGCGCCGAGGTCATCATTGTCGACACCTCGGGTTCGATGCAGGGCGACCGCAAGATCCAGTCGGCACGCGTCGCCGCGGCGGCCGCCATCGGCTGCATAAAGGACGGGGTCCGCTTCGCACTGGTCGCCGGCGCCGGCCAGCCGCTGGTGGTCTACCCCCGGCAGCCGGGCATTCGGGGCGGTGGCGCCCTCGCCGTCTCCACCCCGGCCACGCGCGCCGAGGCGCAGGGCGTGGCCGGGCGTCTCGAGGCTGTCGGCGGCACCGCCATCGGCACCTGGCTGGACTGTGCGACCGGTCTTTTCCAGGGAGTCCCCGGCGTCCGCCACGCCATCCTGCTCACCGACGGTTCCAACGAGGGGGAGAGCGCCCAGGACTTTCAAGCGGCCATCACTCGCGCCACCGGCGTCTTCCAGTGCGACTGTCGAGGCGTGGGCACGGACTGGATGGTGGCCGAGCTGCGCAAGGTCTCGGACGCCCTGCTCGGCACGGTGCGCCTGGTGGTCGACCCCGCCGGCCTCGAGGCCGACTTCACCGCCGTCATCGCGGGGGCCATGGGCAAGGCGGTCGCCGACGTCGGCCTGCGTGTCTGGAGCCCGCAGGGCTCGGTGATCCAGTTCGTCAAGCAGGTCTCACCCGAGATCGTCGACCTCACCGCCAGGCGCGCCCCGGTGGCGGGCAACCCGCTGGCCGGCGACTACCCCACCGGCGCCTGGGGTGCCGAGGCGCGCGACTACCACATCAGCGTCAGGGTCCCGGTGGGCAACGTGGGTGACGAGCGGCTCGCCGCCCGGGTTTCGCTGATGGTCGACGGACAGGTGGCGGGGCAGGCTCTGGTCAAGGGGATCTGGACCGACGACACGGCGCTCTCCACCAAGATCAACCGGCACGTCGCCATCTACACCGGGCAGGCCGAGCTGGCCGACGCGGTGGCCGCGGCACTCGACGCGCGCAGCAAGGGCGACATGGACACGGCCACGGTCCGCTTCGGGCGGGCGGTCCAGCTGGCCGAGCAGACCGGCAACGACGACACCGCCAAGCTGCTCTCCAGGCTGGTCGACGTCGAGGACGCGGCCACCGGCAGGGTCCGGCTCAAGAGCCAGGTCAGCAAGGCCGACGAGATGGACCTGGACACGCAGTCGACGAGAACCGCCCGGGTGACGCGACCGTGAGCGTGGTCTGCCCGCAGGGCCACAGCTCGACGGAGGCCGACTACTGCTCCGTCTGCGGCGACAGGATCGGCGGCGAGGTCGCCGCCGCGCCCCCGGCGCCGAGCGCGGGGGCGGCGCCGCCCGCGCCCGCCGCCCCGCCGCCCGCGGGCGGGAAGGCATGTCCCAACTGCCAGACCGACAACCTGCCGGACGCCCGCTACTGCGAGGGGTGCGGCCTCGACTTCACCAGCGGCGTGGCGCCCGCTCCGGGTGTCACCGCACCCTCGCCGGCGCCCGGCGCCGCAGCCCCTCCTACCCCTCCGGCCCCGGCTCCGGTGGCGGCGGCCTGGGAGGTGGTGGTGACCGCCGACCGCGCCTACTACGACAGGAACGCCGACGGCGACGTCCCCTTCCCGGTGGTGGCACCGGAGCGTCACTTCCCGCTCACCGGCACGCGGGCCCTGATCGGCCGGCGCAGTGCGTCCAAGGGGGTCACCCCGGAGATCGACCTCTCCACGGCCCCGCGAGACGACGGCGTCTCCCATGTCCACGCGGTGCTGATCAGCGCCGGCGACGGCTGGGAGATCGTCGACCCCGGCTCCTCCAACGGCACCTTCCTCAATGACGGCGCCGAGCCGCTGCCACTCAACCAGCCGCATCCGCTCGGTGAGGGCGACGAGGTGCACCTCGGCCGCTGGACGACCGTGACGCTGAGGCGACTGGCCCCCTGATGGCCGCCCGCACCCCCGCCCCGGCGAACGCCTCGCCGGCGGCCCGCGCCGGCGGCGGCGCCCGGCCCGGCGCCCGCCTCCGCGACGCCATCGCATCCTGGACCACGCCGGCCCGGATCACCGGCCTGGCCACGGTGTCGGTGATCCTGACCGTCCTGCTCCTCGCCGCCCTGGTGCTCGCCGTGCAGAGCGCCAGGTCGTCGCAGGACACCGTCGGCCACCAGGCCGCCCCCGCCATCCTGGCGGACCGGGAGATCGCCTTCGCGCTGGCCGACATGGACGCCCAGGCGGCCAACTGGCTCCTGGTCGGCCGCCGCGCCCTGGGCTCGACCGAGGCCGACGCCGGCGCCGCCTACTACGCCGCCCGGACCACGGCGACCGCGGACCTGGAGAGCGCCGCCTCCGGCTCCATCGGCGGTGCCGACGTCCGCACCCGGATCAACACGGTCCTGACCGGCCTGACCACCTACCACGGGTATGCCCTGCAGGCCCAGCTCCTCGCCGACCAGGGGGACGCCCGGGGCGCGCTCAGCCAGTACCGGCTGGCCACCGACCTGATGCACGGCACCCTGCTCCCCCAGATGGCGTCGGTGACCGACACCGAGATCGCCGCGCTCAACGACAGCTACTCAGCCGAGGGCCGGGCGTCGGTTGTCGGCCTGATCGGCATCCCGCTCCTGGGCATCGCCCTGGTGGCCTGGCTGGCGCTGGCGCAGTGGTTCCTGTTCCGGCGCACCCACCGCCTCATCAGCCCGGGCCTGCTGGCTGCCACCATCGTCGCGGCGGCGCTGACCGTCGGCGCCACCGCCTCGCTGGCGGGGGCGGCGAGCGACCTGCACGGCGCCCGGCAGGACGCCTTCGACTCCGCGCTGGCGCTGACCTCGGCGCGGGCGGCGGCCTATGACGCCAACGCGGACAAGAGCCGCGCCGTGCTCGACTCGTTCCGGGCCAAGGGGTCGGTGCAGTCCTTCCGGGACCGGTCACAGCAGATCGTCGATCTGCAGACCTCGCCCGACCTGGCCGGCTACAACTCCCGGCTGGCCCAGGCGGTGGCGGACGCGCAGGCGGGCAAGGTCACCTTCGGTGGCTACCTGGGGACCGCACTGCGCAACAGCAGCTTCGACGGCGAGCGGAACGCGCTCCTGCTGGCTCTCAGCAGCTTCCAGGCCTACCAGCTTGACGAGCAGAAGCTGGAGATGACCGGAAACCATGACGACGCCGCGGCCCTCGCCACCGGCTCCGCGCACGGCCAGTCGAACTACGACTTCCGGCAGATGGACGTGGCGCTCCAGACCGCGATCGCCATCGATCACGCCTACCTGGACGCCTACGTGCAGTCCGGCGACAGCCGGCTCTCCGCCTGGGGATGGCTGCCGCTGGCCGGCGCCCCCCTGGTCGCCCTCCTCGCCGTGGCCGGGTTCTGGCCGCGCTTCACCGAATACACCCGGTCGTAGGCGAGAGCCATGCCGAACTCCTGGTGGAAGCGCGGTCAGGCGCCGGGTGTTCCGGACCCTGCCGCCGCCGCCGCCAGGCAGCAACAGGCGCTGGATCAGGTGCTGCGCCGGAGCGCGCTGATGCCCGACGACCTCTTCCGCGCCGTGCGGCTCATCGTCGCCCGCTGCCACGCCCTGTTGGACCGGGCGCCGGGATCCCACATCGGCGGCGACGGCGTCGACGTCGCCTCCCGGATCGCCGTGGACTACCTGCCCACCACGGTCGAGAGATACCTCCAGTTCGACGCCAGGATGGCGAGCACCCCCATCACCCCCGGAGGGCAGACCCCGCGGGAGGTCGCGCGGGGGGAGCTGCGGCTGCTCCGGGAGCGCCTCGACGAGATCCGGCGCGCGGTGCTCAAGGGCGACTGGGACGAGCTCCAGGTTCACGAGCGTTTCCTGCAGGAACGCTTCCCCGGCGCCGGCGCGCTCGTCCTCCCCGACCCCGGCCTGATACCGGATCCCTGAGGTCGCACCATAGGCGCCGGAGTCCGCGCAGAATGCGGCCGTGGACGCCAACCCGGTCATGGAGTCGCCCGCCGACCACGCGGCTGTCGGCACGCTCCCGCCTCCGGCCCTGCGGGTCACCGGCGCGCCGCCTGTCGACCCCGGGTTCCTGGCCCGCGCGGTGGACGCCGCCGTGCGAGGGGACGAGGCGGGCTGGGATTTCCTCTTCGACCGCTTCTATCCCGACGTCCACGCCTACGCCATGGCGCGCCTGGGTGACCTGGCCGGCGCCGAGGAGGTGGCCCAGGAGGTCTTCGTGGCCGCGGTGCGCTCCATCCGCGGGCTGCGCGAGCGGCGCGAGCCCGCCGTGCAGGCGTGGTTCCTCCACATCTGCCGACACAAGGTGCTCGACCACATTCGGCGGCGCACCCGCGCCCAGCGCGCCGAGACGCCGCCCCTGCTGCCCGCGCCGGACCCCGGCGAGGTGGTCGTCACCCGGCTGCGCGCTGCCGAGGTGCGCCGCGCCATGGCGGACCTGACCGACGACCAGCGCGACATCCTCATCCGCCGCTTCGTCCTCGACCAGTCGCTGGAGCACGTCGCCAGCAGCACGCACCGCACCGTCGGGGCGGTGAAGTCACTGCAGCACCGGGCCCTGGCGGCACTGGGACGGCTGCTCGGCAGGGGAAGCGCGGCGTAAGGCCGCCGGCACCGGGTTGGTCACCCCAGCGGACCGGAGGTCGCCAGGGTGCCGGTGAGCCGGCTGCGGTCGGTGAAGAGGCTGATCGTCAGCCGGGTGCCCCCACAGACCGCGTAGAGCGTCGCCGTCGCGGTGGCGGGGGCGCTGCACACCACCTGGCCGTCGCGGAAGATCGTCACCACGGGGAGTGTCTCGGTGCTCGTCGGCGGCCGGATGGCCACGGTCAGGCCGGGATCGACGGCGTCGCGCAGCGCGATCTGGGTGTGGCCGGTGCCGTCCGAGGCCATGGTGCCGATGAGCGGGTCGCTGAATCCCAGGGGGCCCGGATGGACGCGCGCCGCGCTCCGCGGCGGCGCCGAGGTCGCGGGCGAGGCCGCCGGTCCGGCGGCCACCGCCCACCCCGGCTGCAGCGGGCCGCGCGAGGCCCACATGCCCAGTGCGGCAGTGGCGGCGAGGGTCAGCCCGGCCACGGCAACGCGCAGCGGCAGCGTCGCCCGCACACCGGTGCGAACCCGGCGACCGACGGCCAGCAGCACCGCCACCACGCAGGCGGTGGTCAGACCCAGCATCCACGGCGCCTGGGCGTCCGAGCCGGTGCCGAGCCCGTGGACCACGGCCAGCGGCCACGACGCGTACGCGGACCAGTGGATCACCCGCCAGGCCCGGGGGCCGACGCGACTCCGGAGCGCGCTGCTCAGCGCCACGGCGACCAGCACCTGGGTGGCGATCACGCCCAGCCCTAGCCACATGGGCCGGTAGGAGGCGGTGAAGGGGATGGCGGCGTCACGCGGGGTGATGGAGGCGTAGGGGTCGAGCACGGTGGTGACGATGTGGATGGCGAGGAGGACGATGGAGACCAGGCTGAGGGTGCGGTGCATGGCTGCGGTCACGAACCGGGGCGTGCGCCGTCCCTCCCACCGGGCGGCGGTGCCGACCCCGAGCACCACGCTCCCGGTCAGCAGCAGGAGCGTGGCGACGCCCGCCCCGCGGGTGGCGTACCAGAGCGGGCTGGGCCCGGAGGTGGTGTTCGCCAGAGTCATGGCCAGCACGGTCACACCGCCATGGCGACGGCGGCGCGCGGCCACGCGCCGACCAGTACGACGCCTCCTGAGCGGTCGACGAGACGCGCCGGCAGGCCGTGACCGTCGAGCCAGGCGCCGGCGGCGTCGCCGAGGAGGAGCGCCGCGGTGGCCGCGGCGTTGGCGCCGGCACAGGTCGCCGCCGCCACCGACGCCATCAGCCACGGTGTCTGCGCCGGGCGGCCGGTCGCCGGGTCGATGATGTGGTGGACCAGCTCGGAGCCGCGCCACCAGGTGCGCGCGCCGGTGCCGGAGGTGGCGAGGCCGCCGTCGAAGACGTGCACGTCCTGCCAGTCGGGCGCGCCGCGCCGCTCGGTGACGCGCACCGGCCACCCGCCCGGGGGCGCCGGGCCGCTGACGGCGATGTCTCCGCCGCAGTCGACGGCGACCCCCGCTCCGATCCGCGCCGCCGCTCGCGTGGCCGCCCGATCCGCGGCCCAGGCCTTGCCGGTCGCCCCCAGGTCGATGCTCACCCCAGGCTCGAGCCGCACGGTGTGGGCGACGGGATCGAGGTCGACGGTGTGCCAGCCGGCCGCGGGCCGGATCCGGACCTCGAGCGGAGGCAGGTCGAGCGGGATCGACCGGAAGGTGACCGTGTAGCCCAGGTCCTCGAGACAGCGCCCCACGGTGGGGTCGATCAGCCCCCCGGTGGCACGGGCGGCGTCGAGCGCCACCGCGATCGCCTCCTCGAGCAGCGCCGAGATCTGCAACGGGCCGGCGGCGGCGCCACGATTGAGGCGCGACAGCTCGGAGTCCGCCCGGAAGCGGCTGCAGACGCGGTCGATCTCGGCGATCTCCGCCCGGACGGCGTCGACGGCGGCGGCCAGGCCGGCCGGGTCGTCGACGACCACGGTGGTGGTGGTCCCGATGGCGGCAAAGGACGTACTGGTCAGCACGGGTGGCTCGGCGTGCCGTGGCAGGCGGGTGGAGGTGGCGGGGGTGGCGGCGGCGGCGGTGGTGGTGCCGCGGCAGGGGGCGGCGCCACGGCAGGAGGCGCCGCCGCCGGGCCCGGCGGTGGCTGGGCGCCCTGCGACGCGGGCGGACGTGGCTGGGCGACGCCGGGTGCCGCCGCCGGAGCCCGACTCGGCCCACGCAACAGCGGCGGCGCGCCGGCGGAGCCGCCGCCGGAGGGAGCGGGCGCTGCACCTCCGGAGGCCACGACGCCGTCCTGAGTCTGCGCCGCGACGTGGATCACCCGCTCGACCACCGGCGCGGCCGGCGGCGACGCCTGGACGGGAGGCGCCAGGGCAGGGACGGAGGGGACAGCCGTCGGCTGGGTGACGGCGGCGACGGCACCGTGGCCGGAGAAGGTCGCGGCCGCCGCCACGGAGAGGAGCCCGGTCAGGCCGGCGGCCCCAGCCACGCTGCCCGTGGTCGCGATTCGCACGGTTCGCATGGCGTGTTCGCGCTGCCGGGGATCGCGGCGGTGCATCTCAGTTGCCTCCCGGTGGATCGGGGGTCTGCGAGGGGTCCGGGGTCGGCCGGGGCTCCGGCGTCTGGGACGGCTGCGGGGTCCGGGTGGGCTGTGGGCTGCACATCAGCTGACAGGGGCGAGGCGTCGGCCCCGGGATGGGCGCACCGCTGGGGAACGGCTGGTGCGACGGCGCCGGCCTCTCGGTCGACGGCGGAACCGCGGGAGCCGGCGCCTCGGCCCCCGGCTCGGCCGGCGTGCCCCCCGGGGCGGCGGTCACGGGGGGCGCGGCGGGCGCCGCCGACGTCACGGTGGTCACCGGCGGGACGCCGAGCGGGGGTGGCGACGGCGCCGGATCCTGGACGTAGACCAGGACGTCCCGCGGTGCCGGCACGGCCGGCGGCCCGTACAGTGAATCCGCTCGCAGCGGGGCGGGTGGCGTGGTGGAAGCCGGTGCGCCGGCCGGCTGGACGGCGGTCGCCGCCCTGGGCAGGCCGCTGAACGGACCCGCGCCCGCCGCCGCCGCCAGCCCCGTGGCAACCCCGGCCGAGATGGTGAGCACGCAGGCTCGGAGCAGGTGGCGGTGGGCGCGAGGACGCACAGCGTGTCCTCCAGGCGGTGCCGGCGCGTGACGTGCCGGTGCCCGCAAGTCTGTGGACGGACCAGGGCGCGCCAACCAGGGGCGCGCAGGGCCATTACCGGTTCGTGACGCGTCCGCGTCAGGGGGCCCGGCCCCACCCCGCGCACATCAGCGACCTGCGGGCGGCTAGTGTTATGGGCGTACCTGGATTCAGCCTGGAGGCCTCGCGTGACCTACATCATCACCTCGCCATGCGTCGACGTGGTGGACAAGTCCTGCGTCGAGGTATGCCCGGTGGACTGCATCATCTTCGAGGACGGTCCGGACCGGATGCTCTACATCGACCCCGACGAATGCATCGACTGCGGGGCCTGCATCGACCCCTGCCCGGTGGACGCCATCTACGCCGAGGAGGATGTCCCCGACGCCGAGAAGGCGTTCGTGGACATCAACTACCTGTACTTCAAGGACAAGGCCGCGGCGCGGGCCAGGGTCGACGAGCTCGCCCCCGCCATCCTCGCCACGCGCGACAGCTGAGTATCTCTCCGCGGTGACCGGTGGCCAGCGCCTGATGCTGATCGGTCTGGCATCGGTCGTCATGGTGGGCATTGCCTACGCCGTGTTCGGCGTCGCCGGCGCGGTGGTGCTGCCCGTCCTCCTGGTCGCGGGCTCCGGCGCGGCACTCATCGACAACCGGCGGACCTATGGCGCCTGGACCGCGCGGGGGTATGCGGGCAGGGTGGCCACCGCGGCTCCCGACCAGCGCGACCGGGGCGACGCTGCGGCTCGGGTCGAGGGCGCCGGCGGGGATCGAGAAGGCCGCTAGGAGACCGGGCGCGCTCGGCCGAGGTCCAGGGCGGCCAGGGGCGGGGGCGGGTGCCCGGCGGCGAGGCCCAGCCTCTCGTTGATGACCCAGTAGCACTCGCAGGCCATGGCCTCCAGCCCCGGCCGGTCGAGGATGGTCACGCGTCCGCGCCGGTACCGGATCAATCCCGCCGCCTGCAGGAGCCCGGCCGACAGCGTGACCGACCCGCTGCTTCTCCCCAGCATGCGCCCCAGGAATCGGTGGGTCACAACGAACTCCTCACTGCCCACCCGGTCCTGGCTCATGAGCAGCCAGCGACTGAGCCGCTCCTCGTTGGCATGGAGCCGATAGCAGGCTGCGGCCTGGGCCACCTGCCCGAACAGCGCCTGGCAGTACCGGCGCACGTGATTGTTGAACGGGCCGGCCTGCTCGGACTCGCGGAGGAACGCATCCGCCGGCATCCGCAGCGAGCGACCCGGCACCTGGACGGCGCAGCGAACCGCGCTCGACCCGCCGCGAACCAGCGGGACCCCGACCAGGCCCTCGTTCCCCACGGTGGCGATCTCGACGATGCTGCCGTCCTTGAACACCGTGACCAGGGACACCACCGAGTCCAGCGGGAAGTGGACCGCGTCGATCGCCTCGCCGGGGTCGAACAGCACATCCTCGAGCTGGTGGACGACCGGTGTCATCTGCGCCACCAGCGCTGCCCGCGCGTCGGGGGGCAGGAGCCGCAGGATCTGATTGCGCGCCGGTTCGGCGGCGTCAGGATGGCTTGTCATATGGCGCTCACGCATGGGAGCCGGTGTGTGCTGCGACCTGCTCGGACAGCGAGTACACCGTCCGCGCCCCGCGGGTCCGCGGGCCGCCGATCACTCTTTCCGCTGGCGGCGATCCGCGTCGGTACGCTGCCGTACGCAAGCGGGCCCGAGCTGATGCGATGAGTCGGCGCCGGCGGCGCCGTCTTACGGCCATGGACACACGCACGGCCACGGTGTCGCTGGCGATCCGCGGGCCGATTGCGCGGGCCGACCTCGCGGGTCTGACCGCCCGGGTGTGCACGCTGCTGGGGTCGGCCCCGGCCGCCCTGGTGCTCTGCGAGGTCATCGGGGTGGCACCCGATGCCGTGACCGTCGACGCGCTGGCGCGGCTCCAACTGGCAGCGCGGCGTCACGGGTGCCGCGTGCGCCTGTGCGGCGCCTCCGACGAGCTTCGCAGGCTGGTCGAGTTGATGGGGCTGAGCGAGGTGCTCCCCGGCTGAGGCGGCTCAGCTGTCGAGGCGGGGGGGAAGTCCGAAGAGCGGGAAGATGGTGGCGGTGGCGAGGAAGAAGGTGAGCTCGACGATCCGGCCGTTCTCGATCTCGAGAACCTGGAGCGCCCACGGCTCGAACCCGGACCCGGTCACGCTCGGCTTGTACTGGCCGAACGCCGGCGAGCCGTTGGCGCTCAGCGTCGGAATCACCCGAGAGCCCTTGCAGCCGATCCCCGGGCCGTACCACCAGGCCAGGATGTCGTCCCGGCTCCGCAGCCAGAGCTCGTAGGGCGGCATCGACTGGGTGGCGTCCTCGTGGATCAGCGAGGTGAGGGCCTCCAGGTCGTAGCTCTCGAACGCCCGCACGTAGCGGGCCAGGAACTCGCGTCCGGCGGGGTCGAGTCGCGGCGGTGCGGAAGCGGCGTCGATGCGTGCCAGCGTGGCTCGGGCTCGCTGCAGGGCGCTGTTGATGGACGCCAGGCTGGTGTCGAGAAGCTCCGCCGCCTCCGCCGCCTTCCACTGGAGAACCTCGCAGAGGATCAGCGCCGCACGCTGGCGTGCCGGCAGGTGCTGCAGGGCCGCGACGAAAGCAAGGCGGATGCTCTCGCGGGCCACCGCCACCTCGGCGGGGTCCCCCTCGGGAGCGAGCAGGCTGTCGGGCACCGGCTCGATCCAGCGCTCCTCGGGCAGTGTGGTCAGCAGGGAGGCCTCGGGGGCGCGAGCGGGTCCGAGGTCCATCGGCCGGGCCCGTCGCTTCTCCGCCTGGAGCATGTCGAGGCAGACGTTGGTGGCGATGCGGTAGAGCCACGAGCGCAGCGTCGAACGACCCTCGAAGCGTTCGATGGCGCGCCAGCCCCGGACCAGGGTGTCCTGCACCGCGTCCTCGGCCTCGAAAGGCGAGCCGAGCATCCGGTAGCAGTACGCGGTGAGATCGCGCCGGTACTGCTCGAGCTCCGCGAAGGTCGGCGTCCCCGTGGCAGACCCTTGCACGGCAGCCATGCTACCCCAGGCCGGAGGGCCCCCGTGGCTGTCGACGAGTCGGGCGGCGTGAGCCGGGCGCTCGATGAATGCGATCTCGGAGTCCTCCTCTGGCCGGGCCGCCTCGGCGCCTGGCGTGCTGCTCATCACCCTGACGGGCGCGGGGCCGAAGACTCATCGGCACCTCACCACCTGCGAAGCGATGAGTCGTCGGGCGCCGTGGCGTCCAAGCCCGATCCTGGTCGGCGGCGGAGAGGGGCATTGACCGCCGGCTCACTGGACACGTCGCTGCGGCAGCGCGAGAATCCACGTCCTGAAGGCCCACCGTCAGGGGGATGACCGTGTCCTGGAAGATCACTGGATCGTACTTCGAGACCTGCTCGTGTGATGTCGTCTGCGCTTGCACATCCTCGCTGTCACTGGGTGCCACCCATGACCGCTGCAAGGTCGTCCTCGTATTCCACATCCAGAGCGGAGACGTGGAGGGAACCGACGTGAGCGGCCTCACCGTGGCCGCGGTCGCCGACACCCCCAGGGTGATGAGCGAGGGCAACTGGCGGCTTGGGGTGTTCATCGACGCTGCGGCCTCCGACGAGCAGGCCGAGAAGCTGGGCGGGGTCTTCTCGGGGGCGCTGGGCGGACCGATGGAGGCGCTCAGCCCACTGGTGGGCGAGAACCTGGGGGTCGAGCGCGCCCCCATCGAGGTGCGCGAGGAGGGTCTGCTGCACTCCATGCGCATCGGCAGCGCCGTCGACTTCGAGATCGAGGACGTGGTGCCCTTCGGAGTGGAGACGGGCACACCCGTCAGGCTGGTCGGGATCTTCCATCCCGCCGGCACGGAGTTGACCGTGGCGCGAGCCACCCGGTCGAGGATCGACGCCTTCGGCATCACGTACGAGGGGAAGTCGGCCTTCTCGACGTCGAACTTTTCCTGGGCGGCGTGACCGCGACCGCGTCCGCGGCCCTCGCCCACCACGACCCGGTCCGCGGCGACGAGACCGGTCGGCTCGGAGCGGTCCGCGCCCGGCTGGGTCTCGTCGGCCTGCTGGTGGCCCTGGCGGGCGCCGCCTGGTGGTGGACGGCGAGGCAGATGGCCGGGATGGACGCCGGGCCCGGCACCGATCTCGGCACCCTCGGCTGGTTCGTCGGCGTCTGGGTGGTGATGATGGCGGCGATGATGTTTCCCTCCGTCGCTCCCACCGTCGCGCTCTACGCGCGCATGACGCGCCGGCGCGATCCGGGCCGGCCGCTGCTGTTCGCCGGCGCCTACCTGCTGGTGTGGGCTGCCGTCGGCGTCCTGGCCTACGGTGTGTTCGACGCCGGGCAGCGCCTGTTCGGCTCCCCGCTCGCCTGGGGCGCCGGCGGCCGCTGGTTCGCTGCCGGCGTCATCGGCGTGGCGGCTCTGTATGAGTTCACTCCGATGAAGAACGTCTGCCTGGTGCACTGCCGCAGCCCACTCGGATTCCTGCTCGGGTCCTGGCGAGACGGCCGCTCCGGTGCGCTGGAGATGGGCGCCAGGCATGCCCTGTGGTGCGTGGGCTGCTGCTGGGCGCTGATGGCAGCTCTGTTCGCACTGGGCGTCATGAGCCTCACGTGGATGGCCGTGGTGGCGGCGCTCATCGCCGTCGAGAAGACCCTCCCCTGGTTCCGAGCCGTGACCTGGGGCACCGCGGCGGTGCTGCTGGTCCTCGCCATCGCGGTGGTTGCGGCGCCGGACCACGTCCCCGGGCTGGTCGTACCCGGCCAGCTCCAGGTCGGCGCGCCCACCGTGATGCAGTAGCTCACTGCTGCACCCTCAGGTCACCGCCGGGACGAGCAAAACCCTTGTGAACGTGCCGCCTCACATCGATGCGCAGACGCCGCTCCGCGACGGTCGCCGCCTGGCCTGGTGCGAATGGGGGCACCCGGAGGGCGCGCCGCTCCTGCGCCTGCAGGGCACGCCGGGATCCCGGTTGTCGCGCAATCCCGACCCTGATGTCTGGTCGTCACCCCCATTGCGCGTCATCACGGCGGACCGCCCGGGGTACGGGGGGTCGACGCCCCTTCCCGGGCGCGGCTTCCGCCAGGTTGCCGCAGACCACGTCGAACTGCTCGACAAGCTTGGGCTGGGCAGCGTCCACGTCTACGGTCAGAGTGGCGGGGCACCGCACGCGCTGGCGCTGGCCGCCCTCCATCCCCAGCGGGTCGACAAGGTGGCCATCGCCGTGGGCGCCGCGCCCATCACGCCCGCGGAGGCGGACCGGCTGCTGCGGGTCAACCGTGAGGGCAGGGAGGCTGCGCTACGCGGCCGCGACGCGGCCATCGAGTACCTGCAGCCGCACCGCGACGCCATGCTCGCCGATCCGATCGCCGGGTTCCGGGCCGCCATGGCCGATGCCCCGGAGGGAGACCGCAGGATCATCGACGATCCCGACTGGCAGCAGAGCTTCGCGGCGGCACTGATCGAGGCGCTCCGTCCCGGCATCGACGGATGGGCTGACGAGACGGTGGCGATCGTCTCCGACTGGGACTTCGACGCCGCCCAGGTCCGATGCCCGGTGGCTTGGTACCACGGACCGGACGACGTCAACGCACCGCTGAGCGCAGTGCGCCGGCTGGTGGACACCATCCCCGGCGCCACGCTGACCATCTGGCCCGACCAGGGGCACATGGTCGCCTTTCGTCACGAACGCGAAGTGCTCGCGGAGCTGGTTCGGTAGCGCGGGGTGAGAGAGGCCGACCTGCTCGACGTGCACGCGGCCCTCACCACGGTGGTGCCGCGGCTGAGCGCGCTGATCCGCGGGATCAAGGACCGGGACGCGCCCTCCGTCGGCCGCTGGACCGTCGCCGAGACGGCGATCCATGTGGGCCAGGCGTGGGACGCGCTGCCCGCCCTGGCGGCGGGCCACCGCCAGTCACCTCTCCAGGACATCTGGGACCTCGGCCCCTGGACCGAGGCCATGGTGCGTGGGGAGGCCGCCAGCGATCTGGGTGCCGTTGCCGACCGGATCGACGCCAGCGCCGACGCCTTTCTCGCCGCCGTGGCAGGCGCCCATGACGGCCAGACGGCCCCCTGGATCGTCGACGGAATCAGCGTGCCGGCCTCACGATTCGCCTGCCATCTCCTCAACGAGGCGCTCGTGCACGGCGACGACATCGCCCGGTCCGAGTCCAGGGACTGGCGGATCGAGTCCGACCATGCCGCCCTCAGCATCATGGGTTTCGTGGTCCCCACGCTTGCCGTGCTGGACTCGCGGGCGATGGTCGAGCAGGAGGAGGCGGCCGGTCTCCGCGCCTGCTTCGACCTGCGCCTTCGCGGGGGTCGCGGCCGGTGCTTCCTGGTGGTGGAGGACGGCGAGCTCACCATCGAGGAGCCGTCCGCCAGACAAGTCGACTGCCACCTCGCGTGCGACCCCGCCACCCTGGTCCTCTGGGGTCGCCGGAGCCAGTGGCCGGCGATCCTGACCGGCAGGCTCCTGGCCTGGGGTCGGCGGCCTTGGCTCGGCCCACGGCTGCGCGCGATCGTCCGCAACCCCTGACGCGTCAGCTCCCTCTCCGACCGGGCCGGCGGCGCGAAGCCGCCTCCGTGCCTCGTGTCAGCGGCTGGGCGGCGCGGTCGGTCCGGGGTTCCGCAGCTGTCTGAGTGGCTCAGGGGCGAAG
>JRHI01000625.1_pt1 | contig 36466 bp, 41 predicted proteins | sample 215371 | NCBI WGS metagenome assembly JRHI01 (sample SAMN02929681, study PRJNA255918) | sediment metagenome | biome: cave system; feature: Ice Cave; material: Sediment; isolation source: sediment from deep within a dark volcanic ice cave with no known source of... ...
GGGGCGACCGCCGTCGCGGGAAGGGGCATCTTGTTGAACGCTCACTACGACTCGATCGCGAACCGCACCGCCGGCTGGCGTCCGGCGATCGATCCGGCACCCGGTGCCGATGACAACGCGACCGGGACCGCCGGCCTCCTCGAGCTGGCGCGCGTCCTCTCGCTCCACCGCACCCTGAACGACGGACCGGACGCGTATTTCCTGAAGCAGCCGATCACCCTCGCGTTCTTCGACGGCGAGGAGCTCTTCTTCAAGGGAAGCGGCGCCTACCTCGCCTCGCTGACGAAACCCTATCCGTACCAGGCAGCCGTGAACCTTGACATGGTCGGCTTCAATCCCATCGCCGATCGTCTCGACCTGCTGTGGTACACCAGCGGCTCAGCCGGTCTCCGTGATCGCGTCATCAAAGCGAACGAGACCTATGCGATCGGGGTGTCCCCTCTGACCGCGCAATTCGCCGCCGACGGGAACACGATCATGGATGCCGCGCCATTCGGTCTCGCCGGTATCCCCTCGATCGCTCTCTGTCAGCGCTATGGCGAGAGCGACGCGACCTTCCCCGGGAACACGACGTTCCACACCATCGCGGACACGGCGGACAGGATCACGAATCCCCGCCTGTGGCTGAAGGCGACGAAGCTCACACTCGCCACCGCGCTCGAGCTGGCGACGAACTAGTGTCGCGTCCGGAGACGCGACACTAGCGAGGACCCGGGCCGTCCCGTCCGCGACCGAGATCGCCCTCGGCCCACCCGTCGGTCGAGGCCACGATCGTGATCGGGCCGTCGGCCTCGATTCGGACCCGCATCCGGGCGCCGAAGCGTCCGGTCGCGACGGTGATCGCGGCGCCGCGCAGCATGCCGCAGAACGCCTCATACAGCCGCTCGCCCTGATCCGGCGGCGCCGCGCGCGTGAAATCGGGTCGGCGACCCTGGCGGATGTCGCCGTACAGGGTGAACTGTGGCACGACGAGGATGCCGCCGCCGATCTCTGCCACGGTGTGGTGAAGCCGGCCCTGCGGATCATCGAAGATCCGCAGCGATGCGATCTTCGCGCCGAGCCGCTCGCCGTCGGTGGCGCGATCGGCCGGACCGACCCCGAGCAGCACGACGAGCCCCGGACCGATCGACCCGATGCGCTCGTCCGCGGCGTCGACCGAGGCCGAGCGGACGCGTTGGACGACCGCGCGCAGCTAGCGCGCCGCCCGCGTCACTCGAGCATCCAGGGGTTGTCACCACGGATCACCGCCTCGACCTCATCCGGCCCGAGATGGCCCGGCGTGAAGACGGTGTTGTTCCGTCCGAGCGGCAGCCGGGTGATGTAGGTGACCTTGCCGAAGCGATAGCCGTGCTGGAAGAGGAAGCTCTTTCCGTCGATTTCGAGCAGCTGGCGGCGGTCGGACGACGCGGTGGGCATGCCTACCGGCTGAGCGCGGGGGGGACGCCCGGGTCATCCGGGAAATCCTGCGCGGTGGCGGCAAGGTCGCCGGCGAGCGCCATCGTCGCGTAGGCCAGGAGGAGGATGGCCGTCGCGAGGACCGCGATGATCCGTGACCGCATCCGCGTCACCTCCGTTTCGCCGTATTGTGCCGGCTCCACCCGTTTCGCTATGGTGCGCGGCAGTCTATGAATGTCGAACGGCCAGGGTCAAGCCGTACGTCCGCGCTCGGTGAGCGCGTCCGCGTCGCCCGCCGCGAAGCCGGTCTGACCCAGGGTGAGGTCGCCGGCGCCGATCTCACCAAGGGTTTCATCAGCCAGGTCGAGTCGGGGCAGGTCCGTCCATCGATCCGTTCGCTCCAGATCATCGCCGCCCGGCTTGGCCGGCCGCTCGACTACTTTCTCGGCGACGAGCCGCTGGCCGACAGCAAGCGTCGCACGTTCCACCGGCTCGCCGCGGAGGCAGCGCTCGAGCGGAGCGATTGGCCCGAAGCGGTCGCCCATGCCTCCCACGCGCGCGAGCTCTCGGTCACGCGGCCCACCCGCGCGCAGGCCATCCGGCTCCATGCCGCCGCCGCGCTCGGGGCCGGGCAGACGGAGACGGCATTCGAGCTCGTCACCGAGGCGCTCGCCCTCCTGGACCCCTCCGGTGATGGTGAGGAGACCTGCCGGCTGCTCTACCTGCGCGGCGCGGCGTACGTCCAGGCCTGCCATCTCGTGGGTGCCAGCGAGGCGTTCGAGCGCGCGCGCGACCTTCTGGAGCGCGCGGAGATCACCGACCCCCGCCTTCGGGCGCGGGTCGCGGTGGCCCTGGGGACCTGCTACCGACGCCTCGGACGGCCCACGAAGGCCCTCGAGGCCTATGAACAGGGTCAGGCGATCGCCTTGCGCGCATCGGAGCTCCGCCTGGCGGCGCAGGGACTGATGGGCGTGGCCGTATCCCATTACGACGCCGGTGAGCTCGACGGCGCGATCGCGAGCTACGAACGCGCCCTCAAGCTGTTCGAGCGTGCCGCGGATTCCGCGTTCGAGCTCTCGGTGCTCCAGTCCCTCGCCGCGGTGCATGTCGAGCTCGGTGCGCTCGCCCAGGCGAGGGCGCTCGCTGAACAGGTGCGCGTCCGGGCCGAGATGATCGGCGCGAACGACTGGCTCCCGATCGCCGACACCATCCTCGCCCGCATCGCGCTCGCGGAGGGGCGCGCCGCGGAGGCACTCGCCCTCGCCACGGGCGCCGAGCGGGCGCTCGCGGCGGCCGGCGACCGGCGGCAGCAGGCGGACGCCCTTCGGGTCATCGGCGCCGCCAGCGGCGCGCTCGGCCGGGGCGCGGCCGCCGATCGCGCGTACCGAACGGCGATCGACACGCTGGGAGCCCTGGGCGACCGTGTCGACCTGGGCACGGTGGCGACGGAGTACAGCAGGCTGCTGCGCTCACGAGGCGAGATCGAGGCCGCGTTCGAGATGCTGGAGCTGGCCGGATCACGGATTGTCCCCGACCGCTAGGCTCGCYGCGGTGCCYCGCGACAACCCCTCCGACGAGAACGCGCGTGTCGCCGATCTCCTGGATGAGATCGGTGATCTCCTTGAGCTCAAGGGCGAGAACGTGTTCCGCGCGGTCACCTATCGTGCCGCGGCCCGGGAGATCCGGGATCTGCGCGAGCCCGTCCGCGCGTACGCCGATCGCGGCGGGCTGGGAGAGATCCCCAAGGTCGGTGCCTCGGTGGCCCAGGCGATCACGGAATACCTGGCGACCGGCACGGCGACCCGCCATACCGAGCTCCGTGCGGCCGTCCCGGAAGGGCTCTTGACCCTGCTTCGGGTCCCCGGGGTCGGTCCGGCCACGGCCCGCGCCATCCACCAGCATCTCGGCATCACGACGATCGACGGACTCGAGCAGGCCGCGAAGGACGGCCGTCTCCGGGAGCTTCCGAAGATCCAGGCGAAGACCGAGGAGAACATCCTCAGGTCCATCGCCTCGCTCCGGCAGCGGACCGGACGCTCGCTCCTGTCGGAGGCGCGTCGCGCGGCCGAGGAGATGATCGCTTGGCTCCGCGCCGAGGCGGCGGTCAGCGAGCTCTCGATCTGCGGAAGTGTCCGCCGGTGGCGTGAGACGATCGGGGACATCGATCTCCTGGTCGCCAGCCCTGCGGCGGCGCCGATCATGGAGGTGTTCGTCCGGGCGCCCGGCGTCGAGCGCGTCCTGGCGCACGGCGAGACGAAGTCGTCGGTCGTCGTTCAGGGCGCCCTCCAGATCGATCTCCGGGTCGTGCCGGCCGCGTCGTGGGGTGCCGCGCTGCTCTATTTCACCGGCTCCAAGGAGCACAACGTCCGGTTGCGCGGCCATGCGCTGCGCAAGAAGCTCACGCTGAACGAATACGGCCTCTACCGGGTGGGAGACGAGAAGGGCCGGCCGGTCGCCTCGCGGACCGAGGAGGAGATCTATGCGGCGCTCGGGATGGACTGGATCGCGCCGGAGCTTCGCGAAGATCATGGCGAGATCGACGCTGCGATCGCGCACGCGCTTCCGACGCTGGTCCGGGTCGAGGATCTGCGCGGTGACCTGCACACCCATTCGGACTGGACCGACGGCCGGGACACGCTCGAGGCGATGGCGCGGCGCGCACGGGACAAGGGCTATGCCTATGTCGCGCTCACCGACCATTCCGTCGGCCTGGGGATGACGAATGGGCTGAGTCTCGCGCGCATCAAGGCGCGCTCAGAGGAGATCGCCAGGCTGAACCGCGAGCTCGCGCCGTTCCGGGTGCTGGTGGGCACCGAAATGGACATCCGGGCGAACGGCCGGCTGGACTATCCGGACGAGATCATCGCGCTGTTCGACGTCGTCACCGCATCGGTGCACTCGTCCTTCAATCAGACCCGCGAGCAGATGACCGCGCGGATCGTCGGCGCGATGCGGCACCCGCTGGTGCAGGCGATCTCGCATCCGACCGGACGGCTCCTCGAACGCCGCGATCCGTACGAGGTCGACATGGAGGTGCTCATCGCCGAGGCGGTGGCGACCGGGACGCGACTCGAGGTGAACGGCGGTCCGGAGCGGCTCGATCTCGCGGACTGGGCGGTCCGGAAGGCGGTCGAGGGAGGAGCCACGCTCGTCCTGAATTCGGACGCCCACGCGGTCGAGGAGCTCGAGTGGACGACCTACGCCGTCGCGACCGCGCGGCGAGGCTGGGCGACGAAGGACGCCGTCGCGAACACGCGCCCGCTGCGGAGCGTGCTGGCGAAGAAGAAGGCCCCAGGGTGAGCGGCCGGCGGTACGTGGTGCGCGGCCGGGTGCAGGGCGTCAACTTTCGGGCCGCCGCGGCCGCCGAAGCGCGCCGGCTCAGGCTGCGCGGCCGGATCTGGAATCGCGACGACRATGCCGTCGAGGCGGTCGCCGCCGGCGAGCCGACCGCCTTGGACGCCTTCGAGGCGTGGCTGCATCGCGGCCCGCCGCTCGCGCGGGTGGAAGACGTTCACGCCGAACCGCTCGCGACCGACCCACCCGAGGTGGCGTTCCGGGTGGTCTAGCGGCGGCGTTTCTTCTTGGGCTGCGGCAGGTATTTCTGCCGCCGGCGCTCGCGGAGCCACGCCGCTTCGAGCGGTGGGAGCCAGATCCCGTAGAGGTAGCCGAGGCCGGCGAGCGCGAGGGCGAACGAGGTCCCGATGATGACGAACGGGACCTTCGCGAGTAGCAGCACCGCGACCCAGACGAGCGTGACGACGTTCACCCAGAACGCCCAGGGGCGCGCGATCAGCTCCGCCGGGGCAACGGCATCCCGGCGTCGCTGGGGCCAGTAGTACCAGGCGATATTCGCGGCGAGCGATACGGCGAGCGCGATCACGGCCGGCCAGTAGAACCGGGATTCGCTGTTGAACGGCTCGACGAATCGGTGCGCGAAATGCCCCAGGTCGAACAGCACGAGATGCCTATACTAACGGCCGCGGACCCGTCCCGATGCAGAGATCATCCGGTTCACCAGGGGGGATCATTGCGCGCACTCCTCTCCGTCGACGACAAGACGGGCCTCGTTGCGCTCGCGCGCGGCCTGCAGGAGCTGCAGTGGGAGCTCATTGCCACCGATGGCACGCGGGCGGCCCTCGCCGCCGAGGGGCTGACGGCGCGCTCGGTCGAGGACGTCACCGGATCGCCGTCGTTGCTCAACGGCCGGGTGAAGACGCTCCATCCGAAGATCCATGCCGCCCTGCTGGCGCGTCGGTCGAACGAGGCGCACACCCGTGAGCTCGCCGAGCATCAGATCGAGCCGATCGACCTCGTCGTCGCCAACCTCTACCCGTTCCGAGAGGCCGTCGCTGCCGGGGTGAGCGGCGATGCGCTGCTCGAGAAGATCGATATCGGCGGCGTGACCCTCCTGCGGTCCGCGGCGAAGAACTACAACGACGTGCTCGTCCTCTGTCGGCCGGAGAAGTACGGCCCGGTCCTGGAGGAGCTGCGCGCCCGCGGTGGGATCTCGGTGGAAACGCGGCGGCAGCTTGCCGCCGAGGCGTACTCGCATACGGCCGCGTATGACGCCGCGATCGCGGCCCGCCTTGCCACCGACGCCGGGGTCTCCTTCCCTGACGAGGTCACGCTCTCGCTCCGCAAGGTCCGCGACCTCCGCTACGGGGAGAACCCGCATCAGCAGGCGGCGTTCTACGCGGTCCGCGGCGAGCAGGGCGCGATGACCACGATGGAGCAGCTCCATGGCAAGGCCACCAGCTTCAACAACATGCTCGACATCAATGCGTCATGGAAGATCGCCTCGGACTTCACCCAGCCGACCGTCGCGATCGTSAAGCACCAGAACCCCTGCGGCATCGCGTCGGATGTGGATATCGCCAAGGCGTATCGCGGCGCGTTCGCCTGCGACTCGGTCTCGGCGTTCGGCGGGATCGTCGGCTGCAACCGTGAGGTCACTCGTGAGCTGGCCGACGCACTGAAGGACACGTTCTACGAGGCGATCATCGCGCCGTCCTACGCCGACGACGCGCTCCCGCTGCTCCGCGAGCGCAAGAACCTGGAGATCCTCGCGGTCCGGGGGTACATGCCGCGCCTGCGCGGTCGGGCGCGCGAAGGGTCCCTCGACTTCAAGCGTGTTTCCGGTGGCCTCCTGATACAAACACCGGATGAATCGGTGTCCGACGAGTCCAATTTCAAGGTCGTGACCGAAAGACATCCGACGTTGGAAGAACTCACCGACCTTATCTTCGCCTGGCGCTGCGTGCGTCATGTCACCTCGAACGGGATCGTGCTCGCGAAGAATCTCACCACCGTCGGCGTCGGCCCGGGTCAGCTGTCCCGCGTCGTGGCGGTCGAGGTGGCGGTGCGAAAGGCCGGAGAGAACGCGCGCCTGGCGGTCATGGCCTCAGACGCCTACTTCCCGTTCCCCGACGGGATCGAGGTCGCCGCGCGCGCCGGCGTCACGGCGATCATCCAGCCCGGCGGCTCGCTCCGCGACTCGATGATGATCGAGACCGCGAACCGCCACCGCATGGCGATGCTGTTCACCGGGCGCCGTCACTTCAAGCACTAGGCCGGTCCGACGGCGAGAAACGCTCGCACCCGATCGCGGATTCCCGGCGCATCGAGGTCATGCGCGGCGTTGTGCTGCTTCCAGGTGCCATAGTGGCGGTGCTCGGTGTTCGGCACGCCGATCGCGAGCAGCCGGTGGGGCCGGTCGTCCAACGTCTCACTGACCAGCGCGCTCGAGGTGCCGGCGAGGTAGGGCTCGACSAGGATGACGANGGGGACACCGAGCGTGGCGCGGASCGTCGCGGCGTCAAAGGGCCGTACCGTCGTCGCGTAGAGCACGGTCACATCGAGGTCGGCCATCGCCTCGAGCACCGGGTCCAGCATGGGCCCCACGGCGATGACCGTGGCCGCGCCGCCGCGCCGTACGACCGCCATCCGTCCGTGCTCGGCTGACCGCTGTGCCTGGGCGTTCCGCTGTTCGGAGAGTCGGATGTAGATCCGACCGGTGCCCACTGCCGCCGACCGGAGGATCGCCTCGGCCTCATCGGGATGCCCGGGTACGACGATYTCCCAGCCGGGGAGCGCCCCGATGAGGGCGACGTCCTCCGGTGCTTGGTGGGTGCGCCCCATCGGCGCCCCGTCGAACGAGGCCCCGATGCTGACCACGACCGCTCCGACATCCTGGTGACCCAGATCGAGCTTGAGCTGCTCGTACGCTCGCTCGACCGTGAACGGCGTGTAGGAATGGATGATCGGCCGAAATCCGACCAGGGCGAAGCCGGCGGCGACGCTGACCATGAGCTGTTCCCGGATCCCGACATTCACCACGCGATCCGGGTGCCGTGCGGCCACCGGCGCGAACGCCGTCACCCCGACGTCGGCCAGGACCACGGCCAAGCGCGGCTCGGCGTCGATGAGCTCGCTGACCGTCGCGGTAAAGCGCTCGCGCATCGTTTCCATGGATCAGCCGATCAGCCGTGTTCCTCGACGGTCGCGATCACCGCGAGCGGGCGACCCGGATGGGCGGCGCGGAATGCCGCCTCCAGCGCGGCATGGTCGCGACCGCTCACCCTGATGGTCGCCCAGCCCTCCACCGCGAAGCGCGTGTCGATACCCCCGGGCCAACCATGGGTTGACGACGCATTGTCCACCGCGACGCAGACGAGACGCTCCAGTCCCCGGCGGCCCGCCAGGGCGATCGCCTCRTGATTGCTTCCTTCATCGMGCTCGGCGTCGCCGACCAGGCAGTACACACCGGGCGCGGCCCGGCCCGACGCCGCCAGTCCGAGGACGAGCCCGACCGCGATGCCCAGGCCGTGCCCGAGCGATCCGCTCGAGATCTCCACGCCCGGGATGAGGGTCCGGTCCGGGTGATGACCGAGCGGCGAGTCGTAGCGGCCGAACGTCGGCAGTACGTCTGGTGCGATGAACCCCTTCGCCGCGAGGACGGCGTAATACGCCATCGGCCCGTGTCCCTTCGACAGGAGGAACCGGTCTCGCTCAGGGTCCTCCGGTCGCTCGGGCCGCACGCGCAGGATCCGGTCGTACAGGACCCAGAGGATGTCGAGCGTCGAGGTCGAGCTGAACGAGTGTTTCTCATCGCCGGTCTGTGCCGACATGAGGCGCGGGAGATCGGCGTAGCCGAGGTTCGGCCGGGCGGGGAGGGTCACCCCGACATCCTGATACCTCAAGTCCACTTGAAGTCAAGCCTCTATGCTGGACCGATGGCCGCCCTCGGCGCGTCGATCACGATCGGGGAGCTCGCCGCACGGAGCGCCGTCGCGACGTCCGCCCTGCGCTTCTATGAGACCCGGGGACTCATTCGCGGGGAACGCACCGCGGGCGGTCAGCGCCGCTACGACCGGGCCACGCTTCGTCGCGTCGCCTTCATCCGCGCCGGCCAGCGGGTGGGGCTGTCGCTCACGGCGATCGGGACGGCGCTCGCCGAGCTTCCTGAGCAGCGGACGGCGACAAAGGCGGACTGGATCCGTCTCTCGCGTTCCTGGCAGGCCCATCTCGACGCGAAGCGCGCCGAGCTCGACGGGCTGCAGACAAAGCTCACTGGGTGCATCGGTTGCGGTTGCCTATCCCTACGGAGCTGCGCGCTGTTCAATGACCGCGACGTCGCCGCCGTACGTGGCGCGGGTGCGCGCTATCTTCTGGGTGACCCCGCTCCCGACCCGGATCGAGGGGTCGGCGCTGAGGCAGGCCCGAGCGAGGCTAGGCGAGCTCCAGATAGCGGAACGCCTCCGCCCGCTCCAGTCCCCAGGCCCGCCCGGTCGCCGCGGCGAACGCGTGCATCCGCTCCGCCAGCTGGCTGAATTGCCCGACCTGGCTCGCGTGCTTCGACAGGGCCGAGAGCTTGCGCGGCATGGTGGTGGTGATGTCGAACCAGATGTTCGGGTCGGCGGTCCCGAAGAGCAGCACTCGCGAGACCCGATGGTGGGTGAGCCCACCGGTGAGCTGCTCGGGAAAGAACAGATGGTCGCGCGCGGCGATGACCCCGTCGAGCGCGGACCAGCCGGCCACGCGATGGTCCGGGTGCATCTGGTACGGACGCCAGGGATCCTGGCAGAAGACGAGATCGGGCTTGTGCGCCCGGATCGCCTTGCAGACCTCCGCCCGCAGCCGCATGGTGACCTCGAGCTCGCCGTCGTGATGGCGGAGGAAGGAGAACCCGGTGACCCCGACCTCGGCGCCGGCGGCGCGCTGCTCACCCTCACGGATCTTCGCGATCCGCGTCGCGGTCATCCTGGGGTCATGCGTTCCTTTGTCCCCGCTCGTGAGCAGGCAGTACGAAAGCTCGACGCCCTGCTCGCTCCAGAGCCCCAGGGTGCCCGAGCAGCCGAAGTCGGCGTCGTCGGGATGCGCGAAGATCGCCATGGCCCTTCGCGGGAGCTGGAACGGCTCGCTCATGAGACCTCCATCGGTGCCGGGATGAGCTCGCGATAGAGCGCGGTGATCAGGTCGCCGACGCGCTCCCAGGAGAAATCCTGCGCCCGCATCCGCGCTCCGGCCGCGAGCCGTGTTCGCAGGCCGTGGTCGAGCAGGAGGCGCGCCATACCTTCGGCGAGGGCCTGTTCGTCGCCCGCCGGAACGAGGTATCCGGAGACCTGATCTTCGATCACCGTCTGGAGCCCGCCGACCCGTGTTCCCAGGACCGGCGTTCCGCAGGCCATCGCCTCCAACGCCACCAGGCCGAACGATTCGGTCAGCGACGGGACGGCGCAGATGTCGGCCGACGCGTAGAAGAGCGCGAGCCGTGGCTGATCCTGCGATCCGACGAAGTCGACGGTGTCTTCGAGCCGATGTTCGTGCACCAGGCGGCGGAGCTCGATGATCTTGTCCGTCTCCGGGGCGTCCTCGTCATCGTTCAGCGCGCCGCCGGCGATGAGCAGGCAGAGCTCGCTGCGCAGGTCCGGATAGGCCTGGAAGAGCAGCCCGATCGCGCGCAGAAGCACGTCGATACCTTTGATCTGCTCGATCCGTCCGACGAACAATACGACCCGCTCGCATTGATCGCGACCGAGCGTGCGCCGGGCGTCGGCCTGCCGGACGGGGTGAAAGATCTCAGGATCGACGCCGCAGGGAATGATGTGGATCTTCGCCGCCGGCGCGGCGTAGAACCGTCTGAGCTCCGCGGCTTCGATATCGCTCGCGGCGACCACGGCCTCCGAGTGGCGGACCGCACGGCGCTCGATGGCGACGCGCACGTCGCCCTCGCCGTCGACATCCTCATCCATGACCTCGCGCTTCACCAGGCCGAGGGTATGGAACATCTGGACCCGCGGGACACCCCAGCGGTCGGCCAGCACCTCGGCGACCTCCGCGGAGAGCCAGTAATGGGAATGGATGAGATCGTACCGAAGGCCTTCGGCGGCGACGAAGGCCTCGACGTGCTCTGTGAACTCGCCGATCTGGTCGTGGACCTCCATCTTCGGGATGTAGGAGAGCGGCCCGGTCTCGATGTGGATGACCCGTGCCCCCGGAGCGATCTCCTGGATCCGCGGGTGGTCGATCTCGCGCTGGCGGGTGAAGACGTCGACCTGGATGCCGCGACGCGCGAGGTCCCGCGCAAGCTCGCGTACGTACACGTTCATGCCGCCGGAATCGCGCCCACCCAGCTTGGCCATGGGGCAGGCGTGGACCGAGAGCATGGCGACCCGCACCGATGAAGTTTAGTTGCGGCGGTACCGAGCTGCCGGACCTCGCCGTCGTTGACTAGACTGCCGCCGCGTGCGAGTGCTCATCGCCCCGCAGTCGTTCAAGGGCAGCGCCGACGCGGTCGCCGTCGCCGCGGCGATCGCGCGCGGTATCCGCCGCGCGATCCCGGATGCCCGCTGCGATGAGCTTCCCCTCGCCGATGGCGGAGAGGGGACGGTGCGCGCGCTCGTCTGTGCGACGAATGGCACCCTCCATCGAAGCCGGGTCCACGATCCGCTCCTGCGGGAGATCGACGCGGAGTGGGGAACGCTTGGTGACGGGACGACTGCGGTCATCGAGATGGCCGCGGCGAACGGACTCCCCCTCCTCCGGGAGGACGAGCGCGATCCGCGATTCACCTCGACCCGTGGGACCGGTGACCTCATCGTCGCGGCGGCGATGAGCGGCGCGCAGCGGATCATCGTCGGCATCGGCGGGAGCGCCACGAACGACGGTGGCGCGGGAATGGCACGGGCGTTCGGCTACCGGTTCCGCGACGCCACCGGTATCGAGCTGCCGGAGGGTGGCGCCGCGCTCGCCCGGCTCCACCATCTCGAAGGCCAGACCGATCCGCGGCTGATCCGGCCCGCGATCCTGGTCGCCTGCGATGTCCGGAACCCGCTGCTCGGCCCGGAAGGCGCCTCGGCGATCTACGGACCGCAGAAGGGAGCGACCCCGGCGATCGTCGCGGAGCTCGAGGCCGCGCTCGCGCGGTACGCCGACGTCGTGGAGGGCTTCGTCGGGCGGAGCGTGCGCGATGTTCCAGGCGCCGGCGCGGCCGGCGGCCTGGGGGCCGGGCTCATCGCCTTCCTCGACGCCGAGCTGCGCTCCGGTGCCGAGCTTATCCTCGGGGCAGCGCGCTTCGTCGAGCGGCTCCGCGATGCGGACCTGGTGATCACCGGCGAGGGTCGCATCGACGCCCAAAGCGTGTACGGCAAGCTCACCCAGGCGGTCGTCGACGCCGCGGTCTCGGCGGGCACCCCGGTGCTGATCGTCGCCGGGGGGACCGGACCCGGCTATGAGGCGCTGCGCGAGCGCGGCGTCAGCGAGATCGAGGTCGCCGCACCCGCGGGAATGCCACTGCCGGAGGCGATGGCACGCGCCGAGGAGCTCATCGAGGCGGCGAGCGAGCGGCTCGCACGACGTTTCCGCTAGCGTGTAGCCGGAATGAACCAGTCCCGACTTGACCGTACTCCCGGCCTCGAGCTCATTCGTATCACCGAGGACGCGGCGATCGCGGCGGCCCACTGGATGGGCCACGGCGATAACACGCAGGCCGATCGCGCCGCCGTCGAGGCGATGCGCAAGACCATGGATGAGGTCTCCTTCAACGGCACGATCGTCATCGGCGAGGGTGAGCGAGACGAGGCGCCGATGCTCTACATCGGCGAAAAGGTGGGGAGCGGCTCCGGTCCCGAGGTCCATATCGCGGTCGATCCGCTCGAGGGCACGAACCTGGTCGCCAAAGGGCGCGCGAACGCCATCGCCGTGATGGCGGTCTCCGAGCCGGGCGGCCTCCTGCATGCCCCCGACACATATATGGAGAAGCTGGCGGTCGGGGCGCCGGCGAAGGGGAAGGTCGACCTCGACCGCCCCGTCGCCGAGAACCTGAAGATCATCGCCGAATCGCTGAACCGCGAGGTCCGCGATCTCACCGTCGTGGTCCTCGACCGCCCGCGGCACGAGAAGATCATCCAGGACGTCCGCCAGGCGGGCGCCCGGATCAAGCTCATCGACGACGGTGACGTGATCGCCGCGCTGTCGGTTGCCGTCGCGGGCACCGGTGTCCACGCGGTCATGGGCAGCGGCGGCGCGCCCGAGGGTGTCCTGGCTGCGGCGGCGCTGCGGTGCCTGGGTGGAGAGATCCTCGGGCGCCTCAAGTTTCGCAGCGACGATGAGCGTGCCCGGGCGAGGCGGATGGGCGTCACCGACGAGCATCGCATCTACCGCACCGAGGATCTCGCCAGCGGCAACGACCTGCGGTTCATCGCCACCGGGGTCACGGACGGTGAGCTCCTCCAGGGCGTTCGCTTCTTCGGACATGGGGTGCGGACCCACTCGATCCTCCTGGACGGGACCCGCGGCAAGCTCCGGTTCATCGATACGACCCACTTCGAGGATCCCGCCCGCCCGCCGATCATCCGTCTGTAACGGCCCTTCCAGCCTTGTCACCAACGTATTGACGCGCCGCGGGCGCCGGACTATCGTGCCCGCCAATGTCGGCCGTTCGTTCCCGGATCCGGCGTCCCGCCCCTGTTTCGGACAACCTCCAGCAGCTCGGTGATCGGATCCGCCAGGCGCGCACCGAGGCGGGGCTGAGCCAGGCGCAGCTCGGCGCACCCCACTTCACCCGGGCCTACGTCAGCGCGATCGAGCTCGGCAAGGCGCGCCCGGCGATGAAGTCACTCGAATTCCTCGCCGACAAGCTGGGCCGGCCGATGACCTTCTTCGTGGAGGACGAGGAAGTGGAGCGGCGCCGCAGGGAGCGGACTTCCCAGCTAGCTCGCGCCAACCAGCTCATAGCGGAGGGAAAGCCGCGCGAAGCCATCGACCTCCTTGAGCCGCTCGTCCGAACCGCAGGGGCGCCGACTCAGAGGGCTGAGCTGCAGCGTGCGCTCGGCCGCGCGCTCCGCGAGAGCGGAAGGAGCGGTCCAGCGGCTGCCACTTTGAGCGAAGCGATCCAGGTCTTTAAGGCCATTGGGAACAAAGACCAACTCGCCCGTGCGCGCGGAGAGCTAGGCGCCTGCCTCGTTCAACAAATGAGCTATACCGAGGCCGAGGTTGAACTAGAGCAGGCCCTCGTCGCAATTTCGAAGGGCGACCTCGTCGACGCTGTCGCCAAAGTCCATGTTATGTACAACCTCGGTGTGTGCGCCTTTGGCCGTGGCGACTTCAAAGTCGCGCTCGAGCGCCTTGAGCGCGCCGAACGCGAGGGGGCCGATATTGGCGATCCGAAATGGCTGGGCAGTCTATTCGCAGCTATCGGCATGTCGCGCCACGAGATTGGTGATTACGAGTCAGCGATCTCATACCTGCGCCGCAGCGAAACGCTCTTCGAGTCGATCAACAATCGCCTGCGGGGATCCGAGATCAAATTCCTGACCGCTCTTTCCATGCGTGCCCTCGGACACAAGTTGAAAGGCGCCGAGTTGTTCGAAGAGGCGTTGGCCAGCGCGCGGGCTTCCGGACATTCGCACCTCAGTATTCGGATAGCAATCGCGCTTGCACTCGGTCTAGCGGAGGATGGAGAGCTTGAGAAGGCAGTCCTGGAGGCGGAACAGGTGGTGGTTGAAGCTGATCAATCGGGCGAGGATGCCCTGCGAGCCGCGGCGCGATTCGCGCTCGGGCGAGTGTTACGCGGATCTGACCGCCAACGTGCCGAGCAAGTTCTCCGTGAGTCGGTCGCATTTGTCGAACGGCTACCTACTGACTCGCTGTACGCCGAAATATTTGGCGAGCTGAGCGAGGTACTCGCCGAGAATGGGGTGTCGGAGGAAGCACTGACCTACTCGCGCAGGGCGTACCAAGCGACAAAACATTCGGCAGGAGGTTACTTAGGGTGAAGCTCCTTGCAGGCCTCGCATTGTTCGGATGCGGCGTCCGCGTGTTCACCGATCTGATTCCCATCTTGATGGGCTAGGCGAGACCGTTCTGGCGTTCGCTAGCAGTCAGCACGTTTCGCAGTAGCAGTGCGGCCGTCACGGCGCCCAGACCTCCGGGTACGGGGCTGAGGGCGCCGGCGACGGCCGCGACACTCTCCAGGTCGACGTCCCCGGCGATGCCGTTTGGCGTCATGTTGATCCCGGCGTCGATGATCGTTGCCCCCGGGGCGATCATCGCGCCGGTCAGGAACTTTGGACGACCCACCCCGACGACGACGATGTCTGCGCGCTGGGTCAGCCGCTCGAGGCCCCTGGTCTGCTTGTGGGCGATCGTCACCGTGGCGTCCTCGCTGAGCAGCAGGTACGCCGCCGGCCTCCCGATGACCGTGCTTCGACCGATGATCACGGCGTGCGCGCCGCGAAGCGGCACGGCGTAGAACCTGAGAAGCTCAACGACCGCGTCGGCGGTGGATGGCACGAAGCGCGGCCTGCCGTCGGCGAGGAATCCCATGTTGAACGGATGCATGCCCTCGACATCCTTCTGGGTCGCGATGTGGTCGACGATGTGCGCCTCATCGAGCGCACCGGGAAGCGGGGTCAACAGGAGGATCCCGGTGACGTCGGGGTCGGTCGAGGCAGCCTCCAGACGGGAGATCACCTCCTTCTCGGTCGCCTCTCGTCCCAACAGCGTCACCGCGACGGCGATACCCGCGTCGCCGCCGGTGCGCTCGAGGCGCTGGATGTAGGAGTTGGCCGCCGGATCGCCACTCATACCGATGACGGCGAGCCGGGGCGCGATCCCGGCGGCACGCAGCCGCGTGCTCCGGTCGAGTGATTCCGCCTTGATCCGTTCCGCGAGTGGCCGCCCGTGGAGCAGCCGCGCCATTACCGCGCGATCCGCGATTCCACGAACTCGGTGATCCGCTTGCGCTGATCCTCCGCGCCGTCGATCGCGCGGTCGAGGTCGTCGGATAGGACCTTCACCTGGGCCGCATCCTGGACGGATGCGAGATTGATGATCACGTTCAGCGCGGCGCCGCGGATGGCCGCTTCCCCCATGATCGCACCGACACCGATGTCGCTCACGGTCGCCGGGCTGGCGATGGCGACGCCCCGCTCGCAGGCGTCAAGGAGTCGCCGGCCGGTCTTCGCGATCTCCAGCGGCACACGAGAGGCTGCCAGGAGAGCGGATTGAAGCCGTTCCTTCCGCGCGCGCTTCTCGTCGACGGTGCTCTTCGGCAGCTTCAGCGCCTCGGCCACGCGGGCGTAGGCCGCGCTGTCGTCATCCACGAGTCGGATGAAGTCGGCGCGCAGGTTGTCGGTCTCGGCGATGAAGGACGCGGCCGTCTCGCCCGCGTCCTTGTGCTGCGCGATGCGGCCGACCATTGCCCCGAGCGCAGCGCCGATCGCTCCGGCATATGCCGCGGCGCTCCCGCCGCCCGGGACGGCGGCGTCGGACGCGAGATCCTCAGTGAACGCGCGCAGGCTGCGGTCCACAAGGCGATCGGTCATGGGCGACGCCAGTTTACGTGGTAGGCTCGGCCGGACCGCGAGATGCTCACATCCATAGCGGCCGCGGAAGCGGCCGTTGACGCCTCGGCGGCCGGCGGAGACCCGCGCAGGCGCCACACCCGGCCTGGGTGACCAGGAAAGCTGGAGGGGATCCGAACTGACCGTGTCGACCCTTGCCGCACTCATCCGGAACGGCGACTTCGTGCTGACCGCGGAGTTGAACCCTCCCAAGAGCGCGAGCGCACAGGTCGTGCGCCAGCGTGTCGGCGTGCTCAAGGGGTTCGTCGACGCGGTGAACATCACCGACAGCAACCGCGCGGTCGTGGCGATGGCCGCGCTCCCCGCCGCGCTCCTGGTCCGCGATGCGGGTGTCGAGCCGATCCTGCAGGTGACCGGGCGGGACCGGAACCGGATCGCCATTCAGGCGGATCTGCTCGGTGCGTCGGCGCTCGGCCTCCCCAACGTCGTCTTCATGAGCGGCGACGATCCCAAGTCCGGAAATCATCCCGATGCCGTTCACGTGAAGGATCTCGATGGCACCAGCCTGGTGCGCATGGCCGCGACGCTCCGCGACGGCCATTTCCTCAACGGGGACGAGCTCAAGCAGCCTCCGGACTACTTCATCGGCGCCACCGCGGCCCCATTCGCCACGCCCATGTCGAAGGACATCGAGAAGACCCGCGAGAAGATCGCGGCAGGCGCCCAGTTCCTGCAGACCCAGCCGATCTTCGATCTCCCCACGTTCACCCGATGGCTGGCGCAGATCCGCAAGACGTCGCGGGACGTGGCGATCATCGCCGGCGTGCTCGTCCTTCGCTCGGCCGATCAGGCCGCGTGGATGGCGAAGATCCCCGGTGTCGCGATCGGCGATGCGACCCTGGCGCGGATGCGGGGCGCCGCGGACGGCGAGGCTGAAGGCATCGGCATCGCCATCGAAACGCTCAACGCGCTCCGGGCGACCCCCGGGGTGAGCGGCGCGCACCTGTATGCGATCGAGTGGCCCGAAGCGATCCCGGTCGTCGTGGAGCGCGCCGGCCTGCTCCCTCGGCCGAGAGCATGACGAGCGTCGTGGCCGACGCCACGGAGCTTCTCCAGCAGCTCATTCGCAACGCCTGCGTGAACGATGGGACGCCGGACTCCGGCCAGGAGATCCGCAGCATCGACACGATCGCCGGGTATCTGGGCGCACCGGGTGTCGAGATGACGCGCTACGAGCCCCATCCCGGACGGGCCAGCCTCGTTCTCCGGATCGAAGGGAGCGACCCCGCCGCCCCGAGCCTTCACCTCTGCGGACACGTGGACGTCGTGCCGGTGACGCCTGCCGGATAGCAGCGCGATCCATTCGGGGGCGAGCTCGTCGACGGGACGGTGTGGGGCCGCGGCGCGGTGGACATGCTGGACACGACCGGTCATGGCGGGCGAGAAGGGCTCCGCCTGGACCCGCCTGCGGGTGAAGGGCACGCCGGGTCACGGCTCGATGCCGCTCCATGCCGACAACGCCGCGGTGAAGGCCGGCGCGGTGCTCGGTCGGATCGCCGCCTACCGGCCCCCGGCACGGATCCACGACCTCTGGTCGCGCTTCATCGACGGCCTCGGACTGAGCGCGGCGCAGCGGATCGCGCTCACGCACCGTCGGACGCTCGACCGCTCGATCGCCCGGCTGCCCCCGGGGGGTCGAGCGGAGAAGAACGCGAGCTGATAGACCGCGACGCTCGCCGCGGCGATGAGCGTCGGGATCGGAGCGAGGCGGCGGGGATCGCCGCGGCGGAGCCCAACGGCGACGAGAGCGAGGACCGTGCCACCGATGATGATCCTGACCGCGCCAACGCTGAGCGGGTCCGCGCCCGCTGGGCCAAGGGCGCCGGCCGTCCCCGTGGTCCCCCAGAGGGCGGCGGCGACGAGAACGAGCCAGGGTCCCGCTCCGCTGCGCGGCCGAGGCGGGTCGGAGGGGCGGCTACGCACCATAGAGGTCGAGGACTTCGCGGCGGAACGGGACCCTGGCCTTCTTGCGAAGGTTCTCGAACTCATCGAAGTCCCACTCGCCGACGAACGTCACGGCGACACCGAGCTTCCCGGCTCGGCCGGTCCGTCCGACGCGGTGGGTGAACGTTTCGGGATCCTCCGGCAGGTCGTAGTTCACGACGTGGCTAATGTCCTCGATGTGCAGCCCGCGCGCCGCGACATTCGTGGCGACGAGCATGGGCAGGCTGCCATCCCGGAACCCGTCGAGCGTCCGCTCGCGCTCACGTTGAGTGAGGTCGCCGTGGAGCGCGGCCACGTTGTGGCCTCGGCGCTTCAGTGTCTCGACGAGCTTGTCCACGCCGCGCTTCGTGTGGCGGAAGACGAGCACCTGGTCGATCTCATACTTCTTGAGCAGCTCCTCGAGCACTCGGACCTTGTCCACATCCAGCACCTCGACGTAGATCTGCTCGATCGTGTCGATGTTCTGGTTATCCGGCTGGATCGCGATCTGGACCGGATCCTTGGTGAACGTGAACGCGAGGTCCTTCACCTCGCGCGCGAGCGTCGCGCTGAACAGCGCCGTCTGGCGCGCGGTAGGGCAGCGGCGCAGCAGGCGCCGGACCTCGGGTGCGAAGCCCATGTCGAGCAGCCGGTCGGCCTCGTCCAGGATGACGACGCCAAGGGCCGAGAGGTCGAGCGTGCCGCGCTCGATGTGATCGAGAAGTCGTCCGGGAGTCCCGACGACGATCGTCGCGCCCCGCTGTAGGGCTCGCTCCTGCGGGGTGTAGGAGACACCGCCGTAGATCGCCACCTCGTGCGCATGCCGGTACTTGCCCAATCCGCCGAACTCGCGCGTCACCTGTACGGCGAGCTCGCGCGTGGGGACGACCACTAGCGCCTGAGGCCGTTTCAGCCCGGGGTCGACCCGCTCGAGCACCGGGATCGCGAATGCCGCGGTCTTCCCGGTGCCGGTCTGGGCCTGGGCCAAGAGATCGCGGCCGGATTGCAGAACGGGAATGGCCTGTTCCTGGATGGGCGTCGGGGCCATGTAGCCGAGATCGCTGATCGCGCGAGCGATCTGCGGGTTGATCTCGAGGCCGCCGAAGCGTCCGGGCTCGTTTCGATCGGCGTGGTCCGTGCGATCCGTTGGTGGTGCGGTCGTCAACGTTTCAGTACTAACGGAAACAGTGTATCGGCTCTGCTTCGCCGCGTCGACGGCGAAGATCGGCCGGTCCGCGTGTCGCCGGGACGGCTCCGCGCGGTCGGATTGTCGGTGCGAATGGCCGCCGAGGTCGTCATCTCCCGTCGATTATCGCGCTCTATGCTCGGTCACGTGAATGGCTCGATCCTCGTCGCGCGCATCCTCGGCATCGGCATCCGGATCCATGCGTCCTGGTTCGTCGTGTTCGTCATCATCCTGCTGTCGCTCACCGACAGCGTGTTCCCATCGATGTTCCCGCACTGGTCCGACCAGAAGACGCTGGTCGTCTCAGCGATCACCGCCCTGTTGTTCTTCGGATCGGTCGTCGCCCACGAGCTCGCCCATTCCATCGTGGCGAGGCTGTTCCGGATGAAGGTGACCTCGATCACCCTCTTTCTCCTCGGCGGAGTCGCGAACCTCGCCGAGGAGCCTCCGAGCGCGAAAGCCGAGTTCCTCATGGCCGTCGCCGGCCCGGCGATGAGCCTGCTCATCGCCGGGCTGGGCATCGGGATCGCCGCCCTGGGCGGCGCGATCCTGAGCGGCGCGCCCTCGCTCGAGCCCGTCGTCGCCGTGGCTGGGTACCTTGGCACGATCAATATCGCGGTGGCGGTGTTCAACCTCATTCCGGGATTCCCGTTGGATGGCGGCCGCGTCCTCCGCTCGGCGATCTGGGGCTGGAAGAAGGACCGGGCCAGGGCCACATGGTTCGCCGCTCGAGGCGGGCAGCTCGTGGCCGGGCTCCTGGTCGTCTATGCGATCTGGAGCTTCACCCGGAGCGGCCCGATCGGCCTTTGGTATGTCCTCATCGCCTACTTCCTCTACAACGCCGCGACCGCGACGCTCCAGCAGGAGCGGATCGGTCTGATGACCCGCGGCATCGCTGTCGCGCCGCTCATGACCACGGTCTTCGCCTCGACGAGCCCGGGGACCACGGTCGCCGCGGTCGTCCGGGACCTCATGCTTCCGCAAAGCCTGCGTGCCGTACCGGTCGTCGCCGGCTCCCGGTTCGTCGGCCTGGCGACGAGCAACGACGTGCGGAAGATCGCTCACGACCGCTGGTCCACCACCACGATCGACGCGGTGATGACCAAAGCGGCCGATCTTCCGTCCGTCTCGCCAGAGGATCCGCTCGGAGATGCGGCGCTGCGGTTCACCGAGTCACCGGTGCTGCCGGTCCTCCGGGGTGGAGAGCTCGTTGGCCTCCTCGATCGCGAGATCGTCGCGAGCTACCTGCGCCGCCGCGCCGCCGCGCCCCGCTAGGGTGGTTCCGGGCCGCCCGGCCGCCCCGGCCAGGCCGGAATAGGTTGCCGGCGCAACCAGTTACCGTGGCGACGGCGCGATCCGACCGCCGCAGGAGGACCGACCCATGCGCCCGACGCGGATGCCCGCGGTGTTCTTCGGCCACGGCAACCCGATGAATGCCATCGAGCGCAATCGCTACTCCGAGGCCTGGCGCGCGTTCGGCGCATCCATCCCGAAGCCCCGGGCGATCGTGGCCGTGTCGGCGCATTGGTACATCCGGCAGACCGCGGTGACCGCGATGCCCTGGCCCAAGACGATCCACGACTTCTACGGGTTCCCCGAGGCGCTCCATCGGGTCGAATACAAGGCCCCGGGCGATCCGGTGCTCGCCCGCGCGCTCCAGGAGCTCATCAAGCCCGAGGTCGTCGAGCTGGATGTCGGTGACTGGGGGCTCGATCACGGCACCTGGTCGGTGCTCACGCACGTCGCTCCCGCCGCGGACGTGCCGGTGGTGCAGCTCTCGATCGACCTTACCAAGCCGGCCGCCTTTCACCTCGATCTCGGCCGGCGCCTGGGCGCGCTCCGCGATGAGGGCGTGCTCGTTCTCGGCAGCGGCAACATCGTGCACAACCTGCGGGCGGTGAACTTCGCCGATCCGACCGCGAAGTACGACTGGGCGGTTCGCTTCGACGCGGACGTCCAGCGCTACCTGCACGAGGGTGCCGATGACGCGCTCATGCGCTACGACGAGCATCCCGACGGCAGGCTCGCGGTGCCGACTCCCGATCACTACCTCCCGCTCCTGTACATCGCGGGGATCCGGCGGAACGACGATCCGCTGAAGATTCTCGTCGACGGTGTGGATCTCGGGTCCGTGTCGATGACCGCCGTCCAGCTCGGCTAGCGCGCCCGGGGTCAGTGCGCGGCGAGCCATCGCCGCAGCCCGTCGCGCGCCGCTTCCTCGCGCAGCGGCGAGTCGTTCTCGCGGTAGTAGACGATCCCGGCCAGGAGCAGGTACATCGCGTACAGCTCCCGGCGCGCGGCGACCCGGGGCCCCAGACGCGCGGTGTCCCGGTAGCCGATGGCGAAGGCGGTCCCCATCGCGGGCCATTGTGGGAAGGTCGTGAGGTCGAGCTGCGCGAGATCGAGCACGGGGTCGCGGCCGCGAGCCCGCTCGAAGTCAAGGAGCGCGGCAAAATGCCACCCGTCGCCCCGGCGTGCCAGGAGCAGGTTCTCCGGCTCCAGCTCGTCGTGGGTCACCTTGCGCTCGACCCCCTCGAGCGCGCCGCGCCGCTCCTCGTAGTACGCGATGACCTGGGCCTGCTCAGCCGCGTTCAGCGCGTCGAGCGACCGGCACTCCGCCGCACGGGTGCGGATACGGTCATCGAACTCGGTCGCCCACGTGGTCGGCGTGTCGACGTACTCGATCGCGTGGAGCGCGGCGAGGCCCGCGCCCAGCTCGGCACCGACGCGGTGCTGATCGGCGAACGAGAGCTGCCCCGCGAGCGCGCTCGCGTCCTCGCCCGGCACGAACTCCTGAATGAGATACGGCACCTCGAGCGTCCGTCGATCGAGATCCGACCAGCGCAGGCGTGGATGGGGCACGTCGTGCGTCGCGAGCAGGGCGGCAAGATGGAGGAAGCGGCGCATCCGGCCCGGGTGCGGCCGGCGGTGGACCTTGAAGAGGTACTCCCTTCCATCCTCCGCGCGCAGGTGGTACGCGTGATGTGACCGTCCTCGCGGCCACGGACGGACGGTCACCGATCCGATCGCGCCCCGAGACACATCCGTGGCCGCGCGAGCGACCTCGTCCTCGGTGGGTGGAACGGTGAGCGCGCGGAGCATCGAGCGACGATACGCGGCCGCGCCCGCCGGCGTTTTTTCCGGGCGTCAGCTCATGACGGCGAGGCGCTGCGCGATCGCCGCCGCGACCCGGGCGTTGTTGCGGAGAAGCGCGATATTGGCGGCGAGCGTCCGACCGCTCGTCGCATCGCTCAGCCTGCTGAGGAGGAACGGCGTGAGGCCGGCACCACTCACCCCGGCGCGGGCGGCGTCCTCGAGTGCCGCGTCGACCTCGCGCTCCATCTCGTCGCGGTCCAGCGCCGCTTCCAGTGGGATCGGAGCGGTCACGAGCAGGCCCGCACCGCGTTCCAACTGCACCCGCGCGATCCGCGCCGCGGCGATCGGGTCGTCGACCCGATGCGCAAGCGGCAGGCCGCTTGACCGCACATAGAAGGCCGGGAGCTCATCGGTCCCATAGCCGATGACCGGCACGCCCAGCGTCTCGAGCACCTCGAGGGTCTTCGGAAGATCGAGGATGAGCTTTGCGCCGGCGCAGACGACACAGACCGGGTGACGCGCGAGCGCGCCGAGATCCGCCGAGATGTCCAGCGATCGCTCCGCACCGCGATGCACGCCGCCGATGCCCCCGGTCGCGAAGAGGGTGATCCCCGCAGCCGCGGCGATCTCGACCGTCGTCGCGACGGTCGTGGCCCCGAGCCCGCCGGAGCGGCCACGGGCGACGAGCGGCGCGAGATCGCGGGTCGAGATCTTGCGGACGTCAGGCTCGTTCGCCAGGCGCTCCAGGAGGGTCTCATCCGCGCCCACGACGGCCGTGCCCCCGTCGATCGCGATCGTTGCCGGGACGGCACCCGCCGCCCGGATGTCGGCTTCGAGGAGACGCGCGGTCTCGAGATTCGTCGGCCGGGGGAGTCCATGCGCGATCAGGGTCGATTCGAGCGCCACCACCGGCTGCCGCGCGGCGATCGCTTCGCGAACGCCCGGACCGAAGGCGAGCTTCATGCGGACGGGCGGCGTCCGGTCGCGTGGCCGTCCTCGCCGGTCGCGCCGGCGAGCAGCTCGATCGCATGCGGCAACACCGGAACGAGCATGTCGAGGGATTGCCGGCAGGCGCGCGGCGACCCCGGGAGATTCACGACGAGCGTCGCGCCGATGCTCCCCGCGACCCCGCGCGAGAGCATCCCATGCGGGGTGGTCTCGAGGGCGTGAGCACGGAGCGCTTCGGCGATCCCAGTGATCTCCCGCTCGAGGAGCCCGCTCGTCGCCTCCGGGGTGAGGTCGTTCGGCGAGAGGCCGGTCCCACCCGAGGTGAGAACGAGGTTCGCGCCACGGGCGACCGCTGCCTGGATCGCCGCCCGGACCGGGGCGATGCCATCGGGCACGAGGTCCGCATGGATGACGTCGAAGCCGGCCGCCGTCAGGGCCTCGCGCATCGCCGGTCCGCTCTCGTCGCCGCGCTCCCCGGCCGCGCCCTTGGTGCTCACCGTGATGAGGGCCGCGCGGATCACGCGATCACCAGCTCCTTCAGCGTGAGCTGCACCCGCAGATCCGGGCTGGTCTTCGCGTAGGCCCGCCAGGCGTGCAGGCGCGTCCGCCCGATCGTCCCGACCAGCGGCGCAAGACCCACATGACGCGTGAGGTCGAGCTCGCGGTCGCTCGGCATGACGAACAGCGCGCCGTACGACGGCGCGAGCTCGCGCGTCGAGAGCTTGGAGCGGGCCTGCAGATAGGTTTTCACCCGCTTGGCATACACGGGATCGGCGAGGCGCTGCGCGATGGCCATCGCCACGCGGGGCCAGCGTGCGATCGCCGAGCTCGGGTCGCGGCGCGGCTGCACCGATCGCGGGAGGATCCCGCCGTGCGGCAGCTTCGCGAGCTCGGCCTCGAACTTCGGCCGCCAGCGCTCCTCGATCTCGGCGGCGCCGGGTGCGGGATGGCGAGCGTGCGCATCGGCGAGCCGGTGGAGCAGGTCCGCCGCGGGTCCGAGACCGGCCTCGATGATGAGCAGGTGCCCGGCCGAATCGATCCCCCAAAGGTCCCCTTGCCGGTCGGGATCGGCGCGCGGTGAATCGACCCAATCGAGCGTCCGTGGCCAGCCGAGGAGGTCCGGTCGCCACCACAGCCAGATGAGCGCCTCTTCCTCGTGGGCGAGCTCCACGAAGCGCTTGCCATCATCCGCGTAGTGCCAGGGCCGATCGATCTCGAGCGCGAGCGGAACGGTCACTCGAGGACGATGTGCCCACTGCGGCCGCCGCTCTTCTCGATGAGCCGCACGTCGGTGAGCCACGCGCCGCGTTCGACCGATTTCAGCATGTCATACAGGGTGAGTCCGGCGATCGCGACGGCGGTCAGCGCTTCCATCTCCACCCCAGTCTGACCGTTCGTGGCCGCAATCGCTTGGATCGCGATCCCGTCGTCCGAAAGCTCGATATCGACAGCAAGGTGGGTCAGTGGTAGCGGGTGGCAGAGCGGGATGAGCTCGCTCGTCCGCTTGGCGCCCATGATCCCGGCGAGGCGCGCCGCCGCGATCACATCACCCTTCTTCGTCTTCCCGTCGCGCACCAGCGCGAGCGTCCCGGCGGAGACACGGAGGAGACCGCGGGCGACCGCGCGGCGCACGCTGACCTCCTTCGCTCCCACATCCACCATCCGCGCGGCACCGCGCTCGTCCAGGTGGCTGAGGGTCTTCGCTGCCGTCTTCTTCGTGGGCATCAGTGATCCTCCGGCTGGTCGGTGCGGATGATCGTCACCATCGCGCCCGCGTCCAGGTGGTCGGTCTCGGGTGGAATGTCGATCAGACAGTTCGCGAGCGACATCGACCGCAGGATCCCGGAGCCCTGCGGGCCGGTCGTGCGGACCGTCCCGTCGGACGTGTCGTGGATCCCCCGGGCGAAGAACCGCAGCCCCGGCGGGGTGTCGATCGGCTCGAGCAGCCGTGCGATCGCCCCCGGCCGGTGGAGGAGCGCGCGGCCGGCGAGACGCAGCAGCGCCGGCCGGACGAACAGCTCGAACGTGAGGAGCGAGGACACCGGGTTGCCCGGGAGCCCGAAGATCGGGACGGCGCGCGCCGGCCCGCGGAGCTCGCCGAACGCGAGCGGCCGGCCTGGCCGAAGGGCGATGGACCAGAAGTCCATCGTCCCCAGCTCGTCGACGACCGGCTTCACGTGGTCATGGTCGCCCACCGATACGCCCCCGCTCGTGACGACGACGTCGGCGCGCGCGGCGGCCTCACCAAGCGCGGTGCGGAGCGCCGACGCGGTGTCGCGGACGATCCCGGGGGTCTCGACCGTGGCGCCCGCGGCCAGCGCCGCCGCGGCCAGCGAGTACCGGTTCGCGTCGCGGATCTGGCCGGGTCCGACGGGTGCACCAAGCTCGACCAGCTCGTCGCCGGTCGAGAGCACGGCGACCCGCGGCCGGGGGATCACGCGGATGCGCGCCCGCCCCAGGGTCGCCAGCACCCCCAGCTCCGCCGGACGGAGCACCGTGCCGGCACGCAGGACCCGCTCGCCGGCCGTCAGATCCTCGCCGGCGGCGCGGACCGAAAGGCCGTGCGCCGTCGGCCTGGTGATCGTGACGACCTCACGCCCGTCGTCGGTGTCCTCGACGCGGACCACGGTGTCCGCGCCGTCGGGCATCGGCGCCCCGGTCATGATCCGCATCGCCTCGCCGGTGCCCACGCGTCCGACGGGCACCGCGCCGGCGGCGATCTCGCCGATCACGCGCAACCGCGCCGGGGCGGTCGCCACGTCTTCGCCACGGACCGCGTACCCGTCCATTGCCGAGTTCCGGAAGGGTGGGACGTCGCGATCAGCAACGACGTCGGCCGCGAGCACCATCCCAAGGGTGTCGGGGAGCGCGGCCTCGACCGCGGCGAGGGGAACGATGCGTCCGAGGATGCGCTCCAAGGCTTCATCGACGCTGAGCGTCCGCGTCGCCGTCTTCGCGGATGTCGTGCTGATCGGCATCGGTCCAGTCTAGGTACCCGCCGCGCCGTTCCCCCTCGCGTCCGCGCCCGGCGGGGCACTGTTCGGGCGGGCACGGCCGCCTCGCCCGCGGTGTCTGGGAAGCAGGTGTGGAACGGTGGCCTTGAACGAGGCGATCACCTGATCACCGACGGCCAGCTCCATCTCGCGAGCCGATTGGCGGGTCACGTGGGCGATGAGCGGGAAGCCGCAGTCCAGGACCAGGCGGGTTCGCCGACCGAGCGGCTCGAGGCGCACGATCCGCGCGGCCAGACTGTTCCGCGCGCTCGACGCGGCCGCGATCCGGGCGATCACCACGTCATCCGGCCGGACGCAGAGCAGGGGAAAGTCGTCGCCGGGTGGGGGGAGCGCCGTCACCTCGACGAGCTGGTCACCGATCCGCAGGGCGGTGATCAGCTCGGTGCTCGCCTCGACCTTGGCCGGGATGACATTCTCGACTCCCACGAAGGCGGCGATCTCGGGATCCGCGGGCATCCCAAAGACCGTCTCGGCGGAATCCAGCTGGCGGAGCTCGCCGTTCATGACCACGGCGATGCGGTCGGCGAGCGAGAGCGCTTCGTCACGGTCGTGCGTAACCATCACCGCGGTCACCCCCCGGTCGCGGAGGACCCGCGCGAGGTCCGCGATGAGGGCCTCGCGGGTCGGCGCGTCCAAAGCGCTGAACGGTTCGTCGAGAAACAGGATCTCGGGATCCACCGCGAGCGCCCGCGCGATGCTCACCCGCTGGGATTCACCGCCGGAGAGCCGGTCCGCGGGCCGGTCGGCGAGATGGGCGATCCCCAGGCGCGCGAGCTCGGTCTGCGCGCGCTCGTTCCGGGACGCCCGGCCGACGCCACGGATCGCGAGTCCAAGGGCGGCGTTCTCGCGGACCGTGCGGCCCAGCAGGAGCGGCCGCTGGAACACCACCGCGATGCGTCGCCGGTACGCCTGCAGGTCCGTGACGACCGCGCCGCGATGGCGCAGCTCGCCGGTGATCGGCAGCAGCGCGGCGAGCGCCATGACGAGCGAGCTCTTTCCCGCGCCGTTCGGACCGAGCACCGCGAGATGCTCACCTTCGGCGACGCTGAAGGCCGACGCCCGCACGACCGCGCGGGTCCCCCGGAACGCGACGAGATCGCGGGCCTCGAGCATCAGGCTGGTCGCCGTCCCTGCTGTGCGAACGTCGTGAGCGCGGTGATGCAGAAGATGATCCCAAGGAGCACGAAGGCGAGCGCGAAGGCCGAGCCGAACTCCCCCTTGCTCGTCTCGAGCGTGATCGCGGTCGTGAGGATCCGGGTGTCACCGAGCACGTTGCAGCCGACCATGAGCGACGCACCGACCTCGCTGATCACCGCGCCGAAGCCGGCGATGACGGCCGCCAGGATGAGCAGCCGGGATTCGCGGATGAGGATCGACGCCGCCTGGACGCGGCTGGCGCCGAGCGACAGGAGCTGGGTGCGCAGCAGCGGATCGAGGCTCTGGAGCGAGATCGCGGTGAGCCCGATGACCGTGGGCGCGGCGAGAAGGAACTGGGCCGCCACCATCGCTTGGCGGGTGCAGTACCAGTTGAGATCGCCGAGCGGGCCGCTCCGCCACACGAAGACGACGACGAACAGCCCCACGACAACCGGTGGGAGGCCCATCCCGGTGTTCACCAGCGAGAGCACGAGGGATCGCCCGCGAAAGCGGGTGAGGCCGAGCAGCGCGCCGAGCGGAATGCCGACGACGACGCTGAGGGCGGTGGCGGTACCGCTCACCACGAGCGACGCCCCGGCGGCGTCGAAGACCGTCGGATCGAACGACCCGATCCGCCCGAATGCTTCGGCGAGTCCCCGGATGATGAGCTCCATCGCCCGCTCTACGTGCCGGTGGGGTCGGCGGCCCCTGCGTCAGGGAAGAAGAGCGGCTGACCGAACCGATCCACGCCGAAGCCGGCGATGAGGCGCTGTGCCTCCGGCGAGACGAGGTAGTCGGCGAAGGCGTTCCCTCCCGCGGCGTTGACCTTGGGGAACTTCTTCTGATCGACGGGCATGACGTGGTAGTAATTCAGGAGCGGCGGATCACCGTCGACCTGGATCGCGAGGTCAAGCTGCGCCTTCCTGGCGAGGTAGGTTCCCCGGTCGGTGATCGTGTAGGCGCGCTTCTCCGAGGCGATCTGGAGGGTCTGGCCCATGCCGGTCGCGGCCTGGACGTACCAGGACCCGGCCGGAACGATCCCGGCCTGTTTCCAGAGGTCCTTCTCCAGGATGTCGGTCCCCGAGTTGTCGCCTCGCGAGATGAACGTTCGCTGGCCGGCCGCGATCGCCGTGAGCGCCGCGACGGCACGGCGCCCCTTGACCGCCGCGGGATCCGACGGCGGGCCGACGAGGATGAAGTCGTTGTGCATCACCAGCAGCCGTCGCGATCCGTTCCCGGCGGCCATGAATTCCTTCTCGTTCTTCGGCGCGTGCACCAGGACGACGTCGGCATCGCCCTTCGCCCCGATCGCGAGCGCGGCGCCCGTCCCGACCGCCGACGTCTTCACCGCGTAGCCGGTCCGCCGCTCGAAGTCCGGGATGAGGACATCCAGGAGGCCGGAGTCCTGCGTGCTCGTGGTGGTCGCCAGCAGGATGGTCGCGCGCGCGGGGCCCGCGGCGCCCGTCCGTGGTGGCAGAGTGACCTGCTGTCCCGAAGCGCAGGCGCCGAGCAACGCCGTGACGATCGCCAGGCCGAACGCGACGCGGCGCCGTCCCGATGCCCATCTCATGACGGGACCTCGACGATCACGTTCGTCGCTTTCACGACGCAGATCGCCTCGTCGCCCGGCCGTAGCTTCAGCTCCCGCGCGCCCTCGGCAGTCATGAGGCTCAGCAGGCGATGCGGGCCGGCCTGGATCTCCACGGTCGCCGCGACGCCGGAGATCTGGACCTTCGTCACGATGCCGGCGAACCGGTTCCGCGCCGACTGCGCCACGACCGTCCGGAGCGGCGTGTCCACGCGCCGCCGGCCCAGCAGCCGGCGGACCTCCCTCGGGGTGACCAGCCGTTGTCCGCCGTCCGAGCGGGCGATCCGGAGCGCGCCGGTATCCGCCCAGCGGCGCAGCGTGTCGACCGAGACCCCCAGGATCTCGGCGGCCTGGCCGATCCGGAGCCGCCGATCATTCCTAGGTTTCAATGCTGTCATATCTAGGAAGTGTAGGGGGGCCGTAGACTCGGCGCTATGACCGACCAACCKGCCGCTCCGGTACGGTGACCCCGCGATGTTGACGCTCGCGTCGGGATCACCCCGCCGCCGGCAGCTTCTCGATGCCCTCGGCGTGCCGTATACACCGGCCGCCGCTGACATCGATGAGCAGGCCGCCGCCCACCCCGCCCTGGCGAAGGCCGAGCATCTCGCGCGTCCGGGGATGGTGACGCTCGCCGCGGACACGATGATCGAGCTCGGCGCGGAGCGGATCGGGAAGCCGGCCGACCCGCGGGAGGCCACGGAGATGCTGCGGGCCCTCGCCGGCCGGACCCACGCCGTCCGGACCGAGGTCGCGCTCGTGGGCGCCAACGGCCGCCGCTTCTGGTTCGGGGTGCGATCGAGCGTGACGATGCGGCCACGCGACGATGCGTCGATCGATGCCTACGTCGCCACCGGCGAGCCGCTGGACAAGGCCGGCAGCTACGCCCTGCAAGGGAAGGGCGCGGCGCTCGTCGAGTCGTACTCCGGCTGCTACGGCGCGATCGTCGGGCTCCCGCTGTGCCACACGTTCTACGCCTTGCGAAAGATGGGCGTCGCGGTGCCGGAGCGGCCGGAGGCGGCGTTCGAGMGGACCTTCGGATTCGAGTGTCCGGCGGCATCGCTCGGTCGCTCGCAAGGCCGCTCGCTTCGCTGGGGCGTCGATTACGATTCGTCGAATGGCGGTCGCTCCGCTCGGGTTCGCTGATCTCACGGTCGATGTTCCGTCGCACATCTGCCTGTTCTATGGCGACGACACCGAGCTTCGTGAGCGGCTGGGATTCCTAGCCATCGCGCTGCAGGATCCCTCGCAGGTCGCCGTGCTCTTCGGCCGCGCCGAACGCCTTGCCGAGATCCTCGGCTACATCGCCGAGGACCACGGCCGCGACACCGAGCAGGATCGGCGTGATGGTCGGATCGTGCTCATCGACGGTGATCCCGACGCGGACAAGCTCCTTCCGAAGATCGCGCTCGCCCTGGATGCCGCGCTCGCGCGCGGCGCCACGCTCATCCGGTTTCTGGGCTTCATCGGCTGGGGCGACGCCCGGTGGCCGTCCCAGGCCGCGCTCCTGGAGTTCGAGGCCAAGGTGAACGCCGCGGTGCTCAATTACCCCGCGGTCATCGTCTGCACCTACAACACCTCACAGCTGCCCGGATCGATCCTCATCTTCGGCGGCATCGAGACCCATCCGTTCACGATCATCGGCACGACGCTCTGCCGGAACCCGCACTACGTCCCGTACGACCAGTATCTCGCGAAGCAGCGTGCGTTCGAGGTCGATCCCACGAGCCGCCGCGATCGGCTTGCCGGAGTGGACGTGAGCGCGATCAAGAAGACGAGCGGACGGGGAAGCGGCCCCAGCTGAAGTCCGTCCGGCCCTACGCCGCGTCGCGCTCCTGCCCCTCGGCGGAGAGCGCGGATTGCGCGGCGCGCAACAGCGCCGTGGTCGTCCCGAGGTCGGGGGTGAATGACGCGGCTCCGGCCTGCACGGTCCAGCGCGCCCCGCCGAACGCCCGCACGGCAGCCGTCATCGTCCGGAGCAGCTCGTCCATCCGGTCGCGCCCCAGCGCGGTGAGTCGATCGGCGCGCTGCGGATCGGGCGCCGGTGCGACGAGCGCGATCCCCGCGTCGCCATAGCGGAACGCCGCGACGTCGGCGCCGAAGAGCGTGGCGGTGCCGCCGAGGGATGCCCGGATCGCGCGGTGGATCATCGCCCGCCGGCTTGCTTCGCTCGGATGCTGGACGGTGATGACGACCAGCCCGAGCGCGACCGGCGCGCCGCCCTCGCGGGCGGCGGCGACGCGCTCGCGAAGCGTCGCCAGGAGGACACGATCGAGGTAGGCCTCCGCGACCGGCGCGGCATACGTGGTGGCCGGCGGTTCGGCGATACGCCCCGCGCGCGGTGGGGCGGATTCGTCCAGCAGCCGCTGGACGGCCGGGAGCGCGGCCGCCCAGCGCTCGCGTTCGGCCAGACGCTCCGCCGCGCCGAGCGGGGTGAGCGCGACACGTCCTTCGGAGGCCGGTGCGAGATGGCCGCCGTCGAGGAGCGACTGCAGCGCCCGGCCATATGCGCCCGTGGCGAACGGGAGCCCCGCGCCGGAGATCCGCGCGAGGAGGACGCCCGGACGCTCGGGCGCGGCGGCGAGACCGTCGAGGAGATAGAGCCGGAAGAACGCGGTGGCCAGACCGGTCGCGGCGGGACGGAGCATCGAACACCTCCCAGGTTCTAGCCGGAGGTACGACGCCGCCTTGCCGGTGCGTTCTCATACCGCGGATGCGGATCGTGGTCATCGGCGCGGGGATCGCCGGCCTGGGGGCGACCCTTGCGTTCGCCCGCCGGGGCCACGCGGTCACCCTCCTCGAGCGCCACCGGACCGAGCCGCCGGCCGACCCCGCGGCCGCGTTCGATGAGTGGGCGCGTCCGGGGGTCGGGCACTTCCGGCAGCCGCACCTCTTCCTTGCCCGTGGCCGAAAGGTCCTCCGGGAGGAGCTTCCCGACGTCTTCGAACGTCTACTCGCCGGGGGCGCGCGGGAGGTCGACTTCCGGACCCGCGTTCCCGGTGGCGCGGAGGCCGAGGACGATGACCTGGTCGGCCTGGCCTGCCGCCGGCCGTTTGTCGAGACGGTGGTGCGCGCGGCCGTCGCCACGCAGGCGGGCGTGCTGCTCCGGACCGATGTCCGGGTCGAGGGCCTCATCGCCGATGACCGCCCGTCCCCGCGGATCACCGGCGTGCGGACGCACGACGGCGCCGTCATCGCCGCGGACCTCGTCGTGGACGCGTCCGGACGCGGCACCCGGCTCGCGACCTGGCTGGCCGCGGTCGGGGCCCGCCCGCCGTTCGAGGAGTCCGAGGACTGCGGCCTCATGTACAACTGCCGGTACTTCCGCTTCCGCGACGGCCATGCGCTCCCGGCGACCCAGTCGCTCTTCGGTCCGCGGGGCGACCTTGGCTACATGGGCTTCGCCACGTTCCCCGGCGAGGAGGACACCTGGGCGCTCGCGCTCAGCCCGGGTGCGCATGACACCGAGCTGCGCGCCGTCCGGCACGAGCCGGCATTCATGGCCGCCGCGCGCTCGATCATCCCGCTCGCGCCGCTCGTCGCGCCCGAGGCGAGCGAGCCGCTCACCGGGGTCATGCCGATGGGCGAGCTGCGCAACGTCGTCCGGTCGCTCGTCGTCGATGGCGAGCCCGTCGCGTGCGGCCTGCAACCGGTGGGCGACGCGCTTGCGCATACCAACCCGTCATGGGGCTGGGGCCTCTCGATCGGCCTCGCGCACGGCGTCGCGCTGGCGAAGCTCGCCACCGAGCACCGCGCGGATTCGCGCGCGCTCGCGCTCGCCTTTCACGCCACCGCCGGCGCGCAGGCCGCCGCCTGGGTCCGGGCCTCGATCGCCGCGGACCGCGCCCGGCTGCGGGCCTGGCGTGGGGAAGCCGGCGATCCGACCCGCGCGGACGCGGACTTCCCGCTGTTCCTGCAAGCCGTGCTGTTTCCCGCCGGCGCGGTCGACCGCGAGATCTTTCGCGCCACGAACCGGCGACAGCAGCTCCTCGATCCGGTGGACGCGCTGCCCGCCGATCGGCCATTGCTCGAGCGTGCCGCGGCGCTGATGGCCGAGCGGCGGAAGACGGTTCCCGTCCCACCACGATCGGGCCCGACACGCGCCGAGATGATCGGGTTGCTCGGCGAGACCCTCTCCGCCTCCGCCTGACCACGAGCTCAGCGCTTCCGGCGGATCGTCCGGCCGAGACGTTTCAGCGCGCGCGTGGAATGTTCCTGGGCATAGCCGGCGATGATCTGGTCCAGCCCGTGGCCCTTCGGCAGCCCCTGCTGGTGCAGATACCAATGATGCTCGGTGATCCAGAGGTAGAGGTCGGCCTCGCTCCGGTGCGGGAAGTCCGGCAGCGCGCCGCTCGCGCGGATCGCCTCGACCGTCGGTAGGTAGACCCGGTCGTACCAGCTCTGCACCGCCTCGTCCCACGAAAGCTCGCGCGCGTTCTCGACGCCGAGATACCAGCGATGCGTCTCGATGTGCTCGAGGAGCTTCTCGTACTGCCCCGGGAGGGTGAGCTCGATCCGGGTGCCCGGGCGAAGGTGGCTGATCCGCGTCTTGGCGTGGAACGCGAGAGCGTCCTGGTCGCGGATCCAGTCCATGAGGTCGTCGGCAGACGCGATCGGGGCCGGCGCTTCGATCACGATGACCCGCGCGTCGATGAACCTCTGGCCGCGTTCTCGCGCGACCGACACCCGGTGGTTCCCGTCCTTCACGAAGTAGGTCTCGCCGATCCGATACAGCTCGATCGCGGGAAGCCCGACCCCGTCGTGGTGCGCCCGGTCGATGCTCTCCCAGCGGCCGTGGGTGCGGTCCTGGCGGGGGAGGAACGCGCGGTCGAAGTCGCGATAGCGGCCGACGCTGCCGACGATCTGGTCGATCGGGACCTCGCGGTTGCCGCCCTCGTGCTGGGCCTGGACATGGAGCTGGCGCCGGATCTCCTCGAACGCGAGGAGCGCGTTGTCGCCGCGGAAGAGCCAGCTCCCGATCCGCCGCCAGAACGCCTTTCGCCGCGCGGTCTGGAAGTCCGCGCGGGCGAGCTCCTTACTGGACATCGATCTGGAGCTCGCGGACGCCGTAGGCATTCAGCACGATCGTGTCGCCGAAGACGGTGCGGCTGACCGTCCGTCCGTCGTAGAGGTGGACGTGCCCGTGCAGGTGGTAGCGCGGCCGGAAGATCCGGAGGAACCACCGGATCGACGTGAATCCACGGTGCGCGCGGTCCGGTCGGTCGTGGATCCCGCGCGGTGGCGCATGGGTGACGAGAATGTCGAGCGCGCGGCCGCGGCCGATCCGGTTGCGCAGCAGACGGGGCGCCATCCGCAGGATCTGAAGCCAGATGTCACTCTCCGAGTACTGATACGGGCCGGAGCTGTACTCCGGTGATCCGCCGAGTCCCCCCAGGACAAGGCCGTTGACGTTCACGATCCGGCCGTTCAGGTCGATGCTCTCCCACCAGACCGCGATGTGCGGGTCATCAGAGCGATCGGGCGGGACGTCGTGATTGCCATGGACCGCGTAGAGCGGCGCGCCGAGCGCGGTCGTGACCCGGTCGAGGTACTCATACGGCAGGTCGCCGCAGCCGATGACGAGGTCGACGTCGCCGAACCGCTCGCGCGCGCCGGGTCCGTTCGCCGCCCCGTCGACGACGTCGCTGAGGGCGAGCAGCCGTAGGGTGCGTCCTGTGAGGAGCGGCCGCGGAGCGTCGATGGCTAGCTCTTGTCCGACTCCATCGACTTGGCGATCGCGGCGAGGAAGTCCTTGTTCGTCTTCGTCTTCGCCAGCCGCTGGATGAGGAGCTCGGTCCCTTCGACCTGACCGACGGCCGAGAGCATCTTCCGCAGCAGGATGACCTGGCGCATCACGTCGGGCGCGAGCAGGAGCTCCTCGCGACGGGTGCCCGAGGCCGGGATGTTGATCGCGGGGAAGGTCCGGCGCTCCTGGAGCTTGCGGTCGAGGATCATCTCGGAGTTTCCGGTGCCCTTGAACTCCTCGTAGATGACGTCGTCCATCCGCGAGCCGGTGTCGACCAGGCAGGTGGCGAAGATCGACAGCGATCCGCCGTGCTCGACGTTGCGGGCCGCGCCGAAGAAGCGCTTCGGCGGGTAGAGCGCGACTGGGTCCATCCCGCCGGAGAGGGTCTTGCCGGACGTGGGCACCGCGAGGTTGTACGCGCGGGTGAGCCTGGTGATGGAGTCGAGGAGGATCGCCACGTCCCGGCCGCTCTCGACCAGGCGCTTCGCCCGCTCGAGCGCCAGCTCGGCGACGCGGGTGTGGTTCTCGGTCGGCTCATCGAAGGTCGAGGCGAACACCTCGCCCTTGATCGAGCGGCGGATGTCGGTGACCTCCTCGGGACGCTCACCGACGAGCACGACCATGATGTGCGCGTCCGGATGGTTGCCGGCGATCCCGTTGGCGATGTCCTTGAGCAGCGTCGTCTTTCCGGCCTTTGGCGGCGACACGATGAGCGCGCGCTGGCCCTTGCCGAGCGGGTTCACCAGATTGATGAGCCGCTGACTGAGGTTCGCGCCCTCGATCTCGAGGTCGAACATCTCATCGGGGAACACCGGGACGAGGTTCTCGAACAGCGGYCGCCGGCGGGCCAGCTCGGGATCGATGCCGTTCACCGCCTCGACCCGCAGGAGCGAGAAGTATTTCTCCGAATCCTTCGGTGGCCGGGTCTGGCCGGTGACGAAGTCGCCGGTGCGCAGGCCGATGCGGCGGACCTGACTGGAGGAGACGTACACGTCCTGAGGCGAGGGGAGAAGGTTGGCGCGGCGGAGGAAGCCGAAGCCGTCCTCGACGATCTCCAGGATGCCCTGGGCGAAGATGTTGCCCTGGGCTTCGGTCTGCGCCTGGAGGATGCGCATGATGACGTCGTCCTGGGTCGTGATGCCGGCGAGGTCGGTGATCCCCAGATCCTTGGCGACCTCGAGCATCTGCGGCGGCTTCATCTCGGTGAGCTCGGTGATCGCGTACCACTTGCGCTGTGGCGCAGCTTCCGGCTGCGGGCGCGCCGGCGCCGGTGCGGGCGCCTCGGCCACGGCCGGCGCCGTTCCGGCGCCGTTCGCGTTCGTCGCGTCGGTGGTGCCGTTCGCCGCCGCGCCGTTCGTGCCGCCGCGCGCGCGCATCGGGCGACGCTCGGGTCGGGGGCGGGAGATGGTTTCGGTGTCGTTCACCGGGCTCGGCTGGGGGATCGGGGCGGCCTCAGGCTCTGCGGGGGAGGTCTCTGGGTTTTCCAACGCTGTGTGCTCCTTGTGTCTGTGCGCTTGTTGGGCTCCGGGTCATTGGGACCGAGTTGGAGAGGGGTTCGCTTGCCGGGGG
>JRHI01000626.1_pt1 | contig 36446 bp, 28 predicted proteins | sample 215371 | NCBI WGS metagenome assembly JRHI01 (sample SAMN02929681, study PRJNA255918) | sediment metagenome | biome: cave system; feature: Ice Cave; material: Sediment; isolation source: sediment from deep within a dark volcanic ice cave with no known source of... ...
TGAGGGCCGGGGGGTGAAACTCCCCCCGGCTACTCGGCTCTGGCCGGTGCCGAACGCGGATCCGGGCCATAGGGACCGCGGTTTCGAGGGCCGTGTGCATTTTGCCGCCGACGGCTCACCATCGCCAGCGATCCGAGCCGGATTTCGGTCGTGGTGACCAGCGGCGTTGGTATTAAGAACATGCTGGGCTGGGCTGGGGTGGAGGGGCAGAGCCGGCCACCGCCCGTATCGGAACCCAACTTCCGGATGGCGATTCTGATCCCAGCGCCACGCACTCGGCCCAGCAAGAGGGGGACGAGGCGGCGCGGCGCTGGCGGTGTCAGGCGCGCTGAGAGGAGCAACCCAAAGCCTGCTAGCCCGCGTCGTCCCGGTGATTCGGCCGTCGCCGCCGACGGGGCGCTATCCGGGGCGGCCGCTCTACGGCGTCACGGTGTGGTACTGGTGGCCGCCGATGCGCGTAGTTGATCTATTGGTACCGGAAGCGGTTGTAGCTTTCTAGTACTGTTTGACGCGCGGTTCACTGATACATTTGTACGTCGTTGGTTTGAGGATCGTGGGTTTAGGATTAGCCGAATGGCTGATCCAACGAGGTCACGGGCGCTGCCGGCAAACTGCGTAGAGATACCGCCGGGCGTCGAGTGGTGGACGCACGGTCACCGACGGCAGACGCGCTCCGCCGTGGCCAACCGATCCAAGAGACTTTGACCCATTTGCCCGGACAGGGGACGCAGCCTGAGGTCCCGGGTGGCGATCCGAGCCTTCGAGCCCACCCCGCGATCACGATGCTCGGCCAGGGCCTCTTTATTACCGGTCTTCTGATCGTGTACGAGATGGTCGGTCGCAAGTTCCTTACCGGAGAAGTACGGCTCGGAACCTCGCTGGCGTGGGCGGAGGAGTTGGCTCAGTACATCGTCGCCTGGGTGACCATGATTTTCATCGCTTTTGCGGCGATCTCAGATGAGCATGTCAGTTCGAGCGTCCTTCCAAGGCGCGTCCGCGAGCTCCCGGTTATTCGCATCCTGATCGACTGGGCCACAGTGATCGCAATGGCCGCGGTCGCTCTAATCTGGCTGGGCCCGGGAAGCAATATGGTCTTCACCGATTATCAGAGCGGCGCCAGCTCCACCAGTAGCCTCCAGGCACCATATTGGCTGGTCCACCTCTGCATTCCAATTGGCGGCCTCCTTCTGCTCGGGGTGGTCGGGTGGAAGGTGTGGGCCCGACTTAAGGCGCAGTTGCGCGGCAGCGACTAGCGGTCTTCGATCCGGCCACCTTCGGTGAGGTGGGCACGACCTGGGATCCCAACCATCTTGCGGTCGGCATGAGGCACGTAATAGTCAACGGAGTGCTCTCTTGTGTCGACGGGGTGATCACGGGTGAGCGCGGTGGACGGGTACTGAGGGCTTCGTCATGAGGATCGGCAGCCGGGTCGATCCGATCACATTCGAAGTCGTGCAGAACGCCCTCGGCACGATCGCAGATGAGATGGCGCTGACGATAATGCGGACCGCCTACTCGGCAGTGGTGAGGGACGCCATGGACTACTCCACGGCCCTCTGTGACAACCGCGGCAACATGATCGCCCAAGGCCTGACCATTGTCATGCACCTAGGCTCCTTCCCAGGCGCGGTGGAAGTAATCCTCGAGCGGTTCGCGGGCGACATCAACTCGGAAGATGTCTTCATCCTGAACGATCCCTACGGCTCGGGCGGGATCCACCTCCCGGACATCTACATCATCAAACCGATCTTCTGCAGTGGCGAGTTGCATGCCTTCGCCTGTGCTCTCGCCCATCACACCGACGTGGGTGGGATCGTTCCCGGCAGCAACTCCACCAATGCTACGGAGATCTATCAGGAGGGCCTTCGGATCCCGACCCTCAAGCTCTATGAGAAGGGCATGCCTAACCAGGCCATCTTTTCGATTCTGGAGAAGAATGTACGGGTCCCGGATAAGGTGCTGGGCGACCTCCGATCCACCGTCGCGGCCGCTAACACCGGCGACCGCGAGTATCAGACCCTTGCGGCGCGATACGGAACGGCCATGCTTCGGGACTACTGCGACGAACTGCTTGACTACAGCGAGCGCGTCGCGCGGGAGGAGATCTCAGACCTGCCGGACGGCCGCTATGAGTTCACTGACTATATTGACGCAGAAACGGTGGAGGATGGACCGGTGGTGATCCAGGTGGCTGTCATCATCGAAGGCGACCATGTGATCATCGACTTCGAAGGCACGTCGGCACAGGTCAAGGCGGGCATTAACTGTCCCTTGGTCTTTACGCGATCTGCAGCGGCTGGAGCGATCCGGCTGATCCTCGATCCCGCGATCCCGAACTCGGCCGGCTACTTCAGAGTCCTGGAGGTACGGGCTCCAGTTGCAAGCGTTGCAAACGCCGTGCTGCCAGCGGCCTGTGGGGCCAGAGGCATGACGGGCTTTCGAATCCTCGACGCCGTCCTCGGTGCACTCGCCCAAGTGGTCCCTGAGCGCGTCCCCGCCGGAGGCGAGGGCGGCAACAGCATCCTCAGTATGGGCGGCTACGACAGCCAGTTCAACGCCTTCGTCTTCGTCGACCTACTTGCGGGTGCCCGCGGCGGGGCTCCGTGGGGTGACGGAGTCGAGGGCATCCCACATCCCGGCTCCAACATCGCAAACACCCCTATCGAGTTGATTGAGGCGGACCTACCGGTCCGGGTTGAACGTTACGAGCTGCTCGCTGACTCGGCCGGTCCCGGCAAGTACCGTGGAGCATGCGGCCATATACGTGAGGTACGCCTGCTCGCCGACGCCGCAACTCTTCAAATACGCTCCGACAAGCGGATCCATCCACCCTATGGCCTGGCGGGCGGGCTGGCGGGCGGTCCCTCTAATAGCACCCTGCTTCGAGGCGACTTGATCGAAAACCTCCCAACCCTGGCCGTGAGCACAATGCGTCGTGGAGACCTTCTCCAGCACGTCCTCGCGGGTGGCGGCGGCTGGGGCGATCCGTTGGACCGGGATGTGGACGCCGTTTGCAGGGACATCCTCGAGCAGAAGGTGACGCCGGAGGCGGCAAGAGATCAGTACGGTGTCATCAGCGACTCGGCTGGCCAGGTCGACGCCAGCGCCACATCCAGCCTGCGGGCTCGATTGCGGCCGTGACCGCGGCTGATACAGCCTTCCGACCGAAGCCCCCTGGGGAAGGCGACTCGCTTGGAGTAAGTCAGGAACCGGGAGCACTTGCTTCGCCTGGACCCTCGCTGTCGGGGCAACTCCCAAACTCCTGCGGTGTTGGCATCGCCAGATTGTGGCGGCCCACCGCAGCCTTGGAACTGGTTACTCCATTCCTCGCGAGCCTGCGAACCACCATTCGGAGGCGCGAGCACAGGTCCGCCAGCCGGTCGCGACATGAGGTGTCGCACCTACGCTGATGGACGAGTACGACGTCATCGTTGCCGGGGTCGGGGCGATGGGGAGTTCGGCCGCCTACCATTTGGCCGCCCGCGGCCTAAGAGTGCTCGGCCTCGAGCGCTTCGACATTCCCAACGATATGGGCAGTTCACACGGGGTGACGCGCATCATCCGTCTCGCTTACTACGAGCACCCGTCCTACGTCCCCTTGATGAGGCGTGCTTACGAGTTATGGCGCGCAATCGAGGTCGAGGCCCAGGAGCAGCTCATCCACCTCACGGGTTCCATCGACGCCGGGCCGGCCAGCAGCACCGTTTTCGCAGGCTCCCTCCTTTCATGCCAGCAACATGGCCTCGAGCACGAGGTTCTCGACGCCGTGGCGCTTCATCGACGGTTCCCGGGCTACCGACTGCCTGAGGAGACGTTGGCTCTTTTCCAGCCCGATGGTGGCTTCCTCCAACCAGAGCGGTGCATCGTCGCCCACGTGAACGGAGCGCTCGAGCGTGGCGCGACCTTCCGCGCGCGGGAGACGGTGACGGGGTGGCAGGCCTCGGGGGGCGAAGTCGTGGTCGAGACCGACCGCCACCGCTATCGCGCTGGACGGCTCGTGATCACAGCCGGTGCCTGGCTGCCTGGATTGTTCCCCGGCCTTCGCGAGGTAACGGTGCCTGAGCGCCAAGTGCTCGCCTGGCTGCAGCCGCGGCGGCCAGATCTCTTCAAGCCCAGCCGCTTTCCTGTCTTTAACTTGCTCGTCGACGAAGGTCGTTACTACGGTTTCCCAGTGTTCGGCATTCCCGGTTTCAAGTTCGGTCGCTATCACCACCTGAATGAGACAGTCGACCCCGACCGCGTCGATCGGAACTCCCACGCAGAGGATGAGTCCCTGCTCCGCGGGTTCGCCGAGCGGTACTTCCCCGATGGCGCCGGCCCCACGATGACGCTCAAGACATGCCTGTTCACAAACACCCCGGACGAACACTTCATCATAGACTTCGCGCCAGACGCCCCGGAGGTCGTAGTGGCCTCCCCCTGCTCAGGCCACGGATTCAAGTTTGCGAGCGTGGTTGGCGAGATCCTGGCAGACCTCGCCACCCAGCACGCGACCCGGCACGACACCGATCTTTTCCGCCTCTCGCGTTTCGGGCATCAAGGAGGCCCTGATGCCTCGTGACTGGGCCTTTGCCGAGACTCCGGTATTCGCCACTTTCGTCTTCCACAGCGCCCAGTGCAGCTCCGGACCGGCCCAGTCGTGTGAAGATCGGGTCTGGCCGGCCGATGGAGAAGATGAACGACGCCAATCCTCTGGCAAGGGCTCTTAGCCAAGCGCCCAATCCCCATCTCCGGAGATACTGAGTGGGGCTTGACGCTCCATCTGGAGGCCAGAGGTTAACGATCGATCGCCGAGTTCGCGGCGGGCCCATCGAGTCAAACCTCGCACGGATCACCGTCAACGCGTTCGATCGGCTCCTGGGGGGAGTAGCAGAGTGATTGGCAACGATCTCGCCGTTGAAATCTGCCGAGAGGTCCGCGCTGCCTGGATGAAACTCGACCCGGGTGCGATCCTAATGTTCGGGCCCGAACTTACAGCGGAGCCGGAGGCGATCGCTATGCGCCGACGCGGGGGCCACCTTTATTGGGTCTCAGCGCCGATCCTCGATCTGCCCGTATGGAAGGTTCACGTTGGCGCCGTTTTGGACCCGCCATCACAGAGTATGAACGCCGGGTTCCATATTGACCCGAGTTGGCCGAGTGCGCATCTGGTACTCGCTCGGGTGGCCGGTCTTCTTCAGGATGAGGGCCTCCATTGGCGGTTCTCTGGGCTCGTGTACGAGGAGCAGTGGAACCGGGATCCGATGCCTGCCGACGTAGGCAGAATCGAAGTTTTAGTTCGCGAGGCTGGCGAGCTTCGCCGCCGGGTGATGACGGAACTCGCCCACACCCCATCCGGTTTCAAATAGTTAATCATGCACGGAACCGAAAGTCGTGAAGCTACCGCTCGGATTGAACGCCGGAGGCAGAACTGGTGGCTGCGTCGCTGGCATGGTGGAACGTGAAGCCGGTCCAGCGGGAAGAGTGACCGTCTTGGTAATCAGTACTCACCTCCCAACCTCTGCGCGAAAGGGCTTCAATCAGCTGGTCGTATCCAATCGCTATAAGATGCCGTCGCGAGGGCGGCCAGAGGCGATCGAGCCGAGGCCACCTCCTGAAGCCGCGCAACGAGGTGGAGATCGCCTCATCGGCGGACCGGACCAAGTCCGCGATCGATTGGAGGCCCGCCCGGGGGCCGGGTGAGTTCATTTTCACCAGGGGTAGGACACGTCTCCCTCGTCTCTTAGCAGCCGATCGGCGCGGTCCCTACGGCCGAAACCAACCCGCTGTTGGGTGCGCTGAGCACGGGGCAAGGCCACCCGCCGCTCAGCGGCTCGGGCGCCGCAGGATCCGGCCCGGGCGCGCGCCTGTGTGCTCGCCGTCGTCGACCACCGCAACCCCGTTGACGAAGACGTGCTCGACGCCCTTCGCGTATGCGGCCGGCTTCTCCAGTGTGGACACGTCGTCCAGCCGCTCGTAATCGAATACGACCACGTCCGCCGCGCAGCCCGACCGGAGCAGGCCGCGGTCCGGCAGCCCGTAATGTCGCGCCGGCATGCTGGTCAGCTTCCGGACCGCATCCTCCAGCCGAAGCGTCCCCATCGTCCGGACGTGGTGGGTGAGGAAATGGACGTGACCTGCGTAGGGCAGTGGGTGTTGCAGCACCCCCGCCAGCGGGCCCTCGGCCTGGCTTGAGAAGGTGTCGGCCGAGAGCATGAACAACGGGTGCCCGATCATCTGAGCCAGGTGCTCCTCGGTGAACAGCGTCCCGATCAGTTGCACGCTCTCCATGCGCGACCCGGAAGCGACCAGGATGTCGAAGTAACAGTCCCACGGATCCTTGTGCCAAGCGTCCGAGATCTCGACGAAGTCGCGCCCGTTCAAGTCTGGAAATGCGGGGCTTCCCTGGAGTCGGACCCGGTCCCATTCGCCGGCACTGATGAACCGCCAGTAGCGATCGCAGTCGCCCCGCAGCCGCCACCGCACCTCACTGTCCTGCAGCCCCTCGAGCGCTCTGCCCACCCCGTCTGCGAACAGCCAGTCGGGCAGGATCGCGGCCATCATTCCCGTTCCGAATGGGTAGGGGGTGGTGTCCGTCAGCACGTCGAGGCCGTCCCGGCGAGCATCCTCCAGGCTCCGGACCGCCCTCTCCCAGGCGCCCGCTGCGGCGCCCGAGTTATGGCGGACGTTGAGGTGGAGCAACTCACCTCGGCAGCCGCTGCGCCGGACCACGGTGAGGAACTCGTCAACCGCCTCCTGCAGAAACTGATCGCGGTTGCGGATATGGCTCGAGTGCCATCCGTCGTACTCCCCCGCGACACTCGTCAGCCGGATCAGCTCGGCCGTGGTTGAACGGCGGCCGGGCTCGAACTCGAGCCCGCTCGACAGGCCGAAGGCGCCTGCCTCCATCGCTGTGCGGACGAAACCCTCCATCGCCACGAGTTGCTCCTCGTCGGCCATGCCCTTGACCCCGGCCGCGTAGCGCATCGTGTTGTGGCCGACCATGAACCCGAGGTTCGACGACGGGCGCAGCGCCGCGACCGCCTCGAGGTAGGAGGCAAAATCGGTCCACGTCACCTCGCCCTGATATGCGAACTCGCGCATCCGGGCCTGGATGAACTCGCGCGACCCCGCGGTGGCGGGCGCGAAACCGTTTCCACAGTTGCCCGCGATCTCAGTCGTCACTCCCTGGCGAATGGTCGATTCGAAGGTCGGGTTGGAGAACATCGACCAGTCTGAGTGGCCGTTGATGTCGACAAAGCCCGGGCACACGATCTTGCCGGTCGCGTCGATCACGCGCTTGGCCGTGGCCCCGTCCAGCCTCTCAACGGCCACGATCCGGTCGCCCTCGAGGGCGACATCGGACGGATAGAGCGGATTGCCGGTGCCGTCGGCCAGCCATCCGCCCCGGATCAGGACGTCGATCACAGGCAGGCCCGGATGGCGTCCGCGGCCCGCTCGATCTGGGTGCGGCCGATCCCGCGATGGGTTACGAATCGAACGGTCGCCACCGAGTGCGGGTAGGCCAACACCCCACGTCGGGCGAGCGCTTCTCGCCACCCGTCGGCGGGGACCGGCACCGTGTGGATCACGATATTCGTCTCCGGACGCGGCGCTCCGATCAGTTCGGCGAGCCGGGCGGCCCGGCGGTTGTCATCGGCCACCCGGCCAATCCCTTGCAGGGCAACGAGTGCCGCGGCCGCAAAACTACCCATGCTGTGAACGCTGCCGGCCCCGATCCGCTGCAGGTTCACCCGGGCCCGCTCGATGACGTCCGCCGGACCGGCCAGGAGCGCGCCGACCGGCGCACCCAGCCCTTTGTTCATGCTCACAGCCACCGTTGTCACCGGTGCCGCCAACGCCCGAATTTCGACTCCAAGGGCCGCCGCCGCATTGAAAGAGCCGAGCCCCGTCGAGGTGAACCGGGCCTCCGCGACTCGCCAGCTCGGCGGTGGCCGCGGCGTCCAGCACCCGCCCACCCGAGCGCGTGTGCGTGTTCTCCAGGCAGAGGAGCCGACGCCGGGCCGGCACGTGGAGACGCCCCCCATCCTCGGCCAGTAGGCGGACCCGGAGCCCCGCCACCCGCTCGATCCCCATTGCCTCCGAAGTGATGATGTGTGCCGTGTGGCCGATCCAGACCTCCTGGCCGGGCGCCGCCAGGTTGGCCGCGCCGCAGGTTGGGACGAACACGGCGGCGGCCTTCCCTAGCAGTTCTCCGCCCTCTCGCTCCAACCGGTTGACGGCCGGATCCTCGCCGAGGAGCGGCCAGCGTGGCTCGGCGGCTCGCATCGCTTCCCAGATTTCCGTGGCGGGCTGAAGGCAGACGTTGGAGCGGAGGTCGATCACGTCGCCCGTGCCAGGTGGCGACCCGGCCGGGCACCGGTGTGCTTGCCGCCGTCCACCACGACCACGCCATTCACGAGCACGTACTCGACACCCTTTGCGTATGCCAGCGGCCGCTCCAGGGTCGAGGTCTCCTCCAGGCCCTCGTAGTCGAACACCACGACGTCGGCGGCAGACCCAACCCGCAGCAACCCGCGATCTCGGAGGCCGAAGTGACCGGCCGGCATGCTGGTCATCTTCCGGATCGCCTCCTCCAGTCTCAGCGTGCCCAGCTCCCGGACGTGGTGGGTCAGGTAGTGGGTCGTTCCGGCATACGAGAGCGGATGCCGAGTCACCTCCGCCAGCGGTCCATCGACGTGGCTGGAGAAGGTGTCGACGCCGAGGCTGAAGAGTGGGTGGCTGATCATCTCCCGCAGGTGCTCGTCAGTGAACAGCAGCCCGATCGTCAGCACCGACTCGAGCGCCGGTCCGGCGTCGGCCAGGATGTCGAAGTAACAGGACCATGGATCCTGCCCCCAGAGGGAGGCAATCTCGCGAAAGTTCTTCCCGGCGAAGTCCGGGTAGAGCGGGCTGCCCTGCAACCGGACGCGCTCCCATTCGCCATTGTGGATGAAGCGCCAGTAGCGGTCGCATTCCTCGCGAAGGATCTCGCGGGTCGCCGGATCTCGCAGCCTCTTCGCCGCGATCTCGGGCCCGTCCGCCAGCAGCCAGGGCGGGAGGATGGCCGCCATCTGGCCCACCCCGTCCCGGAAGGGGGTGGTGTCGGCGAGGACGTCGAAGCCGTCGCTCCGGGCCCGCTCCATGGTTTCGACCGCCCGCTGCCAGGCGCCCTCGGCGGCGCCGGTGTTGTGGCGCACGTTGAGGTGCGAGAGCTCGCCCCGGGTGCCGCCCGCGCGGACGATCGCGAAGAACTCGTCGACGGACTCTTGGAGGTGTTGGTCGCGGTTGCGGATATGGCTGGTGTAGTAGCCGTCGTACTCGCCGACCACCTTGTTCAATCGGACCAGTTCCGCGGTGGTCGCGTCGCGACCTGGATTGAACTCGAGGCCCGTGGACATCCCCAGGGCGCCCGCGTCCATCGCCTCCCGGACATGGCGCTCCATGGCCCGCAATTGCTCCTCGGTCGCATTGGCGCCGGACGCTCCGGCCGCAGCGCGGACGCAGTTGTGGCCCACGAACCAGGCCAGGTTGGCCGAGTGACCGCGGTCACCCAACCAGCTCAGGTGCTCGCCGAAGGTTGCCCATTCCAGTGGACCGTCGTACGCGAACGTCCGCATCCGGGCTGTCATGAAGGCCGCCGAGTGCTCGCTAACCGGAGCGTAGCTCCAGCCGCAGTTGCCGACCACCTCGGTGGTCACGCCCTGGCGGATGGTCGACTCGGCCTGCGGGTTCACCAGCAGCGACCAGTCGCTGTGGCTGTGTGGATCGACAAACCCCGGGCAGACGATCTTGCCGGTGGCCTCGATCACCCGCCTGGCCTCGGCTCCACGCAATGACCCCACTTCGACGATCTGACCGTCCGAGATCGCGACCGCGGCCGGGAACTCAGGACTCCCGGTTCCGTCTATGACCCGGCCGCCCCGGATCAGGACGTCAAGCACGGTCCACTAGAGGTCTCGCAGCCGGGGGTCCAGGATGTCACGGAGCCCGTCCCCCAGGAAGTTGAAGCCGAGAATCACGAGCATGATCGCCAGGCCCGGGAAGATGGTGTACCAGGGCTGCAGTTCCATGTATGTGCGGGAGGTGTTGAGCATGCTGCCCCAGGAGGGCTCCGGCGGCTGGGTTCCGAGGCCGAGGAAGCTGAGTGCCGCCTCGCTCAGGATCGCGGTCGAAAGGTACACCGTGACCATGACGATCAGCGGCGCGACCACGTTGGGGAGCAGGTGGCGGAGCATGATCCGGATCCCGCCGGCGCCCAAGGCGCGGGCTGCCTCCACGAATGGCCGCCCCAGGACCTCGAGTACGGCCGCCCGCATGACTCGAGCGAAGGCCGGCGCGTAGACGACCCCGATCGCGATCATCGCATTCGTGCGACTGGGCCCAAGCAGGCCCGCGATGACGATCGCCAGCACCAGGCCGGGGAAAGCGAAGATCACGTCCACGATGCGCATCAGAGCGGCATCGACGAAACCGCCGTAGTAGCCTGCCAGCAGCCCGACCGTGAGTCCGAGCGCGACGGCGATCAGGACCGCCACGGCACCCACCTCGAGCGAGACCTGGGCGCCGTGAATCACACGGGCCAAGAGGTCGCGGCCGAGTTCGTCCGTTCCCATCGGGTTGACTGCGCTCGGTCCCTGAAGCCGCTTCCAGTTCTGGGCGCTGGGCGCAATCCTCCAGACAAAGGGTCCCAGCCCCGCGACCAGGACGGTGAGGGCGACGAGTACGGCGCCCACGATTCCGATCGGGTTGCGCCACTCGTGGGGCACGTGGAATCGTCCCCGGGGCACCTGGCTCCAGGCTGCCAGCGGCGCCTGCTCGATTGCCTCGGCGTCTTCCAAGGCCTCGCTCATTCGGCCTTGATCCGGGGGTCGATGACGCCGTACAGAAGGTCCACGCCGAGGTTCAGAAGCACGAAGATCGTGGCTAGGAGCATCGTGGTGGTCTGCACGAGGGGGTAGTCGCGGGCGAAGATCGCCTGGATCAGCGTGTAGCCGACACCCGGCAACCCGAAGATCGTCTCGACGATCGCGGCCCCGCTCATAAGGGTGCCGACCTGGAGGCCGATCACGGTCACCACGGGGATGAGGGCGTTGCGGAGGGCGTGATGATAGGTGATTGATCGCTCGCCGGCGCCTTTCGCTCGGGCGGTGCGCACGTAGTCCTGACCAAGGACCTCAAGCATGGTTGCCCGCGTCATGCGCATCACAATCGCGATCACGAAGACCGAGATGGCGACCGCCGGAAAGACTAGCTGCGTCAGGTTCGTGACCGGGTCCTTGAGGAAGGGCTCGTATGAAACGTTGGGAACCCACTGGAAGACCGTGGATGTGAAAAGGAGAATCAGCGTCGCCAGCCAGAAGCTGGGCATGCTGAGACCGATCAGGCCGCCGACCCGGGCGGCGAAGTCAGATCCGCTGTCGCGCCGGGAGGCGGACACGACACCGAGTGGAATCCCGATCAGAACTGAAAGCAGGATCGCAATTATCACCAGCTCCACCGTGATCGGGAGTGCGCGGCCGAGGATCACGTACACCGGCTCGCCGCTGCGCAGCGACGTGCCGGGATGTCCCGTCACCAGCCCGCCGATCCAGCGCAGATACTGAATCGGCAGCGGGGCGTCCAGACCAAGCGAGTGCTGAATGGCGCGCTTGGTCTCCGGCGAGATGGACACGTCGCCACCGGTGAGCACGTCGATGACGTCGCCCGGCATCAGGCGGACCATCAGGAAAATGGCGAGGCTCATCCCGAAGAGAGTCGGGACGAGCTGGATGAGCCGCCGGATCGCGTACTTCGTCACATCGCGACCTGGCGGCGGTTGCTCAGCCTAGCCAAGATGCCTTGAGGCCGGTGTTGAAGTCGGTCAGGGCAACGTACATGTTGTGCAGCCGCTTGTTCACCACCTGGTACTTGTAATACGCGACCAGGGGGATCTCCAGGCACTCGTCCCAGAGCGCCTGCTGGAGCTGCTGATAGATCGGAGTCCGAGCTGAGGGCTGCGGAGTCGCGATCCCCTGCGCGACCAGGGTTGCGATCTGCGGCGGCACCGTGTAGCCGGGCCACCATAGCTTGGCGTTGGCGACGAACTCGGAGACGAAACCGTTGGGGTCGCCACGCATGCCGCGTCCAGTGAGGTTGGCATCGAAGGTTCCTGCGCCGTTGTTCTTGGCGAACGTCGCCGTGTCCTGAGGGACGATGCTGACATCGATCTTGATCGCCGAGAGGTTCTCCTTGATCACCTGGGCGGCCTGTGGGAAGTCCTGCGGGGTGGCGAAACAGGTCAGGGTCAGCGGGAATCCGTTGGCGAAGCCGGCATCCGCCATCAGCTGCTTCGCCTTCGCCACGTCGAACTTCGAGAAGTTGCCGGTCAGGTCCGCGTCGGAGAGGGGGTAGGGACCGTAGCCAGGCGGGATGAAGCTGCTCGATTTGGCGTCACCGCCATAGACCTTATCGATGATGTCCTTGCGATTGATGGCGTGATTGATCGCTACACGAACCCGCTTGTCGGCCCAGGGCTTGTTCTCGCCGGCCTTGACCGTGAACTGGATCTCCTTGAAGGCAGGGCTGAGACCCTTGAGGACGACCAGGTTCTTGTCGTTGGCGAGTACTCTGGCGTTGTCGGAGGAGAACGTGCCGCCGTCGATGGCACCCGAACGAAGGGCGGCCACTCGAGCCTGCTCGTCCTGGATCACCTTCATCAGCAGGTCCTGTGCATAGGGGATCGGCTTGCCCCAGTAGTCGGCATTCTTGGTGAACGTGAGGTGGTCATTGGGGATGTACTCAATCAGCTTGTAGGGTCCGGTTCCGATACCTTGCGTGGTCGGGTTGATGGACTTGTACATGTCGACGGGGGCGATGCCCGAGTAGCGGGCCCAGGCCAGAAAGCCGAGCATCGAGGCGTCTGGCTTCTTCATGAGGAACTTGATGGTGAGCGGGTCGACGACTTCGATCGAGGCGATTGCGGGCACCTGGCTGAGCGTGCTCAAGCTGCCCGGCGGGGGCGGGTTCATGATGTTCTCGAACGAGTACTTCACGTCAGCTGAGGTGAAGTCCTTGCCGTTGTGGAACTTGACCCCCTTCCTCAGCTTGAAGACGTAAGTCTTGTCGTCCGGCGTCGTGTACGACTCGGCCAGCGCCGGCTGGATGTTGAGGTCCTTGTCCCACTGCAGCAAGGAGTCGTAGATGAACTCATTGCCCCAATGGTTGGAGGTCGGCACCGGCCCGAACGGGGCCAGGTAGGCGGGGTCCTGCTCCAAGGCCCAGGTGATCTTGCCGCCGGCCTTCGGGGTGCCGCCGCCGGAGGTGGTGGACGGCGTCGTCGGGTTGCCGCCGCAGGCCTCCAGGAATGCGGCCGGTGCGATGACCCCGGCCACCCCGAGCAGCGCGCTCCGCTTGAGCATTTCCCGCCTGTTGAGTTGGTGATCAGACATTTCCGTCCCTCCTGAATCTATCTCTCACAGGATCTGGCCGATCCTGGGGGCGTCGCCCTGGACATCGTCGTAGAAGACCGACTGGCGGAGGTTCGCCTGTGCCAGCCGGGCGACCTTGGCGGCGTCGAGATTGACGCCGAGGCCGGGAATCCGGGGCACCGTCAGCGCCCCGCCGCTGTAGTCGAGCTCGGAGTCGAGGACGTCCTCGGCCTGGAGTGGGTAATGGGTGTCGTTCGCAAACGGGAAGTTCGACGAGGAGGCGATCACGTGAGCGTTGGCGACCGTACCGACGCCGAGTTCGGCCCAGCTCCCGATCACGCACCATTTGCTGGCCGCGTCGGCGACGCAGGCGATCTCGTGCGCCCTGGTGAGGCCGCCCGCCTCGGAGGGATAGACCACGAACACGTCGCAGGCCTCCGCCTTCAGCAGCCGGAGCACCGAGCGGAGGTCGGTACAGCCCTCGTCGGCGGCGATCGGCGTGGCGACCGCCCGGCGGACCGCCGCCATCCCCTCGACATCGAAGTCGGGCACCGGCTGCTCCACATACTGGATGCCCAGCGGCTCCAGGGCGCGGATCCATCTGATGGCGGTGGGGACGCTCCAGTTCATGTTGGCGTCGATCCGGATCGGCACCGACGGGCCGACCGCATCCCGGATGGCGGCGATCGACTCGTGGTCCTGGGCGAGGTCGCGGCCGACCTTCAACTTCAGCTCCTTGAAGCCGCGGTCGACGAAGGCCTTCGCCTTGGCCGCGTTGTTTTCGGGGGTGTCGATGAAGAGGTAGCCGACAGCGGCCGCCTCCCAGCGGCAGAATCCTCCCAGCAGCTCCGCAACCGGAACGCCCAGGGCCTTCCCCTTGAGATCCAGGAGCGCCATCTCGAGGCCGGCGATCGCATACGCGCCGATCTGGTTCCAGTTCCGCGCGAACTCCTCCATCCGGTGCACGATCCACTCGACACGGAGCGGGTCCTGGCCGACCAGGAACTGGCCCAGCTCGCTCTCGACGGCGGTCCGGATGACAGGCAGGGTCGGGCCGGGGCATTCTCCGATGCCGACCAGTCCCTCATCGGTTCGAATCTGGACGAGCAGGCCGGAGGCGGTGTGCCGGGTTCCGCCTGACCACACCACAGGTTCCTTCAGCGGAACGCAGACCTCTGTGGTCTCGAGACCGGTTATTCGCAAGATTGGCTCCAACTGGCCATGGACAGGGGGGCGAAGCACTGATAGGCTAGGGGGCCGATTGATGATTGTCAACAATCGTCCAAGATGGCTGCGGTAACCTCTGGCGAGGGGCTGGTCGAGTCCAGTCTGAGAGCGCTGCCCCGGGAGGTGCGATCCCTTCGCCTGCGCGTCGTGAAGCAGCTGCGGGACGCCATCGTCAGCGGCGAGCTGGTGCCGGGCACGCGGCTGCTCGAGGAGGAGCTCTCGCAACGGCTGGAGGTAAGCAGGGGGCCGGTCCGGGAGGCGCTCCGCCAGCTTGAGCAGGAAGGGCTGGTGGTTTCCTTCCCCTATCGCGGCAGCGAGGTCCTGGGGGTCTCCGAGGAGGAGGTCCACGAGGTCCTAATCCCGATCCGGCTCACGATCGAGACGTTCTGCTTTCCGCGCGCGATGCGAGCGCTGACCGCCAGCGATCTGGCCGACTTGGAGCGGGTGGTCGAGGACATGGCCCGGGGTGCCGCCGAGTCGGACCTGAAGCGGGTGGTCGAGACCGATATCCAATTTCACCAGCTGGTGTTGGAGATGGCGCGGCTGCCGCATGCGCTGCAGATCTGGCTCACGATCGAGCCCAGGATTCGAGCTTACTTCCATCGTCACGGCCGGGGCCAGGACCTCCGCCAGATCGAGGCGGACCACCGCGAGCTGATCGAGGCAGTCCGCGCCCGCGACGAGAAGCTGCTGCTCCGGTTGCTCGAAGCCCACATCGTCGTCGCCTGGCGAGAGGAGCCCAAATGATCTCAACCAAGCCGTCACAAGCCGTCCACGACATCCGCTTCCTGCACGACCAGCGGGTGCCGATGCGCGACGGGGTGACCCTGTCGGCCGATGTGTATCTGCCTCGGGCCAACGGCCCCTTCCCGGTCATCTACCAGTGGACGCCCTACGAGAGCGCTCGTGACCGCTTCATAGGCTGGGGGATCTGGTTTGCGCAGCGCGGCTACGTCGCGATCGTCCAGGACGTGCGCGGCCGCTATGAGTCCGGCGGTGTCATGGAGCCCTACTTCCAGGAGGGCGCCGACGCCAGCGACTCGCTCGACTGGGTGGCGAAGCAGCCGTGGTCGAACGGCCGGGTCGGAACCTGGGGCCGGTCCTACGGCGCCATCGTTCAGTGGCAGCTGGTCCAGCACCAGCATCCGAACCTGGTCTGCATGGCGCCCCACGTCATCTCGGACGACTTCTTCAGCGACTGCCACTACGTTGGCGGGGCCTTCCAACTGGCGCTGTCGATGGGCGCAGCGCTGATCTGGTCCTCCACGATCGGCACGGTCACCCTGCCTACCGCCGGCAACCTCTTCCTGAACCAGCGGACCTTCCGCCATCTGCCCCTGATCGACATCGACAAGGAGTCGCTCGGCCGCGAGATCGGCTTTTGGCGCGACTGGCTGACCCACCCCACCTACGACGACTACTGGCGCCGGATCAGCCACCACGGCTTCTACGACAAGGTGACGGCGCCGATGTTCCAGCAGGGCGGCTGGTACGACGCTTACGCCGGCGCCCATCTCCGCGCCTACGGCGAGCTGGTCAAGAATGCGGCCACCGCGAAGGGGCGGCGCGGCCAGAAGGTCCTGATGGGACCCTGGTCGCACGAGGAGGAGGTGTCCAGCCTGGTCGGCGATATCGAGTTCGGCCCGCGCGCAGCGCGGGTCATCCGCGACGACGAGTTGCGCTGGTACGACACCTGGCTGAAGGAAATCGATAGCGGTTTCATGGACGAGCCGCCGCTGAGCCTGTTTGTGATGGGCCGCAACACCTGGCGGCACGAAACCGATTGGCCGCTCCCGCAGACGTGCTACACGAACTACTACCTGCACAGCCAGGGCCGGGCCAACACTCTGTACGGCAATGGGACGCTGGGCACCGACGCCCCGGCCGGCGAAGCGGCCGACCGCTATGAGTACGACCCCGAGAATCCGGTCCCGACGATTGGCGGCAACAACTCGATCCTCACGATGTTGCGGCACGCAGACGAGCCGGTCAGCCCGGGCCCGCTCGACCAGCGCCCGCTGGAGCGCCGCGATGACGTCCTCTGCTACACGAGCGAGGCCGTGGAGCGCGACCTCGAGGTGACCGGCCCGATCGAGGTGGTCCTCTATGCGGCCTCGAGCGCTCGGGACACCGACTTCATCATCCGTCTGTCCGATGTCCACCCCGGTGGGGCCGCCCACTTCATCGCAGAGGGCATCGTCCGAGCCCGCTATCGGAACGGGTATGAGCGGCAGGAGCTGCTGGAGCCGGGGGAGGTCCACGAGTACCGAATCCGCTGTTACCCGACCAGCAACGTCTTCCTGAAGGGTCACCGGCTCCGGCTCGACGTGACGAGCAGCAGCTTCCCGCGCTTCAGCCGCAACCTGAACACGGGCGAGGACGTCGCCACGGGAACGCGGATTGAAGTGGCCCGGCAGACGGTCCTGCACAGCACCGAGTACCCCTCGCACATCGTGCTCCCGGTGATCCCCGAGTGATCGACAGCGAGCGGCTCCGGTCGACCTGCTTCGACCTGGTCTGCGTGCTGAGCCCGACCGGCGACACTCTCGAGGTCGCCGAGCTCTACGCCCGCCAGCTGTCCGAGGCGGGCATGAAGGTCGAGGTCAATCGCGACTTTCCGAAGACACCGACGGTGGTGGCGACCCTGGCCGGCAATCGTCCCGGCCCCCGGGTGGTTCTTAACGGTCACCTGGACACCGTCCCGATCGCGCACGAGGCGCCCCGGCTGGCGGACGGGGGCGCCACCATCTACGGCCGTGGCTCGGCTGACATGAAGGGGGCGATGGCCTGCGCCGGCGAGGTGGCGCGGATCCTCAAAGCGGAGGGTGCGGACTTCCCGGGCGAGGTCGTGGTGGTCGCGATCGGCCTCCACGAGGCGCCGCTCGGGCGCGGGGAGGACCTAATCCACCTGCTCCGCGACCGCGGCTTCAAGGCGGACGCCGCGATCGTGCTCGAGTACGGCCGCCACAACCTTCCCCTGGCTCACATGGGCTCGGCGACCTTCGAGATCACCATCTCGCGGCCCGGCATCCCAACCCACGAGCTGCAGACCGCGCCCGGCACGCCGCATCCACTTCTGGCGGCAGGCAAGGTCATCGCGGCGATCGGGGCCCGCGCCGAGGAGCTGAAGGCGACCGACCACGACTTGGTCGGCCACGAGACCTACTTCATCGGTGAGGTCCATGGCGGTGACTTCTATAACCGCTTCCCGACCCGCTGCCGCCTGGTCGGCACCCGCCGATGGGCGCCCGGCGAGCGCTTCGACGCGGTCGAAGAGGAGTTTGCGGGCCTGCTGGCCGAACTCGCCCGGGAGACCGGCTGCCGGATCGAGCTCGACCTCCGGATCGTGCGTGACAGCTACCAGCTCGATCGCGGCCATCCGCTGGTCATGGCGCTGATGTCCGCCTATGAGGAGGTCGCCGGCGAGGCGCTTCCGATCATCGGCATGAAGACGGTCGCCGACGGGGCGATCTGGACCAACGACGGCGGCATTCCCGCGGTCTATCACGGACCGGTCGGCGAGGGTGCCCACGCCGACGTCGAGTACATGCCGGTGGCGGAGCTGGAGCGGGCGACCGCCGTCTACCTGGCGACCCTCCGCAACCTCTGGGCGCAGTCATGAAGATCACTTCTGTCAGCTCACTGATCGTCAACGCGAACATGCGGAACTGGATCTTCGTGAAGGTTCAGACCGACGAGGGCCTGTACGGCTGGGGCGAGGCGACCCTGGAGTGGAAAACCGCCGGCGTCGCCGGCTCGATCGAGGATGTCAGCCGCTTCATCATCGGCGAGGACCCCTTCCGGATCGAGCACCTGTACCAGATCATGGCGCGCCAGTATTTCTGGCGCGCCGGCATCGAGGGCATGAGCGCCATCAGCGGCATTGAGCAGGCGCTGTGGGACCTTAAGGGCAAGGCGCTCGGGGTGCCGGTGTACGAGCTGCTGGGCGGCCGCGTCCGTGACCGGGTCCGCGTCTACAACCACCTCGGCGGCGGCCAGATGAACGAGATGTACGAGAGCAGCACGCCGGCCGAGTTCGCCGAGCGGGCGTTGAAGGTCAAGGCGATGGGCTACACCGCCATCAAGTTCATGGCCGTCCCCCGAACCGAGCCGGTCGAGGGGGTCCGCTCGGTCGTGCTGGCGGCGGCGCTGGTGGGGGCCGTCCGGGAGGCGGTCGGGCCGGAGATGGATCTCATGGTGGACCTCCACGCGCGGACCTGGCCCGGCATGGCGATCCAGTACTGCCATGCGCTGGAGCCCTACGGCCTCCTCTTCTTCGAGGAGCCCTGCCCGACCGAGGACCTGGAGGCGACCGCCCAGGTGACCCGGCAGTCGCGCATCCCGATCGCGACCGGGGAGCGGCTGGTCGGCCGCAGCCAGTTCCGGGAGGTTTTCGAGCGGCGCGCCTGCCACGTGATCCAGCCCGACCTCTCGCACTGCGGCGGCCTCTGGGAGGCGCGCAAGATCGCCGCCATGGCGGAGACGCACTCGATGGCGGTGGCGCCGCACAACCCGAACGGGCCGATCTCCACCGCAGCCGCGGTGCACTTCGCGCTGGCGACGCCCAACTGGCTGATTCAGGAAGCGATCACCAGCGACGTGCCCTGGCGCGACGACGTGCTCGAAGGCGCGATCGAGATCGAGGGGGCTACGCGGGGATCCCGACCAAGCCAGGCCTCGGCATCGATGTGAACGAAGCCGAGGCCGCCCGCCACCCGATGAAGTCGGAAGCCGAGCAGCGGTACTTCCATCCCGATGGATCCGTGGCCGACTGGTAGCTCAACCGCTGCCGTCCCCTGCGAGAGGACCAGCGGGAGGACTGGAGGTCGGCGCGGATCCGACCCCGGCGGATCCTACGGGATCACCGGCACCAGCACCCGCGACGGATGGTCGGGTGAGATGTGCACTGTGTTGTGTGCGAGCCTGGTGTGGGTGTGCTTGCCCATCGCCTCGCCCGTGTTCGGATTGATGTCGAAGCGGGGGAAGTTGCTGCCTGCGATGTCGACCCGGATCCGGTGCCCGGCCGCGAATAGGTTGCAGGTCGGCGCCAGCGTTATCTCGATTGCATAGATCGACCCCGCCTCCATCAGAACCTCGTGATCCCAGCCCTCGCGGTAACGGGTGCGGATGACTGAGTCGACCAGCCCCAGGTGATAGCCGTTCGGATAGTCGGGATTGGCCGGGAACACATCCACGAGCTTGGCCGTGAAGTCGGTGTCGGGGGCGTCAGAGGAGACCCACAGCTTCACCACCACACTCCCGGTCACCTCGACCGGCACCGTGAGCGGCTCGGTTTGGAAGACCAGCACGTCAGGCCGGGAGGCCAGACTCAAGTACGGCGGCTGCGCGCCGACGAACCCCTCCTGCTCGCGCTGGTCGAAGGCGCCGGCCGGGATGATGTTGCGCATCCGGACCCGCCACGGGATGTAGTTCGCGAACCAGGGCTCGATCCCCTCCAGCACCGGCACCATCTCGTAGAACCCGACGATGCTGCCGCCGATGGTCGGGACCGGGCGTGCCGGGTCGGCCGCGAAACTGAGCTCGCCGCCGGCCCCCGGCGGCGAGAGACGGAGCGCGCCCTCGGCGTCCAGGAAGTAATCCGTCGGGCATGTGCGTGCGAGGGGCCACTCCTGCTCCTCACGCCAGCGGCCGCCGTGAAAGATATGGCCCTCGACCGTCCGGTGGCCGTCACCGCCGCCCATCACGAAGATGCGGACGCGGGGATCGTCCTCGACGCGGGTCTCGATCCCCTTCAGCCAGCGGTCGAACCAGCGCAGGCGCTCCTGGTTGTAGCGGTCGTAGCCCCAGACCGAGTCGGGGCCGAAATCCACGTCGCCCTGGTAGGTGAACCCGGCCCGCATCCCGTCGTGGGTCCAGGCCCCCATCAGCAGCCGCTGCGGAGTTTGGTTCTGCTCCGACATGGCGTTGAAGTACTTGGTGGTGGCCGAGGCGAAGGGATCCCACCAGCCGCCGCTGTACACGCCTGGAATGTCGGCGTGGCGGTCCTTCCAGTACGGCTCCTGGTCGCAGGCCTCCTGGCTCCAGAACTCGTCGTACGCGCCCCGCCAGTAGTAGTCGAAGAGCGTCCGCTCCAGCGCCGGCACCAACGCCAGCGGCGTCTGGCCCGGCTTGAAGGGAGTCCTCAGGGCCCACTCCCGCATGTGCTCCATCGCCTCGACGATGGCCGACTGCGCGCCCGGCTGCGCGTGCACCTCCTGAGCGTCGAACGCGTGCAGGAACAGAGCTCCGAACATCTGGAGGGACATCGCACCGCCCTCCCGGGCCTCGTGAGCGTAGATGTTGGTGGGGCCGACGTCCGGCCAGATCGCGGCCAGGTGCGGTGGCCGGTGCAGCGCGGCGACCTGCTGCACGATCGCGCCGTGGGAGCTGCCGGTCATTCCGACCTTGCCATCCGACCAGGGCTGGGACGCGATCCATTCGATCGTGTCGTAGCCGTCAGGCCCCTCGTTGGGGTTGGCGGTGTGGAAGTACTGCCCGAAGCCCTCCGACCGGTAGCGGCCACGGAGGTCCTGGCAGACGACGGCGTAGCCTCGGGCGCAGAAGAACTCGCAGACCGGCTTCACCCACAGCCACTCGTTCGACTTGTCGTACGAGGTCCGGCCGAGGATGGTCGGAAACGGTCCCGGCAGAGCCTCGCCGTCGCGGGCCGGGCGGTATACGTCGGAGGCGAGGCGGACGCCGTCCCGCATCGGAACCATCACATCCTTGGCGACCACGATCCCGAACTCCGGTTGAGACAGCTGGGTCATGTAATCACCCCAAGGTTGGAATCGAGTAGGTGTTGGCGGCGGCGATCGGGCGGCCGGCGGCAAACCGGCCGGGATCGAAGAAGGCGATATCGTGCCGGCTTGCCGGCTGGCCCAGCGCGCCGCCGGCCAGCATCTCGCCCACCACTGGGCTGAGCTTGAACCCGTGGCCGCTGAAGCCAGTCGCCATCTGCACCTGGCGCCAGCCGGGCACCGGCCCGAGCAGCGGTTGGAGATCCGGCGAGCAGTCGTACACACCGGTCCAGCCCGGTCCCAGCTCAGCGCCGTCCTGACCCGGAAAGCGCCGGGCGAAGCGGCCAGCCATCGCCTCGAGCTGATCGGGCGCCGGAGCCCGATCGGCCTGGACGTCCTCGTCGATCTGCCCGTCGAATGGTGCGGTGGTGCCGATCAGCGTCATGTCCCGCCCCTCCGGCACGTAGTAGCTGCCGAGGACGCGGTCGGAGACGATCGGGTGCGCACCGCCGAAGTCCGCGGTGCGGCGGACGACCGCGACCGCGTGCCGCACCGGCGTAACCGGGGCGTCGAATCCGAGCGGCAGCAGCAAGGCCCGCGTTGCGAAGCCCGCCGCCACCACGACGGTCCCGGCGGCTATGAATCCCTGGGCGGTGATCACGCCGATTGCCCGATCACCCTCGACGGCCAGCCGGAGGACCGGCTGGTCGACGCGAACCGACGCCCCTCCACGGCGCGCGGCGGCGGCGAACGCGACCGTGGTGCCATGAGGGTCGGCATGCCCCGAGTCGGGCTCCCACGCGGCGGCCCCGACCTCGGCGGTGTCGAGCCGGGGATCGATCCGGGCCAGTTCGCCCGGTTCTACGACCTCGGCGGCAATCCCAACCCGCTTGTGCATCGCGACATTGGCCTCGATCGCGCTGCGGTCGGCGGCCCGGTTCAGGACCAGGAACCCGGTTTTCCTGAAGCCGCAGTCGCCACCGACGACGTCGGCGAACCGCTCGAAGAGCAGTCGCGAGTCGAGGGCCATGGCGGCGAGGACCTCGTGCTGATAGTGGGTGCGGACGATCGCCGTCGAGCGCCCCGTCCCCCCCGTCGCCAGCTGCCGACCCTCGAGGAGCAGGACCCGTCCCGCGCCCTTGCTTGCCAGGTGCCAGGCCGTGCTGGCCCCGATCACCCCGCCGCCGACTACGACCACGTCGAAGGACTCCGCCATCAGGCCTTGGGCCGGCTCAGGCGGAGGTTGCCGAAAGCGTCCACCACCGCCTCGAAGCCGGGGTGCACGACGGTGGTCGCGTCGTACTCCTGGATCACCGCCGGCCCCGGGATCACGGAGTTGGGTGAGAGCGAGTAGCGGTCGAAGACCGGGCAGTCAACAAAGCCGGCGGCCTCGGCGAAGTATACTTGGCGCCGGCTCCGCGGTGCGGCCGGCCCACCCGGCGCCAGGCGTCGTGGCTCCGGTCGGGGGATTCGCCCGATCGCCGCGAGACGCAGGTTGACCAGCTCCACCGGCTCCCCCGGCGCGCTGTAGCCGTACGCGCGGTCGTGCTCCCGGTGGAACCGGGCGACCAGCTCGTCGACACCGTCCCCGTAGCCGATCGTGAGCTCGAACCCCTGCCCCAAGTAGCGGGTGTCGACGTCGCGCTCGAATTCGATCGCGCCCGCCGCCACTCCCTCCGACTCCAGCTCCAACCTCCCCTCCGACTCAAGCGCCGCGAAGGCGGCCTCCAGCTCGGCGCCGTGGAGGCCGGTAGCGGGCCGCATGACGGCCCGGGTGTATTCGCGGCGAAGGTCGGTGACCAGCAGGCCCGCGGCCGTGAAGATCCCGGGCCGGGTCGGGATCAGGGTCTCCGGGATGCCCGTCTCGGCCGCCAGGGCGTTGGCATGCACCGGTCCGGCGCCCCCGAACGCGATCAGCACGAACTGGCGGGGGTCGTAGCCGCGCTGGACGGATACCAGGTGGAGGGCGTTCACCATCGCCGCATTGGCGATCTCGACGATGCCGAGCGCTGTCTCCACTGCGCTGAGTCCAAGGGCCCGCGCACAGCGCTCCTCTATCGCTTTGCGGGCGCGCTCCACGTCGAGGCGGATCTCGCCGCCCAGGAAGTAGTACGGGTCGAGCCGCCCGAGCACCAGGTTGGCGTCGGTGACGGTGGGCTCGGCGCCGCCCTGGCCGTAGCACACCGGTCCCGGATCGGCCCCCGCGCTGTGCGGTCCGACCCTGAGCGCACCGCCGGAGTCGATCCAGGCGATCGATCCGCCGCCGGCGCCGATCTCGACCAGGTCGACTACCGGCGTCCGCAGCGGGTAGCCGGCCGCGCCCAGGCCGGCGATTCCGGTTCGGGCCGTCGAGCCCACCTGGTAGTCCTTGGTGATCCGCGGCTTGCCGTCCTGGATCAGCCCGGCTTTGGCGGTGGTACCTCCCATGTCGAACGAGATGACGTCGGTGTTCCCGAGCTCGCGCCCGAGCTGGGCGGCCGCGATGACGCCGGCGGCGGGGCCCGACTCGACCATGAAGGCCGGACGGCGGGCGGCAGCCGCGGCGCCATACACCCCGCCGTGGCTCTGCATCACCAGCAGCTCGGCGCCGATCCCGGCCGCTTTCAGCCGGGCCGTGATGCCGTCGAGGTAGCGCGCGACCACCGGCCGGATCGCGGCGTTGATGACGGTGGTGCTGGCGCGGAGGTACTCCTTGATCTCGGGGGCCACGTCGCTCGAGAGCGAGATCGGGACCCCGGGCAGCGCCGCCGCCAGCAGTTCACCGATCCTGCGCTCATGGGCAGGGTTCAGGTAGGAATGCAGCAGGCAGACGGCGACCGACTCGATTCCAAGGCCGGCGAGCTCGGTCGCGAGGCCGGCGACGGCGACCTCGTCGAGGTCGGCCAGCACCGCGCCCTGGCCGTCGAGCCGCTCCCGGACGCCGAAGCAGAGGTGCCTGGGAACCAGCGGCACCGGCTTTTCGAACTGGAGGTTGTAAAGCTCCGGTCGGACCTGGCGGGCGATCTCGAGCATGTCGCTAAAGCCCGCGGTGGTCACGAAAGCGCTCCGGGCGACCTTGCCCTCGATGATTGCGTTGGTGGCGACCGTGGTGCCGTGGACCACGAAGCGGACGTCGGCCGGGCTGACCGCGGCTTCGCGCAGGATTCGCTCCGTCGCGGCCATGAAGCCGATTGAGGGGTCGCCCGGGGTCGTCGAAACCTTTGCTGTCCGCATCTCACCGTTCGCCTCATCGATGAGGCTGGCGTCGGTGAAAGTGCCCCCGATATCGACGCCCAGCCGGTACCCGCTCATTGCCGCGCCTCGCTGGAGCGCTGCCGCTGCGTCTCTTCCTCGTCCACGGCGTTGCCGTCCGCGGTCAGCGCGACCCCATATTCGGAACGCGCTCGGCCGGCGCTGACCTTGCCCTCGAGGACGTCCCTCAGGACCCGTTCCGGCTCTCTCTCGTGGGGATGGCCGAATCCGCCCCCACCGCAGGTCCGGTAGCTGACCACATCGCCGGGCACCAGGTCGAGGGTCACTTTCGATGACAGCCGCCTCGGCTGCTCGGCGTCCGGGTTCAGGAAGTACTCAGCCTTTCGCCCCGGCCGGCCGCCGAAGAGGCCCCAGGGTCCCTCGCGATCCCGATCCGAGAGGATTGTGAAGGTGGTCGGGCGATCGCGGAAGAGGTAGTCCTTGCGGATCCCCAGCCCGCCCCGGAACTCGCCGGCGCCCTCCGAGTCCGGGATCAGCTCGTGGCGGACGATGTGGACCGGGTAGTTGCGCTCCGCCTCCTCGACGGGGGCGTTCTCGGTGTTCTGACCGTGGGCCTGGACCGCGTCCGGGCCGTCGCTGGCATGGCGGCCGCCGTAGCCGCCGCCGAGTGTCTCCAGGTAGCAGTAGTAGTCGCCGGTGACCGGGTCCACGCCCCCGAAGCCGGCGTGGCACATCATCGCCTTGGTGCCGGCGGCGACCCTCTCCTTCAGGACCGGCGAGAGGGCCTTGAAGATCACGTCGACCAGCCGAGTCTGCGTCTCCCAGCCGCCGACCACAGGCGCCGGCGCAGAGCAGTTGGCGATGGTGCCCACGGGCGCGTCCAGGCGAACCTGGCGGTAGAAGCCGTCGTTGGTGGGTAGGTCGGGATCGACCAGGCACTTCAAGGCGTAGGCGCAGGCGGAGAAGGTCATCGCGTAAGTGGAGTTGACCGGCGCCCGGCGCTGCGGCTCGGCGCCGGAGAGGTCGAAGAAGACCCCCGACTCGTCGATCACGATCCGGACCGGGATCCGCACCGGGCGGTCGCTGTAGCCGTCGTTGTCGACCTGCCCTTCGGCCTCGAAGACGCCGCGGGGCAGGGCCGCCAACGCAGTGCGGGTCCTCCTCTCCGTGTAGGCGAGAAGCTCTTCCATGTAGCGGCGGATGACATCCGCTCCGTGGCGTTCGATGAGCGCGGCGAGCCGGGGCACGCCGGTGTTGCCGGCCGCCACCTGGGCGCGGATGTCGCCGGCTGTCTCGTGGTTGGAGCGGATCTGGGCCAGCACCAGGTTGAAGATGTCGGGAACAATCCGGCCAGCCTCGACGATCTTCACCGGCGGGATGATGACGCCTTCCTGGAAGACCTCCCGAAAGGCGCCGATGCTGGCCGGGGCGCCGCCGCCGACGTCGACATGGTGGGCCAGGTTGGCCACATACCCGAAGGGCTCGCCGCCATGGTGGACGGCGGTGATCAGGATGATGTCGTTGAGGTGCACCCCGCCCCGATAGGGGTCGTTCATCATCAGGGCGTCGCCCGGACCCAGGTTCTCGGGTCCGTACTCCGTCACCGCGCGCCTGACCGACTCGACCAGGGAGCCCAGGTGCACCGGCTGAGCGAAGCCCTGCGCGACCGAGCGCAGGCGGGCATCGAAGAACGCGGTCGAGAAGTCCGAGCGCGTCTTGATGTTGGTCGAGTACGCGCTCCGCCGGAGCGCCAGCGCCATCTCGTCGGTCGCCGCCACCAGCCCGTTGCGAATGACCTCGAACTTGATCGGATCGATTGCCTCTACTGACATCCGCACGACCTCCGGACCACCAGCTGGGGCTCCAGGCGGAACTGGCGCACCGGGCTGGAATCGCCGGCCAATCGGTCCAGCAGCAGCTGAGTCCCGATCGCGCCGATCTCTCGCCCGCGCTGGTTGAACGTCGTTAGCGGCGGCTCCAAGAATTCACCCAACTCGATGTCGTCGCCGCCAACCACGGCGAGCCGGTCGGGGACGCTGATGCCAAGCTCGCGAGCCGCCTTCAGGACCCCTACCGCCTGGAGATCGGTGGCGGCGAAGATCGCCTCCGGCGGGCTCCGGTGGCCGAAGAGCCGGTGCGTCGCCGCCCGCCCGCCTTCGACCGAGTAGCCGCCAGAAACGATCAGAGCCGGATCGGGCTCGATCCCGGCCGCCTCCATTGCCTCCCGGTAACCCTGGCCCCGCAACCCGGAGGTCGACGTGTGCTCTGGACCACCGATGCAGGCGATCCGCCGCCGTCCCGAATCGACCAGGTGTTGGGTCGCGATCCGGCCGGCGGTCAGGTTGTCGGCTGCGACGAAGTCGGTCTTGCCGTCGTCGAAGTGCCGGAGCAGGAGCACGAAGGGGATGCCCGCCGCGCGCAGCCGCTGAAGGTCGCGGTCGTCGGTCTGGACCGGGGTCAGCAGCAGGCCGTCGACCTGGTTGCCGATCAGGTTGTCGATGCAGCGCAGGGCCTGGTCCTGCGAGTTGGCCGAGTTGGTGAACACCAGCCCGAAGCCCTGGGCGCCCGCCGTCTCCTCGATCCCGGCCAGGACTTGTGCGTAGACCGGGCTGGTGTTGTCGTTGATGACCACTCCCAGGGTGCGGCTCCGTCCCGAGACCAGCGTCCGGGCGGCCGAACTGGGGACGTACTGGAGGCGGCTGACAGTGGCGAGCACGTGACGGCGTTGGGCCGCGGCGAGATCGGCGCGCCCGTTGAGCGCCCGCGACACGGTGGTGACCGAGACTCCCGCTTCGCGGGCGACGTCGCGGATAGTGACCCGGATCACACCGGATACGTTACCGGAAACGTTACCGGCCCGCTTCAGGGAGCGGCAGGCTCGCGCCCCCCGCAGGCCGAGGGCCAGAGCGAGAAGAACCGCGCCGAAAGCCGCTACCAGTAGGGCTGTCTTCACGTCCCAGACGGCCGCGACGGCGCCAGTGAGAAACGGCCCCGCCGCCGAGCCGATCGCCAGCGCACTGGCGTTGACCCCGAACACCGTCGACTGCACGGCCGGCGGTGCTTCCAGGCCGAGCATGCTGCCGGTACAGGGAAGCAGTGCCCCATACAGGAGCCCGCTGACGGCCATCCCGACGACAAGGAGCGAGGTCGACCCTGCGATCGCCAGGCCGGTGATCGCGGCGGCCAGCAGGATCGCTGCGGTAATGGCCAGCTTCAGAAAGCCCATCCGCCTCGCGAAGCGGGCGTACAGGATTGCGGCCAGAGTGGCGCCGACCCCCGCGACCGCATAGCCCAGACCGGCGGCCGAGCCGGCAGAGGCGGGGTCGAGGCGGATCAACTGCAGCACCGCCAGCTGCTGGGTGGGCGTGTACGCGAACTGCATCAGGCCCTGAGCGGAGATCAGCACGGTGAGAGCGCCAAGAGTTCCCGGCGCGGCCGCCCGGATCGCCTCGAGGGCCTTCGGACGCGGGCTGCGGAGCCGCTGCCGGGGGGTCTCCTTCACCGCCAAGACCACCGGCACGGCCGCCGCCAGCAAGAGCAGGCTGGCGCCCAGAAAGACATTGCGAACCCCCCCAGTACAGTGACCGCAAAGGCGCCCGCCAGCGGCGCGACGGCCCCGCCGATCGCGACCGCGGAGTTGATGACGCCGATGGCGGCGCCCAACTTTTCGCGGGGAGTCTCGGCGACGACCAGCGAGTTGGCCGCGGTGATCGTGCCGGAAGTCGCCCCCTGCAGGAGGCGGAGTCCGGTGACCTGGCCGGCGCTCTGGGCGAACCCGATCAGGCCGACCGTCACAGCGCCGCCGACGATCGAGCGCACCAGCATTGCCTTGCGGCCGTAGCGGTCCGCCATCACGCCCCAGAGTGGGCTTAGGAACGCCATTCCAAGCCCGGCGGCGCCGGTTGCCAGCCCGGTCCAGAGCGCCAGCTCCCGCTGGTCGGCAATTCCGAGGTCTGTGTGCAGATAGATCGGCAGAAACGGGTAGCAGAAGCTGAACCCGAAGATGGCTGTGAATTCGGCTACCCAGAGGATCACCAGGTTGCGCCGCCAGCCGACCCCGCCCTCGACAGCCGGCACCGGCACCCCGGCGGCCGCAACCGGTTGCTCCGCGATCGCGGCGGCGGTCAGGTGACAGCCTCCGCCATGGCCTGGCTGAGCACTTCGACACTGTCTTCGACCAGCCGGTCGACCTCCCCGCGGTCGACGTTGCTGTTCGTCATTCCATAGGCCCAGCGGAAGCGGTCCTGGCCGAGGATGTCCTCGAGCGAGACATCCTTGATCAGGTCCAGGTCCTCGGTTCGCGGCAGGTAGCCGAGGTAGTCGTTGCAGTATCCCAGCACGAACGTGGTCTTGAAGGGGCTGCGCTCGCGGATCTTCATCCCCGGGCCGCTGAACAGCTCGAACGGGTTGCCGAAGATGCCGGCGTCGCCGACCGCGAGCCCCTGCACCTCGGCGGTGACCGGCTCGTCGGGCCGCCGGGCAATGTCCGCGTACATCGTCAGCGCGCCGTTCTGGTACGAGATCGGGAACTCCTGGGCGGAGGTGGCCGTATGGACGCCCTCGGCCCAAACGAGCGGATATTCGGTCTCGACGACTCCGTGCATCCTCTCCTGGAGAGCTTCGATCTCCTTCAGATCCCAGGGCAGGCGGCGACGGCGCAGGTGGAGCATGTGCGAATGGGCGCCGAGGCGGCCTTCGGACCCGGTCTCGATACCGGCAAGCACCCTCACCACCTCGGTACCGATCGCCTGGCCCAGGGCGTCGCGGTTCGCGTACGTGTGCGGGCGCGCGTCATGGTTGCCGAACCAGTAGTCGAAGGGTGCGACGTCGCCTGCACAGCCCTGCAGGTACAGGCACTCCGCACTCGGATGAGCCCGGGTGACGGTGTCGCGGAGAGGAGCCGGGAAGTCCGCGTTCCAGAGCAACGTCTGGCCGCCCATTGTGACCGCGTGGCAGGCGAACGAGGCGACCACGGCGATCGGCCTGCCGTCCTCGCCGTCGACTCGTAGGACCGGCACCGAGTCGTCAACGGGGTTGTTGCGGTTGACCCGGTTCACGGAGATGCCCGGGGCGCGGCCGATCCCCGAGCCGACCCGGGCCGGGCGCAGCTTCTGGACCGCGGCATAGACTGCGCCCGCCACGTAGTCGGGAAGGGTTGCCGCGTAGCGATCGAACCCGCTTGCGTTGCGGAGGCCTGCTACGCCCGATCCGCGGGACAGGCTGGGGCCGCTGTGGTTGTGGGCGGCGTTGACCAGCACGGCTTCGGCCGGGATGCCGACCTGGTCCGCAACCTGCGCTCGCACCGCATCGGTGAGTTCGCGGCCCGCGAACGGCAGGTCCAGCGTCACGATCGCGATCCGCTTGCGCCCGTCGTCGAGGACCAGCGCCTGGGTCAGCAGCGGATCGTGGGTGCCCTCGGCAAGGCCGGTCCGCGCCGCCCAGCAGCCGTGCGTAAGGCCAAAGGGAGGCGTGATGACGGCCCGGGAAGCGCCGGCCTGAAGGCTCACGTCAGTGCCTCCTCGAGCGTGATCGGGTGCCCGACCACGAAGACGTTGTCGCCCTGCTGCGTCGAAGCGATCGCGCGTACCGTGCAGATGATCCCCGAGCTCTCGGCGTGGATCATCTCCGGCTCGCGATCGGGCCGCTCCAGGAAGTGGATCAGCCCGATCGGCTGGCCCTCGGTCACCTTCTCGCCGAGGCGCACCAGCGTCTCGAACATCCCAGTCTCCGGCGCCAGCGGATAGTCCCTGAGGTCGGTCGCCTTCAGAATCGCCGCCGGGGCCTTGCCCAGTGACTCCCTCGTCTCAACCTTGCCCTCCAGCACCCCGAAATGGCGCAGTACGTTGTGGAGGCCGCTCTGCCCGATGTCGTGGATCTCGCGGGACACGCTGCCGCCGCCGCCGAGTTCGGTGCTGACCACGGTCTTGCCCTGTCGCTCCGCCTCGCCGACCAGCAGGCCGGTGCCGGCGATGTCGATGTAGATGACGTGCCAGTCGGTGTTCCAGGCCAGCATCCCCCCGACCATCCGCGCCCGCTGCCCGGGGTCGTCAACCGGGTGCATCTCGCTCCAGGGCAGGCACATCCCGCTCCGGCCACCACTGTGGATGTCCACGACGATGTCAGCGATGGGGAAGAGGTGTCGCGTGATGTAGTCGGCCAGCTGTTCGGCGGCGCCCCCATCCGGCGAGCCTGGAAAGGAACGGTTGAAGTTGGCCCCCGAGGGCCACAGGCGGGTGTTCGCACGGGCGGCCTCGGGTGACAGGCAGGGGATCACGATTAGGCGCCCCCGGACCGCTTCCGGTCGGATCCGGCGGATGAGGTCGTAGCAGGCGATGATCCCGACCGGCTCGTCGCCGTGGTTGCCGCCCATCACGAGGGTGGTGGGACCATCGCCGTTGCGGATCGAGACGACCGGGATCGGGAGACTGGACCAACCGCTCTCGTTGGTGGACCGGGGCACCCGGAGGCGCCCGAAGTGCTTGCCGTGAGCTGAATAGTCGATGTCTGCGGCTATCGGGGATTCCGTGGCATCACCTCACCAGTTGGAACGCTTGTGGAGCCAGCTTCTGGTCGAGCCGGGCCGACATTCGCTGCACCGAGGCGGGCTCGAGCTGGAAGCTGACGGGAATCAGGGGCACGTGGACCTCGAGCTCTTCGAGGCTGGGCCGTGCCGAGATGGTGACCAGGACCACCTCCGCCGTGGACAGCAGCCGGCGCGCGCGGCGGCCGTCGCTGACCAGGCAGCCCTCGACGACGGCGTCGGGCTTGTACGCGGCCACGATCCGCAGCAGCAGGTCGAGCGTCTCCTGGGCGTCGCAGACGATGCCGACCCGGGTCTTCGGGCGGAGCCGGATGACCTGCGCCAGTCCGGCCGGGTCGGGGGCGACGAACAGCTCCACCAGCTCAGGACCGTGCCCGTCCAGGGCGTCCTCGACCGCCCTCAGGTGGGTCACCGCGACACCAACCAGATCGAAGGCGTCGAGCGCGGCCGGATTGGCCACGACCGCGTCCAGGAGGAGCGGGGTCACTGGGTAACCGAGCGTGACCTGGAGATCGCGCGAGAGCGCGGTGGCGTCGTGGGGGATACATTCGATCAGACCAATCCGGAGCTGGGGGCGCCGGTAATAGCGGGCGGTCGTGCTCTGAACCAGGTCGATGAAACGGTCCTGGTCTAGTCCCGCCAGCTTGGCCTCCTGGAGGGCCAGCAGGAGCAGACCTTCGAGGTGCTCCACCAGCTCCGCTTCCGACTCTCGAGGCCGCTTTGTGACAAAGGTGCCGCGGCCGCGATCGCAGCTCAGATAGCCGCGCTCGGCGAGCGATTGGAATGCCTTGCTGACGGTGTTCTTGCTGGAGCCGAGCTCGGCCGCCAGCTGGGCGCAGGTCGGTAGCCGGCCGCCGGGGGCGGGATTCCCGGCCGCGATCCGGGCCAGGATCGCCCGCTCCACCTCGACTCTGCCGACTCCGCGCCGGGCGACTTGGTTATCCCATTTCATAGGACAAGATGATGGAGTAGGATCCTACTCCTGAAGATCACAGAGGTGGAGGCCATCGTCCTCCGGCAACCGGAGCTGAACGAGGGCATCGCCGATGGCAGCCAGGACGACTTGGTGGTGCGCATTCACACCGACGAGGGCATCACCGGCATCGGCGAGGTCGACTCGGTTCCCGAGATCGTTCGGGCCGTTATCAACGCCCCAAGCTCGCACGCGATCGCCCTTAGTCTGCGCGAGATCCTGGTCGGCCAGGACCCAACCGACGTCGTGGGACTCTGGTGGAAGATGTACCGGGGAGCGATCTTCTACGGCCGGCGCGGGGTCGCCATCCACGCCATCAGCGGTATCGACATCGCGCTCTGGGACATCAAGGGTCAGACCCTCGGGAAGCCGATCAGCGAGCTGATCGGGACCCCGCGCCGAGACAAGGTGCGGGCTTACGCGTCCCGCCTGATGCCCGACACCGAGACAGAGACCGCCGAGGCGGTCGCGGCGCTTCGCGAGCAGGGCTTCACCGCTGTCAAGCTGGGCTGGGGCCCCCTCGGGAAGGATCCCGACCACGACATCAAGCTGGCCAGCGCCGCCCGCCGCGCCGGCGGCGACAGGGTCGACATCCTGATCGACGCCGGCCTCGGATACCGCGGCGACCCGAAGCCGGCAATCAAGGTGGCCCGGGCGCTCCAGGAGCTTGGCTGCTTCTGGCTGGAGGAGCCCTTCGAGCCGGACGAGTACGAGGCTTACGCCGAGCTGGCCGACACGGTCGACATTCCGGTCGCGGCGGGCGAGCAGGACGTCACCTGGTGGGGCTTTCGCGAGCTGATCGATCGCTGCCACGTCGACATTGTTCAACCCGACGTGACGCGGGTCGGCGGGATCACCGAGATGATGAGGATCGCCGGCCTGGCGCGCGAGCGCGGTCTCGGCTGCGTGCCCCACGCGTGGAAGAGCGGGATCATCAAGGCGGCCTCGCTGCACGTGAACGCGGTGCTCGAGAAGTCGCTCTTCCAAGAGTACTGCGTGGCCGAGACCCCCCTGAACACCAGCCTCACGCGCGAGCGGCTGCCGATCGACGCCGACGGGATGGTCGCGGTGCCGACCGCGCCCGGCCTGGGCGTGAAGCTGGATGAGGAAGTCCTCGAGCGCTACCGGGTGGCCTGAGATGGATGTGGAGCTGACCGACCTCACGCGCGCGCGCTCCTTCATCCCGGGCGGCGTCAACAGCGGACAGCGCCAGGTGCCCGGCCTGGAGGACCTGGTGATCACGGCAACCTCTGGTCCCACCTTCACCGATGACCGCGGCAACACCTACACCGACTACCATGCCGCCTTCGGGCCGCCCATTCTCGGCCACAACGACCCTGACGTGGACCGATCGGTCGCCGAGGTCAGCCGCCGCCTCGACAACATGGGCATCGGCGTCACCCCCATCGAAGGCCGCCTGGCCGAGAAGCTGGTGAGCCTGGTGCCGTCGATCGAGAAGGTCCTGCTCACCATGACCGGCAGTGAGGCGACCTTCCACGCGCTGCGTGTCTCGCGGACCGCGACCGGCCGCCGCTACGTCGCCAAGTTCCAGGGCTGCTATCACGGCTGGCACGACGCGGTGGCGATGAACGTCATCTCGGCGGCCGACAAGATCGGCAAGAAGGACCCGCTCTCGGGCGGCATCCTGCCCGAGGTACTGGAGGCGACCCTGGTCCTTCCTTTCAACGATGTCGCCGCCTTGGAGCGAGCCTTCGCGGAGCACCCGGGCGACATCGCCGCGGTGATCGTGGAGCCGATTCCGCACAACATCGGCGCCGTTATTCCCAAGCCGGGCTTCCTCGAGCGCCTGCGCGAGATCTGCACTCAGAACGGCACCGTACTGGTTTTCGACGAGGTGATCACCGGCTTTCGTCATGGTCTCGGCGGCTACCAGGAGATCTCGGGCGTGACGCCTGACCTGACCGCGCTGGGCAAGGCGATGGCCAACGGCTGGCCGATCTCCGCCCTCGGTGGCCGTGCCGACCTGATGGACCTGTTCAGCACCACGCCGGGACGCCCCGCCCAGTTTGCGGGCACGTTCAACGGCCACCCGGCGATGGTCGCGGCGGCGCTGGCGACGATCGAGAAGATGGAGCGCGAGCCTGTCCACCAGCACGTCTACCGGCTCGGCGAGAAGGCGCGGCGCGGACTGCAGGCGATCTACGACGGTCTCGACGTGCCCGTGGTCGTCGCCGGCTACGGCTCGGTCTTTGTGACCTACTTCCTGCAGGGCCCGGTCGAAACGTACACAGATCTCCTGGCCAACGACGTCGCGATGTTCACCGGAGTCCGCCACGAACTGATGAAGCACGGAATCTTCGAGCTGCCGCTGAATCTGAAGCGTAGCCACATCTCCTACGCGCACAACGACGCCGACATCGACCGCCTGCTGGAGGCCACCGAAACCTCGATCCGCTCCCTGCTCAGCCAGAGGTGATCGACAGCCCGGTCATCTGCACGGTCGATCTGGACAAGCCGGGCCGCCAGACCGGCCGGCTGCAGTTGCCCCGCTCTGACAACCAAAGCGGTTGGGCCAACACCTACATCCCGATCGCGTGCATTGCCAACGGCTCGGGGCCAACCGCGCTCGTGATGGGCGGCAACCACGGTGACGAGTACGAGGGACAGGTGGCGGCGCTGAACCTCTTCCGCGGCCTCCAGCCGTCGGAGGTCAACGGGCGCGTCATCGTTGTGCCCTGCCTCTCGGCGCCCGCCTCGCGGGCCGGGACCCGGCTCTGGCCTTCGGGGGCGAACTTCAACCGGTCCTTCCCCGGCGATCCCGGGGGCTTGCCCCACCAGCAGCTGGCCGATTTTTTGACTCGGCGGCTGTTCCCGCTGGCGGACATCGTGATCGACATGCACAGCGGCGGCCGCTCGGCGTTGTTCCTGCCCTGCTCGCACATGCACGTCGTGGACGACCCGGCCCAGCGCCGGGCTATGCTGGGCGGGATGCTCGCGTGGAACTCCGACTTCCACTTCCTCTATATCGACATCGCCGGCACCGGGTTGCTCCCCGTGGAGGCGGAGCAGCAGGGTAAGGTCGTTGTCACCACCGAGCTCGGCGGCGGCGGCAGCGTCCCAGCCAGAGTCCACCGGCTGGCGGGCCGCGGGCTGGCCAACGTCCTTCGTCACTTCGGCGTGGTGGCCGGCGACGTCGAGACTCGGGCCTCGATGGGGCTGCCCGATGCCGTGATCCTTGATGGCCGCGACCCCGCCTGCTACATCCCGGCCCCGGAGTCGGGGCTGTTCGAGACAATGGTCGATCCTGGCGATCCGGTGGTCGCCGGACAGCCGGTTGGCCGCATCCATTTCATCGAGCGACCCGACCGCCGGCCGGAGACGGTGGTCAGCGCGCAGGACGGGGTGACGGCGGCCGTGCGCGCGATCTCGAACACCAGCCAGGGGGACGTGGTGGTGGTGGTGGGCAGCCCGATCCCGGGCGAAAATCTCGGTTAGAGGCGGCCGGTTGCGACCCCAGTTTCGATCACTGGACCGCAGCGGCCGCCGTCAACGTAGCGACTAAACCAGGAGGACTGATCCTTGACGACACAACGGACGGCGATTGTGACCGGCGGACGCAGCGGAATCGGCCGTGCGGTCGTCGAGCGCCTCCGGGCCGACGACGTGCGCGTGGTCGTCTTCGACATCTCGGACGCGGACGATGCAACGCAAGTCGACGTCACCAGCGCCGCGGCGTGCAACGATGCAGTTCGCACGACAGGCAGGGTGGACATCCTCGTCAACAGCGCCGGCATCAATGGAACCAATGCGCCGACCTGGGAACAACCCGAGGGAGACTTCGAGCGGGTCATCGCGGTCAACCTGACGGGTACCTACCACATGTGCCGTGCCGTTCTGCCCGGAATGCTTGAGCGGGGTTGGGGTCGGATAGTGAATATCTCGTCGATCGCCGGCAAGGAGGGCAACCCAAACGCAGTGGCCTATTCGTCGTCGAAGGCGGCGGTGATCGGGCTCACCAAGTCAATCGGCAAAGAAACCGCGACGCGAGGGGTCCTCGTGAACTGCGTCACACCGGCCGTCATCGACACGCCGCTACTTGGGCAGGTATCGGAGGAACAGCTGCGCTATATGGTTTCGAAAATTCCGATGGGCCGCGTCGGTCAGGCCGGTGAGGTGGCGGCGCTGGTGGCCTGGCTCAGCTCAGATGAATGCAGCTTCTCGACCGGCGCCACCTTCGATATCTCGGGAGGCAGAGCAACCTACTGACGTCTCGATCAGGCAGCCCGAGAGTACTCGTGGAGTTGACCTCCGAGCCCATCTTTGGGGCACGGTCCGAGGTCCGGCCAGGGAGGGTGGCGACGGGGGCCCAGAGCCGACAGCAGTTTGAGTGCGTCCGGATAAGCCGTGATCGACCAGCGGGAGAA
>JRHI01000627.1_pt1 | contig 36440 bp, 35 predicted proteins | sample 215371 | NCBI WGS metagenome assembly JRHI01 (sample SAMN02929681, study PRJNA255918) | sediment metagenome | biome: cave system; feature: Ice Cave; material: Sediment; isolation source: sediment from deep within a dark volcanic ice cave with no known source of... ...
GGTTGAGGCGCATGCTCCCGGTCGAGCCGTAGGAGTGGCGGAGGCCGTCGCCGAAGGGGAAGATGCCGCCGTCGCTGGCCACCAGCAGATAGCCCAGGCCGGACGCGGTCGCGGCCATGCCCACGATGGGCTTGTTGAGCCGGATGCCGCCGGTGGAGCCGTAGCCCGGCGCGGCGCCGAACGGGAAGATGCCACCGTCGGCAGCAACCAGCCAGTAGCCACGGCCGCCGGTGGAGGCCGCCATGCCGACGATGGGCTGGTTGAGGCGCAGGCCGCCGGTGGAGCCGAAGCCGCCGGCGGTGCCGAAGGGGAAGACGCCGCCGTCACCGCCCAGCATCCAGTACCCCTGCGTCTCCAGGGCGCTGCGCAGCCAGCCGAAGGGCTGCAGCCCGTCGCGCGGCGCCAGGGTGTTGTTGGTGATGGGCAGCGAGGTTCGACCGCTGCCGACGCGGTTGCCCCAGTTCTGCTCGACCACGTCGACGAAGCCGGGGTGGGTCCCGCTGACCACGGCGACATGGCCGAAGGGGCTGAGGACGGTGCCGTCATAGACGATCAGGTCGCCGAACTGCGGCGGCACGGTGCCGCCGTTGGGATGCTTGATGAAGGGAATGGGCAGCTGCGGACCGCGGTCCCACATGCCGTTGGCATTGCGATCCCAGCGCTTGGGCGCCCCGTAGCGCAGCGTCGCCCAGCGCTGGGCGAACTCGACACATTCGAACTGCTGCCCGCTGTCCACGAGCACGTCGGTGGTCCCGTCGCCATTGCTGTAGACGTTGAGGTCGCCCTTCTGCGCCCATGGGCCCGCCCAGTCGGAGCCGTGCACGAGCAGCGTCCCCCACGGCGCACGGGGCGGCGGATCGCGACCGATGAGCCCGGCGGCGGCGCCCGGCAACGGGGCCGCACTCACCACCGCCATGACCACGGCGACAGTGGTCAGCAGCAGGGCGGCGCGACGGCGCGATCCGAGCAGGAGCGATTTCATTGGATTGGGGGCGCAGTGTGACGGCAACCCGGACAGATGGGTCCGGCCGGCGCACCCTAGCGGCGCCGCCGTGCACCAGGGAGCGGTGTCGCGGGACGGCGACACGCCGTGGCAGCGCCGTGACCGGCCGCGCGGCTACCCCGGCCGCACCACCCCGAGGACCGCCCGCGCCACCAGCCGGCGGTGGTACGGCTCCTGGACGAGCCGGTAGAGCCACCGCGGCAGGCGCGGCGAATAGCCGTCGATGACCGCGTCCACGTCCATGCCCACGGTCACAGTGCGGCAGTCGAAGCCCACCTCACCGCCCGGCCTGCCGCAGAGCAGACCGCCCTGGATGGTCCGGTGCAGGCGCCACCCGGAACGCCCCGGCGTGGTGTGTGCCGGGCCCAGCCGGATCAGGGTCAGCGGTCCGAGGTGCAGATCGTCGCCGTGGCGACCCACCCCGGGAAGGGCATGGCCGGCGTGGTCGAGCAGCGCGGCGTCGATGCGCGGTGCGGTGGCGGCGTCGCAGGTCTCGGACGCGGCCTCGAAGCGGAAGGACTGCACCCGGTGGTAGCGGCCCTGCCGCCACCACCGGGACACCCCGGTGGCGCGCCCGGTCAGCGCCGCCTCCTCCGCCAGGATGCGGTCGATGGCCACGCTGTATTCGACAGGAATGACCCCTACCTCGCGGCACAGGTCGGCGCCCGTGGCCAGGGCGTCGTGGCGGAGGCTGTCCACGAGGGCGCGGGCCACGCTGAGGTCGGCGGAGGTGACGAATCTGAGCCAGCGAGCCGACAGTCCCGGGCTGAGCACGGGGACGGTGACGATGACGGGACGGTGGTGGAGCTGCGCGCCGAGTCGCAGCAGCATCTCTCGATAGGTGAGCACGTCGGGGCCGGCCAGGTCGACCTCCCGTCCGCCCGGCACGGTGGCGGCCCGGGCCAGCGTCTCGACCACGTCGTCGATGTGGACCGGCTGGCACCGGCTCTCGACCCAGCGGGGGGCGGTCATCACCGGGAGATGCCGGACGAGGTCGCGCATGATCTCGAATGAGGCGCTTCCCGCCCCCAGGACGACCCCGGCACGCACCACCAGCGCGCCGCATCCGGTGCGCAGGATCTCGCCCACCTCGGCCCGGCTGGCGAGGTGCGCAGACAGGGCCGTGCCGGCCGGGTGCAGGCCGCCGAGATAGACGACGTGGCGGATGCCGGCCGCGGCGGCCGCCCGCGCGAATCGCTGCGCGGCGAGCCGGTCGCGCTCCTCGAAACCGGCTCCGGCGGCCATGGCGTGGATCAGGTAGTAGGCGACGTCGACACCGGCCAGCGCCGCCGGCGCCGGGTCGCCCGCTCCGAGGTCGAAGGCCACCTCGCTGATGCCGCGCCCGTGCGGACCCGAGCCGGGCCGCCGGACCAGCGCTCGGACCTCGACCCCGGCGGCGGCGAGGTGGACGGCCAGCCGGCGGCCGACGAACCCGGAGGCGCCCGCGACGGCGGCGATGGTCACGCCTCCATCGTATGGCGGCCACTCCAGCGCTGGGCTTTCCCACACGTGCGACACGGTCATGTCACGACCGACGCCGCCCCCGGGGCGGCCCTCCGGCCGCCACTAGGATCGCCCCATGACCAGCGTCAGCGACCCGGACAATCTCCTCGACTCCAAGCGCCGCGGCCTCGAGCGGCTCCACCTCGCCGGCGTGGTCACCGAGGCCAAGTACCGCGACATGCTGGCCCGCCTGGGGGCGTCCCCCGCGGCACCGCCTCCCCCTGCGCCCCCGCAGTCCGCCGCACCGCCTCCCCCGTCGCCTGGGCCCGCGCCGGTCGTGCCACCGTTCCGGATGCCACCGCAGCCCGACGTCCCGGCGATCAGCGTGGAGCTCGTCCCAGCCGCGCCGGCGCCGCGCTGGTCCTTCGGCCCCCCGGCGGTGCCCGGCCCCGCTCCCCGTCGGGATGCCGAGGCCTCCCGCTCGTGGGGCATCCGCGAATCGCCGCGGCAGGCGGCGGCGCAACTCTCGCCGGCCACGCAGGGCACGCGTCCCCGCGACCACGCCGCGCCACCTCCGGCGGCCGACCAGGCCCCCCCAGGGTCATCTCCACCGGCGCCGGCCCCCTGCTCGGAGCCCCGGCCGGCGCCCTTCTCCCCCGCCGGATCCCCGCGTCGCCGCCCCTCCGGCCGGCTCCTCGGCGCCACCGCAGCCGCGCTTGTCGTCGCCATCGCCGGGGCCGCCGTGGCCGCCGGTCACCGCCCGGTCCGACCCTCCACCGCCGCCATGGTGCCGGCGCTGACGGCCGCCCCCACGCCCGGCGGCACGCCGGCCCCCTCCGGCCGCCTCTATTCGTCGATCGCCGACTTCGTGCCCGATGCCAGGGCATTCGTCGCAGCGCACCGCGGCCTCGACTGGAAGCGGGATGTCAAGGTCGTCGCCCTGCCCGAGGCCGACTTCCTGGCCAGGCTCCACAGCGGCCAGCGTCCCGGGGCGACGCCGACCTCGGGCTCCGACCTGCAGTCGCGCACCTTTCAGGCACTGCGCCTCATCCCCGGCGGCACCGGCCTGAGCGCGACGGCCGCCAACGCGACCGACGCCGGCGTCGCCGGCTTCTACGACCCCTCCTCCGGGGAGCTCGACGTCCGCGGCACCGCGCCCACGCCGCTCAACCGCCGGGTGGTGATCCACGAGCTGACCCACGCGCTCCAGGATCAGTGGTTCGACCTCCGCCGGCTGCTCGGGTCGGCGACAGACGAGGACTCCTACGAGGCGCGACTGGCGCTGGTGGAAGGCGACGCGCGACGCATCGAGCTGCAGTACGCGGCCGGCCTCACCGCCGCCGAGCAGCAGCAGGTCGAGCAGGTGATCGGCGCCACCCGTGGGCAGCTCGACTCCTTCCCCCCGGCGCTGCTGGTCCTGCTCAGCTTCCCGTACACCTCCGGCACCACCTTCGTCGACGCCCTCATCGCCACCCGGGGGCAGTCGGCGCTCGACGCCGCCTTCCGCACCCCGCCCGAGGCCACCGCCGCCATCCTCGTTCCCGACCGCTACGTCCGCGCCATCGCCGGCACCGAGGTGGCGACGCCCCACGCCGACGGTCCGCTGCTGACGGCCGGTCACCTGGGCGCGCTGGGATTCGAGGCCCTGTTCACCGCCGTGGTGCGCCATGGCGGCATGACGCCCTCGCAGGGGGTCCTGGCCGCGGGCAACGTGTCGGGCGACCGCTACGCCGTCTACGGCTCCGGGTCGAGGACGTGCGTGCGCGACACCGTGGCTCTCGCCGATCCGGGCCTGCACGCCTTCGCCGACGCGCTGGCCCGGTGGGCGGCTCTGACCCCCGGGTCGACCGTCACCGCCGGAACCGGCGGGCGCACGCTCACCCTGACCAGCTGCACCGCCTGAGCAGACCTCAGGCGGCGGCGGCGCGCTCCTCCGCCGCCCGCCGCAGCGCCGCCACCTCGGCCTCGACGCTGCGCCGCGCCCAGCCGCGCAGCAAGCGCTCCACCAGCGGCGTCGCCGGACCGTAGCCGAAGTCGTACTCCTCGCGGTGCGTGAGCCGCACCCCGTCGCCCTCGCGATCGATGCGGAACACGGCATGGAATCCGCGCAGCCGCCCCGAGATCATGTCGAGTTCGACCACATCGCCGCGCACCGTGTAGCGCGCCAGGATGCTTGAGCGGATGGGCCCGAAGCGGCCGTGGATGCGCGCCAGGACACCGTCGGGGTAGCGCTCGTGGACCTCGACGCGGGCCACCTTGGTGTCGCCCCGCGTGTAGGCCACGGGGTCGAGCACCGCCGCCCGCACGGTGTCGGCGCCGGCGCTGACGTGGGTGCTGGCCTCGGCGACCATCATGGCGGGGCGTCCTCCAGGGGGCTGAGCGTGACTTTGACCGAGCGGGCGGGACCGGGGCGCGCCGCCAGCAGGAAGGCCTCCCGCCAGCGCGTCAGCGGGCGGGTGCCGGTCCGCCACCGGCGATGCGGAACCGCGCCCGAGCCGAGCAGCTCCAGCGCGACGGCGAGGTGCGGCACGCCCGCGGCGTCCGTACCGTAGCCGTTGCTGCCGCGCACCTCAACCTCCTTGGCGTATCCCAGGGTGGTCTCGGCGCGGCCGGGGCGACTCATGCCGACGGTGACCACGCGGCCCCGGGGCCGGACGGTGCGCAGCGCGGTCTCCAGGGTACCCGGGGAGCCGACGGCATCGACCACGGCGGCCGCCCCCGCGCCGGCGAGCCAGGGACCGCCCCGCCACGGACGCATCAGCACCGCGCCAGGAGCGCGCGCCGCAACCGCCTCGACCACCGCCTCCGAGGCCACCGGCAGGGGCGTCGCCCCGAGCCCCCGCACGGCCTCGGCAAGGTGCGGCCAGGCGGCCGTCACCAGGACCTCGCGCTCCGGATGGCGGCGGCGCAGCGCGGCGGTGACGCAGAGCCCGATGGTGCCCGCGCCCAGCACCAGCAGCGGACCCTCCGCGGACGCGGCCAGGTCGAGGCGGTCGACGGTGTGGAGGGCCACGGCGAGCGGGTCGGCGAGCACCGCGGCGCCCGGGTCGGCGAGCAGCACGGCAGGGAGCGGATGCAGGCGCAGCCGGTGCGCTGTCATCAGCGGCGAGAAGCCTCCTGGCAGCCCGGCGATGTGGCCCAGATGCATGCCGGCGCCGTGGCCGGCGGGCGCCGGCTCTCCGTGGTGGGAGCAGAGCGGCGGGTGGCCGGCAGCGCAGCCGGGGCAGGGCTGAGTGGCGCCGCGGACGGCACATCCCAGCCAGGGGTCGACAGCCACCAGGGTGCCGGCGGTGAGCGTGACGGGATCGGGCGCGCCCGCGGCGGGGACGCCGGGATCCAGCACCTGCGCCACCACCTCATGACCGGGCACGTGGGGGAAGCTGGTGACCGCGCTGAGCGGGTTGTCCCAGGCCACGCGGACGAAGGCCTGGATGACATCGCTGCCGCAGATGCCGGCGGCCACCGGCCGGAGCAGCGCCCAGCCCGCGGGGGGGCGCGGCTCGGGGATGGCCGCCAGCCGCAGCGGCGTACTCGCCGGCAGCCGCGGATCCAGGCCCAGGCGGCCGGCGAGGGCCGGGACCAGCATGCGCCCCGGCCGGGGATCGAAGACGAGAGCGTTCAGCGCCACCGCGGTCAGGGACCTACGCGGGCCAGTACTGCTCCTCGCGGATCACCTTGTCGTCGAAGCCGGCCCGTCGCATGATCCGCCGGGTGCCGCTGATCATGTCGGGATGCCCGCACAGGTAGACCCCGCCGGTTCCCGCGATGATCCCGAGCGCGTCCGCATGCTTGCGGATCACGTCCTCGACGCGGCCGGTCTCGCCGGTCCACTCCGGATCCTCCCAGGGGCGGCTGACGGTGGGGACGTAGTGGAACCAGTCCAGCCTCGCCTCCAGGGCGCGCATCTCCTCGAGATAGCCGAGCTCGAACGAGCGACTGGCACCCTGAAGGAGCAGGACGGGCCGCTCCGGGGGCGGCGCCCCGGCGAGCTGGCGGGCCTCCGCCTGACGCAGGAAGCTGACGAAGGGCGCGATGCCGGTGACGGTGGCCACGAAGACGTGAGCCTCCCCGGCCACCGGGCACTCCTTGAGGAACACGCCCTTGCAGCGCGGGCGCAGAACCACCGGCGCGCCGGTCTCCAGCGGGTACAGGTGCGGGGTCAGGAAGCCGTCCGGCACCAGCTCGACGAAGAGCTCGAGCTCCGCTTCCTGCGGTGCCGAGACGATCGAGTAGGGCCGCTCGCGCAGCTCCCCCTCCACCTCCAGGCCGACGGTCACGTACTGGCCGGCGCGAAAACCGATCTCCATCTCCGGCTTGACCCGGATGACCCAGAGGTCGGGCGCCAGGTCGCGCCGGGCGACCACGGTGCCGCCGGTGAACTTGCTCGAATCAGGACTCATCGGGGGCGGACTGTAGCGACCGCGCCGACACCCGTGTCACGCCGAGCCCGGACCGCCCAGCCAGCCGGAGAGCACGGCGGCGAGCTGACGGCGGCAGAGCGTGGCGCCCGACTGGGCGGGGTGGCGGACGGCGACGGCGCCGAGATGGGGCGGCAGGGCTGCGGCGGCGGTGCGGCCGATGGCGACGACGTGCTCCGGGCGGAGGATGCGCAGCAGGCGCTCCAGCAGCTCGCGGCCGGCGGCCACCTCCCCCCGGGTGGGCGGCCGGTTGCTGTGCGGGGTGGCGCCGGCGGGATGGGTCGGCACGGTGTTCCAGAGCAGCACGGCGGTCCCCCAGCCGCCGGCGGCGAGCACCCCGCGGACCACCGTGGCCGATGCCTCGGCGTACCCGTCGGGGCGGCAGGACGTCCGCCGCCAGGGGGAGGCCGTCTCGTCGATCTGCCGCTCGCTGAGCAGCGGGATGCCGCTGTAGCGGGCGCCCCGCCAGCCGGCGGCCTCGGCGACCGCGAGGACGGGCGCGCCGGCGGCCCCGTGCAGGTAGGACCGCAGGTTGTCCCGCCGCACTGCCGGGGCGGTGAGCGGATCACGGTCGTCGCCGCCGCCGTTCCGGTACTGGTTGAAGGTGACGCCGAGCTCCACCGAGGCCAGCGCGTCGACCAGAGCGTCAAGGGAAGCGCGCCCACCGGCCACGCGACTAGCATGACTGCCCGAGGGTGATGGACTGGGCGACGATCGCGTCACTGGCGACGGCGGCGGGGACGCTGGTTCTGGCCGTGGCCACCTTCATGTCCATCCGCTCCGCCAACCGGAGCGCGCGGGTGGCCGAGCGGGCGCTGCTGGCCGGGATGCGCCCGGTGCTGGCGCCGTCCCGACGTGAGGACCCGGTGGAGAAGATCTTCTTCGGCGACAATCACTGGCTGACGGTGGCGGGCGGCCACGCCGGCGCCGAGGCCATCGACCAGGCGGTCTACCTGGGCATCCCGCTGCGGAATGTCGGCACCGGCATCGCCGTGCTGCACGGCTGGTATGCGCACGATGCGCATCTGGTGGGGGACTTCGATCATCCCGATCCGGCGGACTTCCGGCGGCTGACCCGCGACCTCTTCGTCTCCTCGGGCGACGTCGGCTTCTGGCAGGGAGCGCTGCGTGATCCGGCGGAGGCACCCCACGCCGGCGTCCGCAACGCCGTCGTCGAGCGGCGTGGCTTCACCGTCGACATCCTCTACGGCGACCACGAGGGCGGGCAGCGCGCCATCAGCCGCTTCGGGTTGATCCCGGTGGGCACCGACGACTGGGTGGCCAACGTGGCCCGGTACTGGAGCCTCGACCGGCCGGGTCCGCGGCAGAGCGGCGAGCTTGTCAGCGAAGCACAGGCCAGGCGCCACCCACCTCGTGCGCGGCGGCGGAGGATTCCTTGACCGGCCGCCGCGTACCGTGGGTGGCGTGATTGCTGACATCGACACCCCTCCTCCGCCGACCGATCAGCGCGCGGGGACGCACGTCGTCCTCACCGGCGCCACCGGCCACGTGGGCTCGGCGGCGTTCGCCGAGCTGCTCGTCCGGCCCGACACCGAGATCACCTGCCTGGTGCGCGGCGACGATCCCGAGGCGGCGCGGCAGCGCGTCATCACCGCGCTGGCGACCTGGCTCGACGCCGCAGCGCTGGAGCGGGCCGCCCGCCGCGTCCGCACCGTCAGCGCCGACATCACCAGGGGCGGCCTCGGCCTGACCCCGTCCGACCGTGCCCACCTGGTGGAGCGCGCCACCCACATCGTCCACTGCGCCGCGTCGATCCGCTTCGACGAGACCCTCGAGGAGGCGCGCGCGGTCAATGTGCTCGGCGTCCAGCGCGTCATCGAGCTGGCCACCGCCGCCTTCGAGCGGGGCCGGCTGCGGCGGCTGACGCTGGTCAGCACGGCCTTTGTGAGCGGCAACATGGGGCGTCCCTTCTCCGAGCACGAGCTCGACAGTGGGCAGGGTTTCCGAACCACCTACGAGCGCTCCAAGTTCGAGGCGGAGCTGCTGGCCCGCCACGCCATGCGCCGGCTGCCCATCAACGTGGTGCGGCCGTCGATCGTGGTCGGCCACTCCGCGACCGGCCGTACCGCCGCCTTCAGCGTGCTCCACGCGCCGCTGCGCCTCCTGCTCCGCACCGGCAGCGGAGTGACAGTCCCGGTCCGCGCCGACCTGCCGCTCGACATCGTGCCCGTCGACACCGTGGCCCGGGTGATCGTCGAGGCCATGGCCGGCGGAGAGGACGGCGCCACTTATGCCGCCGCCGCCGGCACCGACGCGCTGACCATGCAGGACGTCACCGAGGTGACGTCCGAGGCCTTCGGTGTGGCCCCACCGAATCTGCTCCCCGCGGGCGTCTCGGACTTCGTGGTCGCCCAGTCGATGGGGGCGTGGCAGCGCACCCTCCCGGCCCGGGCGCGCTCAGTCCTGGGCGTGTACGAGCCCTATCTGCTGGCCGGTTCCGAGTTCGACAACTGGCGCGGCAACCACCTGATGTGGCGCGCCGGACGCCGCATCCCCGACCCGCGCACGGTGCTGCGCCGCAGCCTCGACCACGCCCACGCCACCGACTTCGGCCGGCGCCTGCGCACCCTGGCCGGGCGCTCCGCGGTGGCCTAGAACCTGGCTGCCGGCCATCTAGAGACCGAGCAGGTCGGCGACGCGGTCACGGTGGTGGCGCGCGTCGCCGTAGACGACATCGCCCCAGCGGGCGCGCTTGTAGAAGAGGTGCATGTCGTGCTCCCAGGTGAAGCCGATGCCGCCGTGCACCTGGATGCCGCTCGCCGTCACCTGGCGGGCGGCGTCGCCGGCGTACGCCTTGGCCATGGCCGCCGCCATGGGCGCGACCGCCTCGCCGTTGTCGACCGCCCAGGCCGCGTGGTACGTCAGTGACCGGGCCGACTCGACCAGCACCAGCATGTCGGCGCACTTGTGGCTCACCGCCTGGAAGCTGCCGATGGGCCGCCCGAACTGCCGGCGGCTCCTGGCGTACTCGACGCTCATCTCCATGGCACGCTGGGCCACGCCGCAGAGCTCGGCGCTGACGCAGACCAGGGTCGAATCGAGGCTGCGCTGCAGCGCCGACCAGCCCTGGTCCGGCTCCCCGACCACGGCCTCGGCCGGCACCTCGACCCCGTCGAAGCGGACGCGGTACAGCCGCTGGGTCTGGTCGGAGGTCCGCATCCGCTCGCGGGTGACGCCGGGCGCGTCCCCGGGCACCACCAGCAGGGTGACCCCGTCGGCCGCCCCGTCCGAGGTCAGCGCCGCCACCAGGATGTGATCCGCGCCCTCGGCGTCGGGGACGTACTGCTTGCGGCCGCTGAGCAGCCAGGCATCACCGCTGCGCTCCGCGCGCACGCTGCCTGGCTTGTCCCACCGCCCCGATTCCTCGGCGATGGCCACGGTGCCGCGGCGGGAGCCGTCGGCAATGCCCGGAAGCAGCACCGCCTTCTGGGCCGCGGTCGCGGCGCGGAGCACGGCCATGCCGAACAGGCCGATGGAGGCGTGCAGCGGGGAGGGGGTGACGTGACGGCCGGTCTCCTCGAGGACGACCACGAGGTCGACCAGGCCCAGGCCGAGGCCGCCGTGCTCCTCGGGGAAGGGGATGGAGGTCCAGCCCAGGTCGGCCATGCGCTTCCAGACGGCGGGGTCGTAGCCCCGCTCGTCGTCGAGCAGTGCCCGGACCGCCCGGCTGTCGCTGTGCTTGTCGAGGACGTCGCGCGCCTGGCCGCGGAGGAGGTCCTGCTCCTCGCTGAACCCGAAATCCATGGTGTCGACCCTCAGCGATGGCGCGGCAGGCCGAGCACGCGCTCGGCCAGGATGTTGCGCAGCACCTCGCTGGTGCCGCCCTCGATGCTGTTGGCGCGGGAGCGCAGCGCGCCGTAGGACCAGCGGCCGCCGGCCACGGCCTCGGTGTCGGCCGCGGCCAGCAGGGCGTTGGCGCCTACCACCTCGAGGGCGGTGTCCGTCAGCCGCTGGTTGACCTCGCTCCACATCAGCTTGTTGATCGACCCCTCGGGCCCGGGCGCGCCGCCGCGCAGGATGCCGGTGAGGCCCCGGTAGCTGTTGATCCGCATGGCCTCGATGTCCATGGCCAGCTGGGCGATCTTCTGGCGCATCACGGGGTCGACACGGCCGTCGCGGTCGCCCTCCCGGCGGGCCAGGGCGACCAGCTCCTCGAGCGCGATCCGCGAGCGCACCTGGAGGCCCACCCCGAGGGTGCCGCGCTCGTTCATCAGCGTGGTCATGGCCACCGACCAGCCGGCGCCCTCCTCGCCGAGCCGGTTGGCCACCGGGACGCGGACGTCGGTGAAGAAGAGCTCGTTGAACTCGGCGTCGCCGGTCATCTGCCGCAGCGGTCGGATGTCGACGCCGGGGGCGTGCATGTCGAGGATGAGGTAGGTGAGGCCGCCGTGCCGGGAGTCGGCGGCGCCGGTGCGCACCAGCAGCAGGCACCAGCGGGAGGCGTGGCCGAGGGTGTTCCAGACCTTCTGGCCGTTGACCACGTAGTCGTCCCCGTCGCGCACCGCCCGGGTCTGCAGCGAGGCCAGGTCACTGCCGCTGTCGGGCTCGCTGAAGCCCTGGCACCAGATGTCGTCACCGCGGAGCAGCGGCGCCAGGTAGGTCCGTTTCTGCTCCTCGGTGCCGTGGGCGATGATCGTCGGCCCCGCCATGTAGAGGCCGATGACGTTGATCAGGGAGGGGGCGCGGGCAGTGACCAGCTCGGTGTTGAGGATGCCCTCCTCCATGACACTCAAGCCGCGGCCGCCGTACTCCACCGGCCAGGTGATGCCGACGTAGCCGCCCTCGTGGAGGCGGCGCTGCCAGGCCTTGTGGCGCTCGACATTGCCGGCGTCCCCAAGCTCGCCGCGCTCCGCGCGGAGCGCGTCGGTCAGGTTCTCGCGCAGCCAGGCGCGCAGCTGGTCGCGAAACGCCTCCTGCTCGACGGACAGGCTGAGGTCCATGGCCGGTCGCCCCCACACAGGTGCACTGGACTGGGTACTGGGTCCGCACCACCAGGGCGGCGCCAGGCGGAGATTCTGCCCTGTCAGGCCGCCGGCAGCACCTCGATCCTGGCCGCGTATCCTCGGCCTCTGACCGGCACCGCCGGGGAGGCTCGGAGGAGGTCGTCGATGCGCGTCTTCGTCACCGGTGGCACCGGCTTCATCGGTGGCGTGCTGGTCCACCGGCTGCATGACCGCGGCGACACGGTGGTGGCGCTGGTGCGCGACCCCACCCGCGCCGCGGGCCTGAAGGCGGCCGGAGTGGAGCTGGTCCCGGGCGACGTCGACGATGACGCCGCCATCCGGGCCGGGGTGCAGGGCGCCGACGCCGTGGTCCACGCCGCCGCCGTCTACAGGGTCGGCATCCCCGCCTCCGAACAGGCCCAGGTCACCCGCGTCAACGTGGCGGGCACCCGCCGCGTGCTCGACGCCGCCATCGCCGCCTCGGTGCCGAGGATCGTCCACGTGTCCACCGTCAACGCCTTCGGCAACACCCGCGGTGAGGTGGTCGACGAGGACTTCGAGCGCGATCCCGCCCGCGGCTTCGTGAGCCACTACGACCGCACCAAGTGGGAGGCCCACCAGGCCGCGCTGGAGCGGATCGAGAAGGGGGCGCCGATCATCATCGTCCAGCCGGGGGGCGTCTACGGGCCCGGCGACCACAGCGAGCTGGGCGGCCAGGTGGACAAGGCGATGCGGGGACGGCTGCCCTTCGTCAGCTTCGGCTCCCTGGGCATGGTGATGTGCCACGTCGACGACATCGCCGGCGGCATCCTGCTGGCGCTGGACCAGGGCGAGCCGGGTCGCAGCTACGTCCTGGGCGGCGCCATCACCACCATGCGCGAGGTGCTGCGAACCGCCGCCACCGCCGCCGGGCGCCGGCCACCGCGGCTGTCGATGCCCACCTGGGCGATCAGGGCGGGCATCCCCATGGCCCCGGTGGTGACCCGGGTGATGGGGCTGCCGCCCAACCTGCGCGAGCTCATCAGCGCCAGCGACGGGGTGACCTACTGGGCCACCGACGCCCGCGCCCGGCGCGAGCTGGGCTACGCCCCGCGTGACCTGGAGACGGGGATGCGCGAGCTGGCCCGATCGCTGCCGGCGGGATCGCCGAGCTGAGCCCGCCCCGGGACGCCGCCACCGCCCTGCGCACGCTGGAGGCCGCGGTGGCCGGCGGGCGGCTGGACCGCACCCGGCTGGTCCCCGCGCTGGACGCGCTCACCGGCGTCGAGGCCCCGCAGGCGGACGCGGCCGTGCTCGCCCTGGCCAACGGGATCCTCGAGGGCCGATTCGGCGAGCGCCGCGACCCCGGCCTGCTCTCGCAGTGCCTGCTGCTGCTGGCCCGGAGGCCGACCCGTGCGGCGCTGCCCTTCTTCCGCGCGGCGACGGCGGTGGAGGCCGCCGGGCACCTGGCCGACTCGGCCGCCCGGCTGCGCGGCGACGCCCTGCGCGCGCTCCACGCCCTGGAGCCGCGCGAGGCCCGGTTCGAGGCCGTCCGCCTGCTCGCCGAGGGTCGGCGAGCCCTCTCCGGCGAGCCGCTGCGGGCCGCCGTCGAGGTCCTCGGCACCCTCGGGGATGACGCCGCCCTGGTGCTGGCCTGCGAGACCACGCTGGCCGGCGACATCGGGCTGGCCGTCACCGCCCTGGGGCAGATGACCGCCGAGGTGCCGCCGTCGACCTTCTGGCGAATCGGCGCCGCCGCCATCGGCGACCGCTTCACCGACGCCGTCCTCACCCTGACCGACCTGATCACCGCCGGCTCCCGCGCCGACCTGCTGCCCGGCTTCGCGGCGGCGCTGAGCGACGTCGGCGACCCCGACCTGATGCGCGCGGTGCTGCTCTCGCTGATCACGGCGCGCCTCGACGGGATCGAGGCGCTGCTGGCGACAGTCGTCGACGGGGCGCCGCGGCGCTCGCTGGAGGCGGTCGGCGACGCGCTCGACGTGGCCCGGGTGCCCAGCCGCGACGCCCTCGTCGACCGCCTCCAGGCGCGGCTCCGTGGCGGTGACGCGCCCCTCTAGGCCCGAAACGGCCGGGTGGTTCATGGGCAGCACAGCCCAGTGTTTTAGAAATGATGTAATGGTGTAATCTCAGCAATATGAGAACCCCACATCAGCACCAGCGTGGTGCCACCCACCCCGTGACCGACGCCCCCGCCTGGTTCGCCGGCCGCATCCCCGACGGCTGGTTCGCCAAGGCCCCGTCGGTCAGCTTCGATGGCGACGAGATCGTCGTGATCGGCGACCTCGCCGACGTCACCCTCGACACCGGTGCCAGCGACGCCGACCGCGCCACCGCCCGCTCGGCCCGCATCACCCGCTTCCGCGAGGACACCCGCGAGGAGCGCATCCGCGTCGCCCGCGAGGCGGAGCACCGCTTCGACCGCAAGGTCGCCTGGGGCGTCAGCATCGGCGACCACACCGAGCACTTCACCGTGCTGGCCGCACCGGTGATGACCCGCCTGCGCATGGGCGAGCGCCAGGTGCTCGACACCCTCATCGAGTCGGGAGTGGCCCGCAGCCGCAGCGAGGCGCTCGCCTGGTGCGTCAAGCTCGTGGGCCGGCACCAGGAGGACTGGCTCAAGGGTCTGCGCGACGCCATGTCGGCGGTCGAGCGCGTCCGCGGCGAGGGTCCCGAGGTCATCTGAGGTGGCCCTCGCGGATCCCGGCCCGGTGCCCTCGGGCGCCGGGCCCCGCGGCGCCGAGGCGGAGGCCCTCGACGCCTACTCGTCCGTCGTGGTCGCGGTCGCGGAGCGGCTGCGGCCGTCGGTGGCGTCGCTGCGGGTGGGGCGCCGGTCGTCCCACGGCGAGCGCGCCCACGGCAGCGGCTCGGCGGTGGTGATCGCCCCCGACGGCTACCTGCTGACCTCGGCCCACGTCGTCGCCGGCGGCGACGGCGGCACCGCCGGTTTCCCCGACGGCGGCGAGCAGCGCTTCACCGTGATCGGCTCCGACCCGCTCAGCGACCTCGCCGTGGTCCGCGTCGGCGGTGCCGCCCTCACCGCCGCCGAGCTCGGCGACGCCGACACCCTGCGCGTCGGCCAGCTGGTCGTGGCCGTGGGCAACCCGCTGGGCTACGGCGGCAGCGTGACCGCCGGCGTGGTCAGCGCCACCGGCCGGTCGTTCGCCACCCGCAGCGGCACCCAGTCGCGGCTGGTGGAGAGCGTCATCCAGACCGACGCGGCGCTCAACCCGGGCAACTCGGGTGGGGCGCTCGCCGACTGGCGCGGCCGCGTTGTCGGCATCAACACCGCCGTCGCCGGCATGGGGCTGGGTCTGGCGGTGCCGATCAACGACATCACCCGCCGCCTGGTCGCCGCGCTCATCTCGGAGGGCCGGGTGCGGCGCGCCTACCTCGGCCTCGCCGGAGTGCGGCGCCCCCTGCCGGCACGGGTGGCGCGCTTCTCGCAGCGCCCCGACGGCCTCGAGGTGGTCGAGGTGGTCGAGGGCAGCCCGGCGAAGGCCGCCGGCGTGCGACCGGGCGACCTGCTCGTGGCCTTCGACGGCAGCCCGGTCCAGTCGGCCGGTGACCTGCAGCGGCACATGCTCGGCGACAGCGTCGGCCGGCGCATCGCCCTTCGCGTCATCCGCGACGGCACCGCCATCGACCTCACCATCAAGCCCGTGGAGCTGCCTGCCTGACGGCGCACTGACAGCAGCCTGGTAGCCTGAATACCGTGGCGGAGGAGGCTGATCTCGAGCACAGCGGGCACGCGCACGTCCACCACCAGCAGCGGCACGACACGCGCGACGAGAACGAGCCGCTGGAGCGCAACGTCCGCGGCCTCCTCGACGGCCTGGGGGTCGACCTGGAGGCCGAGGGGCTGCTGAGGACGCCCGAGCGCGTGGCCCGGAGCCTGCGATTCCTGACCGGCGGCTACGACCGCAGTGTCGCCGACGTGCTCAACGGCGCCGTCTTCTCCGAGGACTACAGCGAGATGGTGGCGGTGACCGACATCGAGGTCTACAGCCTCTGCGAGCACCACCTCCTGCCCTTCTTCGGCAAGGCGCACGTGGCCTACATCCCCAACGGCCGCATCGTCGGGCTCAGCAAGCTGCCCCGCATCGTCGACCTCTTCGCCCACCGCCTGCAGGTCCAGGAGCGGCTGACCAAGCAGATCGCCGAGGCCCTCGACGAGGCCGTCGATCCCATGGGGGTGGGGGTGGTCATCGAGGCCGCCCATCTCTGCATGATGATGCGCGGCGTCCAGAAGCAGAACAGCCGGACCGTGACCTCCTGCATGCTCGGCGCCTTCCGCACCGACGGCCGCACCCGCGCGGAGTTCCTCGAGCTGATCCGCTGGCGCTCGCCGAACTGACCGGGCCGCGCCTGGTCAGCCGCCGAGGATGACCTCGGCGGCGGTGCGCAGCAGGTCGCGTGGGCCCTGGACCAGAAGGGTGGTCACCGGCGAGCGGCGCCACTCGGTGAGCTCCTCTCTGATCTTGGCCAGCGGGCCGATCAGCGCCACCTGCTCGATCATCGACGTCGGCACCGCGGCGATCGCCGCCTTGCGGTCGCCGGCGAGGTAGAGCTCCTGGATTGTCGCCGCCTCGGCCTCGTAGCCGAGCCGGGCGGCCGCGTCGTTGTGGAAGTTCTGCCCCTTGGCCCCCATGCCGCCGATGTACAGCGCGTAGAAGGGGCGGACCAGATCGGCGCAGGCCTCGATGTCGTCGCCCGGGATGAAGGGCAGGCTGACGCCGATCTCGAACGACTCCGGGGTGTGCCGCGCGCCCTCGCGGGCGAACCCCTCGGCCAGCGCCTCACGGAAGTGGCGGTCGTTGCCGGGGGCATAGAACATGGGCAGCCAGCCGTCGGCGATCTCCGCCGACATGGCCACGTTCTTCGGCCCCTCCGCCGCCAGCCAGATGGGGATGTCTGGCCGGAACGGATGGATGGTGGACTTGAGCGGCTTGCCGAGGCCGGTGCCACCCTTGAACGGGAGCGTGTAGAACTCGCCCTCGAAGGTGACCGGGGCCTGGCGGGCCATGATGGCGCGCAGGATGGCGATGTACTCGCGGGTCCGCGCCAGGGGCTTGGGATAGGGCTGGCCATACCAGCCCTCGACCACCTGTGGGCCGCTGGCGCCGATGCCGAGGATGAAGCGGCCGCCGCTCAGGTGGTCCAGCGTCATCGCCGCCATGGCGGTGGCGGCGGGGGTGCGCGCGGAGAGCTGGCAGATCCCCGAGCCCAGCCGCAGCCGGTTGGTGTGGGCGCCGACCCAGGCCAGCGGGGTGAGCGCGTCCGAGCCGTAGGCCTCGGCGGTCCAGACCGAGTCGAACCCCAGCGCCTCCGCCTCCTGCACCTGCTCCACCAGGTCCGGGGGCGGCCCGGAGCTCCAGTACCCGATCGACAGCCCCAGCTTCACCTGGTGGCCACGGGCTCCTGGAGCGCGACCCGACGGTAGGTCATGTCGCGCGCGCCCACCGGCTTGCCACACGACGGGCAGGTCATCTCCGGCATCACATCGTGCCCGCACGCCTTGTGGGTCAGCACCACCGGCGGACCGCCGTCCCCGAGCTCCCAGCGGTCGCCCCAGCGCATCAGCGAGACGATCACCGGATAGAGGTCAATCCCCTTCTCGGTGAGCCGGTACTCGTGGCGCTCGGGACGCTCCTGGTAGAGCCGCCGCTCGATGACACCGTTCTCCACCAGCGTCCGCAGCCGGTCGCTGAGGATGTTGCGGGCGATGCCGCTGGTCCGCTGCAGGTCGTCGAAGCGGCGGACCCCGCAGAACAGGTCACGCAGGATGAGGAAGGTCCACCACTCGCCGGCCACCTCCAGGGTCCGCGCCACCGAGCAGTGCATCTCGGAAAAGCTGGTGCGCTTCATGGCGTGAGGATAGGCGGGCGGCCGGGGGAACAGCGCCGGGTGGTGCGTTGCATACAGCAACGATCATACGCTAGGCTACGGTTGCATTTTGCAACGGACACCGACGCCCAGGAGGACTCGGATGCAGTCGACGGCAGTCGGCCGCCCGGCGGCGCTGCAGCAGGGCGGCCCCATCGCCGAGCCGTCCGGGCGCGCCTGGGCGGTGCTCGGCATCACCTCGCTCGGCGTGTACATGGTCTTCCTGGACAGCAGCATCGCCAACATCGCATTCCCGGCCATCTCGGCGACCTTCCACGGCACCTCGCGCGCCGACCTCAGCTGGGTGCTCAACGCCTACTCCATCGTCTTCGCCGCCCTGCTGCTGGCCAGCGGGCGCGTCGCCGACCTGATGGGGCGCCGGCGGATCTTCTTCGCCGGGCTGCTGGTGTTCGTGCTGGCCTCGCTCGGCTGCGGTCTGGCGCCGACCCTTCCGGCGCTGATCGCGGCACGCGCCGTCCAGGCCGTGGGCGGGGCCATGCTGTTGCCCGCCTCGCTGGCACTTCTGCTCCCCGAGTTCCCGATCGGCCGCCGCAGCTTCGCCGTCGGCATCTGGGGCGCGGTCGGGGCGGTGGCGGTGGCCAGCGGGCCCTCGCTCGGCGCCGTCATCGTCCAGTACGCCGGCTGGCGCTGGGCCTTCCTGCTCAACGCACCGGTCGGGCTGGCGGCCTGGCTGCTCGGCCGTCGCCGGCTGGTCGAAGCACGGGACGGGCAGGTCTCGGGCCTTCCCGACGCCATCGGCGTCGTGCTGCTGACCGCCGGCGTGGGCGCGGTCGCCCTCGGCGTGGTCGAGGGCCCCGAGTGGGGCTGGGGTGACCTCAGGGTCGCCGGCTCACTGGTGGTCGCCGCGGTGCTGATCCCCGCCGTCGTCCTGCGCTCACGGCACCATCCGCGGGCCGTGCTCGACCTCGCCCTGTTCCGCGTGCGCAGCTTCACCATCGCCAACCTGGCCACGCTGGTCTTCGCCGCGGGCTTTGCAGCGCTGATCCTCGGCAACGTGCTCTTCCTGACCTCGGTGTGGCACTACGAGATCATCCGCGCCGGCCTGGCCGTGACCCCCGGACCGCTGCTGGCGGCGGCCACCGCGCCCTTCTCGGGGCGGCTGGCCGACCGCATCGGCCACCGCGGTCCGCTGGTCGCCGGATCCCTGATCTTCTCGGCCGGCGCGCTGCTGTTCCGGCTCGACGTCGGCGACACGCCCGCCTACGCGGCCGACTGGCTCCTGCCCATGACCCTGACCGGGATCGGCGTCGGCCTCACCTTTCCCACGCTGGGGAGCGCGGCGGCGGCGGCACTGCCGGCGGCGCGCTTCGGTGCCGGCAGCGCGGCGCAGAGCACGGCACGTCAACTCGGGTTCGTGCTCGGGGTCAGCGCCCTGGTGGCGCTGATCGGGACGCCGGTCGCGGCCGCCGCCCTGGCCGCGGCCGGCCGCGGCTGGACCTTCGCGGCCTGCTCCGGGCTGGCGTCGGCGCTGCTCTGCGCCTTCGTGGGATCCACCCTCGCCCACCGCGACGCCGCCGTGCTGCGGGAGTCCGGCGGCTAGGGCACCGCCCTCAGCCCGCGCCCGGCCCCTCCGGCGAGTGCCCGGTGTGGTTGTCGTAGAAGGCCTTGATCCTGGTCAGGTCGAAGGTGTCGAGCCCCAGGTACCAGTCCCAGTAGACGCAGGCGAACTGCGTGGTCAGGGCGGAGTCGGGGACAACCAGGAACTTCGCGTACTTGACCACGCCCTCGACGTCGGGCGGCAGTGCGGCGGCGTAGTCGATGAGCCTGGAGAGGGCGTCCGCGCAGCCCGACGGGCAGTGGTAGAGGACGACGACGTAGCCGTGCTCGAGGTTGTGCACCCACTGCTCCGGCCGGGGCTCGGTCCGCAGGAGTCCGCGTGGAAGCGGCGCCTGCGGCTGCGCCGAGCTGTAATGGCAGCCGGAGGCCGGCGGGTTGTGGAGATAGTTGACCGTGCGCGGCGGGGCGATGTGGGTGTGCGGCATCTCGGGCAGCGCCTCGCCGATGGGAGGCCCATTGGTGCCCGGCGGCGAGGGCGAGTAGGGCTGGGCGCCGGTGGTCGGGCAGCTGGTGTTGCCGACGAACTCCACCGTTGCCGGCGCGGTCACTGTGGTGCTGGTGGTGGCGCTGGCCGTGCCCGGTGCGGGCGTGGCGCTCGGCCCGGTGCTCTGCCCGGTGGTGCTCTCACCCGACCCGCAGGCGCACAGCAGGCCGCAGAGCGCGGCCACGGCCAGCGCTCTCACGCGGCCAGCTCCTCCACCAGCTCGAGCACCCGGGTGCGGTGCGACATCAGGGGGAGGTGGTCGGCGTCCGAGGCCATCTCCAGCGTGACCAGCGGGCTCCGTGCGGCGAGGGCCGAGAGGTAGTCGGTGTCCGGCAGCAGGTCCAGATCGCCGGTCAGAACGGCGAAGCGCAGTCCCAGTTCCAGCACCCACTCCGCCCTCGCCGTGGCGCCGAGCAGCTCGGCGAGGTTCACCGAGTACGAGGTCCAGGTGTGGGCCACGGCGTCGGCGGCGACCTCGGCGGGCAGCTCGGGGCGCAGCGTCCGCGCCAGCCACGCCGCCAGCCGCGGGTGTCCCATGCAGAGCAGCGTGCACGCGCGTCGAGCCCAGACCGTGTCCATGGCGATGACGCGCTCCAGCGGCGTCAGGGCGCGGAGCATGCACTCGCGGGCGCGGACGGCGTCGGGGTAGACGGGCGGCGAGATGGCCACGATGGCGCGCACCAGCCCGGGATGGCGGTGCGCCAGGCCCAGGGCCACGCAGGCGCCGTAGCTGTGCGCCGCCACCACCACGGGCTCGGAGCCGGCGCCGGCCGCCTCCAGGGTGGCGGCAATGGAGTCCGCCTGGGCAAACAGGCCGTGGCCGTCGACCAGGCGGGCCGAGGCGCCGAAGCCCAGCATGTCGGGGACCACCAGCCGGTGGCGCTCCGCCAGCACGTCGTATCCGGCGCCCCAGGAGCGGCTCGACGCCGCCAGCCCGTGGAGCAGCAGCACCGGCGATCGCAGGGGGCCGGCCACGCGGGCATGGAGCGGACCGCAGGGACGGGCCGGGGCGGGTGCCAGGTAGTCGTACGCCGCCCGCCGCCGGCTCATCCGCGCCGACCAGCGCCGGTAGTGCAGGGCGGTGTTGCCCGCGCCCACCACCACTGCCGTGGCGCCCGCGGCGGCAAGGAGGCCCAGCCGGCCCATGCCGCGGGCAGCGGCCGCCGGCCGCGCTTCCTCAGTCCCCATCGCCATTCGAGGGTAGCAGCGTTCCCGCGGGACTCCGGAACACTCCGAACCTGCGTGCCCCTCTGCCATCATCGGAGGCCAACCCCCCGACCGCACCGCCGGCCCCCCAGCCCCGGAGTGGACCCGCCATGGACTTCCGCCTCAGCAGCGAGGACGCCGCCTTCCGCGACGAGGTGCGCGGCTGGCTGGCCGACCACAAGGACCAGATCGAGACCACCCGCGCCCTCAACTGGGAGGACGGCGGAGCGGCGTTCGAGCTCCACCGGGAGTGGGAGCGGACGCTCAGCGACGCCGGGCTGGCGGCGGTGGCCTGGCCCAGGGAGTACGGCGGCCGCGATGCCTCGCTGATGCAGCAGGCGATTCTCACCGAGGAGTACATCCGGGCCCAGGCCCCGGACCGGATCAACCGCCTCGGGCTGGGCCTCCTCGGCCCCACGCTGATGGTGTACGGGACCGCCGAGCAGAAGGACCGCCACCTCCAGTCCATCCTGCGCTGCGACGAGATCTGGTGCCAGGGCTTCTCCGAGCCCGACGCGGGCAGCGACCTGGCCGCGCTGCGAACCCGGGCAGTGCTCGACGGCGACGCCTACGTGGTCAACGGCCAGAAGATCTGGACCTCGCTGGGCCGCTTCGGCGACTGGATCTTCACCCTGGTGCGAACCGACCCGGAGGCGCCCAAGCACGGTGGCATCACCTTCCTGCTCATCGACATGCACAGCCCGGGCGTGGAGGTGCGCCCGCTGGTGCAGATCAACGGTGACGCGCGCTTCGCCGAGGTCTTCTTCACCGACGTGCGCGTGCCGGCGAGCAACGTCGTCGGTCAGGTGAACAACGGCTGGAAGGTGGCCATGGCCACGCTGGGATTCGAGCGCGGCACCGGGCTGGGCTCGCCCGCGGCCTTCAACCGCATGTGGAGCGAGCTGGTCGACCTCACCCTCGACACCCGGCGTGGCGAGGGTGTGGCCGCCGACGACCCCGACGTGCGGCGCCGGGTCGCCCAGACCTACATCGAGACGCGCGTCTTCGAGCTCAACATCCAGCGCAGCCTGACCCGCCTGGCGCGTGGCGAGACCATCGGGCCCGAGGCCTCGATGACCAAGCTCTACTGGTCGGAGATGGAGGCGCGGCTGGGCGAGGCGGCCGTCGACGTACTCGGCGAGCGCGGCGAGCTGGAGCCCGGCACCCCGGAGGCCGGCGCCAACTGGTTCAACCTCTACCTGTACGCGCGCGCCTCGATGATCTACGCCGGCACCAGCGAGGTGCAGAAGAACATCCTGGCGCAGCGCGTCCTGGGGCTGCCCCGGGAAGGCTACTGAGTGGACTTCGACTTCAGCGAGGAGCAGAAGCTCCTGCGCGACACCATGCGTGACCTGCTGCGCCGGCAGTGCACGCCCGCCGACGTCCGCGCCATGTGGGACCACCCCACCGGACGTTCCCCGCAGCGCTGGCAGAAACTCGGTGAGCTCGGGCTGCTCGGCGTGACCACGCCGGAGGAGTTCGGAGGCTACGGCGGCGACGAGATCGACCTCGTGGTCCTGCTCGAGGAGGCGGGCCGCGCGGTGCTGCCGGAGCCGCTGCTGGAGCACGCCGCGCTGGGTGCCCCGCTGCTGGCGCGGGCCGGGACCGAGGCGCAGAAGCGGGAGTGGCTGCCCCGGCTGGCCGGCGGCGAGGCCTCCGTGACAGTGGGCCTGGAGACCTCTCCGTTCGTCGCCGACGCCACCGCCGACCTGGTCATCCTGGAGCGCGACGGCGAGCTGCACGCGCTCACCCAGGACCGCCTGACCCTGGAGCCGCGACGCAGCGTCGACCATGCACGCCGCCTCTTCAAGGTCACCGCCGAGACGGGCGCGGAGACGCGCATCGGACCCAGCGCGCCGCACCGGCGCTGGATCGAGGATCACGGCGCCGCGGCGTGCGCGGCCGAGCTGGTGGGCATCGCCGGGGCGCTCCTGGACCGCACCGTCGAGTATGTCAAGCAGCGCGAGCAGTTCGGCCATCGCATCGGCGCCTTCCAGGCGGTGCAGCACAAGCTGGCCGAGGTCTACCTGCTGGTCGAGTCCTCGCGATCCGCGGTCTACTACGCGGCCTATGCGCTGGCCAACGACCTGCCCGACGCCTCGGTGGCGGCGAGTGTCGCCAAGGCCTATGCCGGCGACGCCGAGCGCCGGGCCAACAACGACGCGCTGCAGCTGCACGGCGGCATCGGCTTCACCTGGGAGCACGACCTGCACCTCTGGCTGAAGCGCGGCAAGGCGCTGGAGCTGGCCTGGGGCGACGCCGACCGGCACCGCCGCAAGATCGCCGACTGGATCTACGCCACGGCCGGCGCGTGATGGTCACCCACCGGCATCCTGGAGGCTCCCCATGACCGACTCCGCCGCTCCCCGTACCGGCGCGCTGCGCCCCGAGGACGAGGGCGACCTGGACCGTTTGGCCCGCGGCGCCGGCACCGACTCCGAGGCCACCGAGACCGAGGGCGAGACGCCTTCCCACAGCGGGGTCGCACCCGGCGCGGGTGAGGGCTCCCCAACCCGGATGCGCGGCGTCCCGCTGGACGCCGAGGAGGCGCCGTCGCACCCCTCGCTTCGGGACGACAGCCCCGGCGAGCCGGCGCCCGGCTGAGGCGCGCCGCCGTGGCCGCGCGCACCCGGATCGTCATCCTCGGCGCCGGCTTCGGCGGCCTCACCGCCGCCCGGACGCTGGCCGCGGCGGACGCCGACGTGCTGGTGGTGGACAGCACCAACCACCACCTCTTCCAGCCCCTGCTCTACCAGGTGGCCACGGCGATGCTCGACCCCAGTGAGGTGGCCCATCCCACGCGCGGCATCCTGCGACGGCAGCGCAACTGCGACGTCCTCATGGCCCGCGCGCAGGGCATCGACCTGGAGGGGCGGCGGCTGCTCACCGATCGCGGCCCGGTGCCCTACGACCACCTCATCGTGGCCGCCGGCGCGGTCACCGACGACCTCGGCAAGCCCGGTGTGGCCGAGTACGCCTTCGGCCTCAAGTCGCTCGGCGACTCGATCGCACTGCGCAACCACATCCTGGGCTGCGTGGAGCGGGCCGTGGCCGAGCCGGACGCCGTGGAGCGCGACCGCCTGCTCACCATCGCCATCGCCGGCGGCGGCCCCACCGGGGTGGAGCTGGCGGGGTCGATCAGCGAGCTGGTGGGCCTGGTGCTGCCGCGCGACTTCCCCTCGCTCGACGTCCGGCACCACCTGCGCATCGTCCTGGTCGAGGGGACCGGCTCGGTCCTCGGGGCCTTCCACCCCCGCCTGCGCCGGGCGGCCGAGCGCACCCTGCGCCGCAAAGGGGTCGAGCTGCGTCTCAACACCCTGGTCGACGATGCCGACGCGCAGGGGCTGCGGCTGGCCGGCGGCGGGCGGGTCGACGCGGCCACGCTGATCTGGACGGTCGGCGTCCGCGGTGCCGCGGCCGGGGGGCTGCTGGCGGACCGGCGCGTGCGCTCCCGCCGGATCCCCGTGGAGCGCGATCTCCGCCTCGCCGGCCACCCCGAGGTGGCGGTGATCGGCGACCTGGCCTATCTCGAGCAGGATGGGGCCGCGCTGCCCATGCTGGCGCCGGTCGCCATCCAGCAGGGACGGTGGGTGGCGAGGCGGATCGCGGCGGAGCTGGCCGGGTCACCTCCGCCGGCGCCCTTCCGGTACCGGGACAAGGGCACCATGGCCACCATCGGGCGCAACTCGGCGATCGCCGAGATCGGGCCGGTGCGGCTGAGCGGATTCGTCGGCTGGGTGATGTGGCTCGGACTGCACCTGATCCAGATCGTCGGCTTCCGCAACAAGCTGGCGACGCTGCTCAACTGGGCCTGGGACTACCTCCGGGTCGACCGGCCGGTGCGGCTCATCGTGGTTCCCCACCCGCCACCCGGGGTGGACCGCCCGGCGGGCTGATCCCTCCCGGCCGCAGCCAAGCCCCCGCGGGCCCGATCGCGGCCGGTCATGGACAATGGCCCGGCATGGACCAGGCGGCAGCGAGCGACAAGGAGGTCGGCTCCGGTACGCCGGACGAGCCCGTCATCGCGGCGGTGGTTGTCGAGCAGGCGCCGGCGGGTGAGCCGGGGCCGCCGCCCGCGGAGGCGCCGGACCCCGGGGAGCCGCCTGGCGCCGCCACCCTGCAGGACCTGGTCATCACCTGGCGCGACGCCCTCTGCGTGGGGCCGATCATGCTCTCGTCCCTCTACGTCCTCCTCGGCGGCCCCATCACCCCGGCGCTGATCTTCAGCCATCCCGTGCTCGCCGCCTTCCTGCGCGGCAGCGTGCCCACCATCATCTACTGCGGCGCGCTCAGCCATGGTGGGGGCGTCCCGCTGTGGCAGGCGCTGCTGGCACCGCTACTGGTGCTCAGCTGGGTGGACCCCTTCCTGTACTGGGCGGGACGGCGATACGGACGGGCGTTGTTCGAGTACTACTCGGGGCAGAGCGCGAAGATGCGCCGGCGGGTGGAGCGCGGCGAGGACTGGTTCGCCCGCTACGGCGTCTTCGCCATTCTGGTCTCGGCCTTCGTGCCCTTCGGTTTCATCTTCTACGTGGCGGCGGGCGAGTCGCGGATGAACTTCTGGAAGTTCCTGGCGGCCGACCTGGTCAGCAACCTGCTGGGGATCACCGTCTGGGTGGCTCTGGGCTACACGCTGGGCAAGGACCGCGGCACCGCCGTGTCGGACAGTCTCTCGCATTACGCGCTCTGGTTCACGCTGGCCTCGATCGCCCTGGTGGTCGTGATCGTCGGCCGTCAGGTGAGGACCCAGATGCGTGCCCAGCGGGAGAGCCAGGACCAGTAGCGGGTCGCTGCGTCGACGAATCGGAGCCGCCAGGGGGGCGCCGCCGACGTGGTAGGGTCGGCCGTCGGGCCGTCGCCCTCGGGGGGGTAGGCAGGGAAGGGTCCGTCCACGTCCGCGGAGGCCAGCCCATCGACACCAGCAGCAAGCCACCTGCCGACGCGCGTCGCGTGCGCGCCGCGGTGGCCGCCCCGGTCCGGGTGCGCTCCGGGCGCCGCCGATCGGGGATCCACACGTCCCGAGTGCCGCGCTGGCTCCGCCGCCGCCGCAACCAGGCACTGATCGCCCTCTTCGCCGTCACCGCGCTCATCGCCGGCACGGTTCTCTTTGCCGCCGCCAGGATCGGCGCCATCACCCATCAGAGCCCGCTCAGCGTCCTCCACGACGTGGTCACCGGTGGCGGCGACAGCAACGTCGGCCAGGCGGTGGCGGGCAACAAGCCCATCACCATCGCGCTCTACGGGTATGGCGGCGAGGGTCATGACGGAGCCTACCTGTCCGACTCGATCATGGTGGTGGTCATCCAACCCCATGCCGACGGGCCGGCGCAGATCGCCGAGATCAGCATTCCGCGGGACTGGTACGTGCCCATCGACCTGGGCAACGGCAGCGTGGTCGACCAGCGGATCAACACCGCCTACGCCTTCGCCGACGACGCCATCTATCCGCAGCGCGCCGACAAGTACAAGGGTGAGTTCGGCCGCCCGACGCTGGCCGACGACACCCTGAGCCGGCTGCTGGGCATCCACATCGACCATTTCATCGGCATGGACTTCAAGGCCTTCGAGTACGCCGTGGACGCGGTCGGCGGGGTCGACGTGACCGTGGCGCACAGCTTCACCGATCACGAATATCCGAATGACCAGTGCGACTTCCAGCAGAACGGCTGCGCCAGCATCACCGTGCACTTCGACGCCGGGTTGCAGCACATGGACGGCAGAACCGCGCTCCGGTTCGCGCGCAGCCGCAAGGGTGACAACGGCGAGGGCCTCGACTTCGCGCGCAGTCAGCGCCAGCAGCTGGTGCTGGCGGCGGTACGCGCCAGGGTCAGCGGGGTCGGCGGCATCACCAAGGTGTTCAGCGTCCTCAGCGCCCTCCAGGGACACGTCCTCACCGACTTCACCGCCGGCGACGGCGACCAGCTCTACAAGCTGGTCAAGGACGTGCCTCAGAGCTCGATCGAGCACATCGGCATCGACAACACGAACTTCCTCTACGACTGCGGGTATCCGACCAACTGCGGCGCCTACTACCTGTATGCCCACGACGGGACGTTCGCGTCCATCAAGCAGTTCGTCACCCATGCCATCCCGGACCGCGCCGCGCTCGCGGAGAAGGCACCGATCACCGTCGTCGACGCCAGCGGGCGCGGCCAGGGCGCCGCGGAGCGGTGGGCGCAACTGCTCCACGAGCAGGGCTTCAACGCCGTCGACGGGGGGACGGCTCCGCCGGTGGCCGCCTCCTCGGTGACCACCACCGGCGATGCTGCCGGGTCCACCGCGGCATGGCTGGCTTCGTATTTCGGCACCGCTCCACCCGCCGCCGCCGCCGTGCCCAGCACGACGGCCGCGACCGGGTCGGCAAGTTCGACGGCGCCGCCGGCCACTGCGGTGCGGCTGGTGCTGGGCCGCGACGAGGAGCGGGCTTTCAACCGGGGCGGCCTGCCCGGCGACGGATCAACCACCTGCCCGGGATGCAGCGGCGCCGGTGACGGACCCAACGGAGCGGTGGCCACCGCCCCACCGAGGCCACGGAGCACCGCGGTGGCCACGGCGGCACCCACGGCCAGGCCGGCCCCGGCGCCGACCGCGACGCCGGTGCCGCCTCCGCCCGGTCCGACCACGCCCACCCCCAAGCCCACCAAGCCGCCGAAGTCGCCGCCGCCGACCCCGGTGCCGTAGGGGGCCGTCGAAAAGGCGGCCGTGTGACGCCGGGGGGCGAGCGGGTGACGGCTCGACGACACCGTGGGGACGACCCGACCACAGCCGTCGGCTGACGGGCGGCCGCGCTTCCAGACTGCCTCAATGGCTGTCGATGTCGCCCCCCGCCCGGCCGCCGGCGCAGCCGTCCGGCCCCCGGGACGCGGTTTCCTCGACCCGGGCTATCGGGCCCGGCTGCGTTACCTGGCCTTCGGCCGCGCCCTGCCCGCCTGCCTCTTCGCCTTCATGGGCTGGCTCCAGGTCCAGCGCGTGCTGGCCGCGGCGCCGGGCGTCCACGATGCCGGCAGCGCCATCCACCTCGTGCCGCAGGCGTTCTACACCCTCTTCTGCGCCATCCCGGTGGTCATCTACCTCACCCGGCCCATGCCCACCCACCGTGACGGCACCCTGCCGGCTCGGGCCGCCGCGCTCATGGGGACGCTGATGCAGCTGGTGGTGGGCGCCTTCCTGCCGGTCGGACCGCTCTTCTTCGCCCCACCCTCCTGGATCGGCTACGTCGTGCTGCCCTGGAGCATCGGCTTCACCGGACTGGCGCTCTACGGCCTGCTCCACCTCCGCCGCTCACTCTCGATCATCCCCGAGGCGCGCAAGCTGGTGACCACGGGGCCCTACCGGATGGTCCGCCACCCCCTGTACCTGGCCGAGATCGGCTCGGCGGTGGCGGTGGTGCTGACCTCGCCCGCCCTGGTGCCGGCGGTGGCCTTCGGGGTCTTCGTCGCCATGCAGCTGATCCGGGCCCGCTTCGAGGAGCGGCTGCTCACGCGGGCCTTCCCCGACCAGTACCCGGCGTACCGGGCACGGACCCCGCGGCTCATCCCCGGCATGACCCCCCGGCCGGCGCTGCCGCTGCCGGCGTGCCCGGCGGCCTGACCCGCCGTCAGGACGCCCGCCTGACCCCGGCGAGGCGGTGACGGCGCGCCGAGACCTTCCGCAGCAGGCGCAGGACCGCGCGCTCCTCGGGGCGCAGCCATCCGCTCTGCGCCCTGGTGGCGGCGACCCGCAACACCAGCAGCGAGCCGTCCGCATGGGCGTCGAGAACATCGGGATGGACGTAGCACCGGCGGCAGACGGCCGGGGTGTTGCCCAGCCGGCGGGCCACGGTGGCAATGGCCTCCACCACCTGGCGCCTGCCGGCGCGCTCCGATTCGGGGACACCCGCCGCCCGAAGCTCGCACGCCGCCAGGACCGTTCCCGCCCACGTACGGAAGTCCTTGGCCGTCACCTCGCCACCCGCGGCCTCGCGCAGGTAGTCGTTGACGTCGCCGGAGCCCACCGACTGGCGGCTGCCCTCGGCGTCGACGTACTGGAACAGGTCCTGCCCAGGAAGGTCCTGACAGTGGCGCAGCACCGCGGCCAGGTGCCGGTCGCGGAGGCGGACGCGGTGCTCGACCCCGCTCTTGCCCCGGAACTCGAAGCGCAGGTCGCTGCCCGCCACGTCGAGGTGGCGACGGCGCAGCGTGGTCAGGCCGTAGCTCCGGTTCTGCCGGGCGTACTCCCGGTTGCCGACCCGGATCAGGGCGATGTCGAGGAGGCGGACGACCGCGGCCAGCACCCGCTCGCGCGGCAGGCCGGGACGCCTGAGGTCGGCATCGACCCGTTGCCGGATGCGCGGGAGCATCTCGCCGAACTCGACCATGCGGTCGTACTTGAGGGCGTCGCGCACCTCCCGCCAGCGCGCGTGGTAGCGGTACTGCTTGCGGCCGCGGGCGTCGCGGCCGGTGGCCTGGACGTGCCCCTCGGGGTCGGGACAGATCCAGACGTCGGTCCAGGCCGGCGGCACCGCCAGCTGCCGGATGCGCATCTGGTCGACGCTGCCGGTGACCTCGCGCCCGCCGGGACCCAGGTATCGGAACCCCTTGCCGGCGCGCTCACGGGTGATCCCGGGAGCGGTGTCGCTGACATATCGCAGCCCGGCGCGGCGCGCATCGCGGCGTGCCTCGGCGTCGGCGTCGGGAAGCTCCGCAGCCATCCTCGGGATGATGCCGCGACGGGACCCGCGCGGCGCGTCACGACCTGGTGGCGACCTCCGGGCCGGCGCCGGCCCGGACCCCGAGGAGGCGTTCGCCGAGGGTCGGTCCCGAGAGACGGCGGAGGGCGACGACGTAGGCCACGACCAGCACGGCACCGACCGCCGCGGTGGCCAGGATGTCGGTGGCGGGGACATTCCGCACCACCGCGGCCAGACGCCGGATGCCGAGAGTGAGCAATGCCACGGCGGCGAGGTCGAGGCTCAGGGCGATTGCCACCCGGATCGGGGCCGAGCGCCACGGGCGGGCGCTGCCCGGCCGGCGGCGGGAGGGAGCGGTCGGCACCAGCGCCGCCAGTGCCACGAAGATGGCGGCCACCAGCAGGCAGAGGGCGCCGGAGGCCACGGCGTGCTCGGCGCGCTCGACGGCGTGGACCACGGCCTGCCCGGCCACCGCCCCCAGCAGGCCGAAGCCCACCACCCAGGTGATGACGGCGGCCACCATGCCGATCACGAAGCGGCGCAGCGGGATCCCCGCCGCTCCTGCGGCCATGTTGGTGTAGACCCGCATGCCGGGCAGGTTGCGACCGATGAAGACGCCCATCGACCCGGTCGATCGAAGGCGCACCACGGCGCGATTGATGGGGCCCTCGCAGCCGAGGCGGCGGCCGATCCGGCCCAGTGCCACAGGGCCGATCCGCCTCGACCACGCATAGGCGATCAGCGCGCCCAGCACCATGGCGACCGTTGCCGCGGGCAGCAGCGCGAACCAGGACAGGCGGCCCGAGCCGACCAGCACCCCGGCGGCGACCAGCAGCCCGTCACCGGGCAGGAAGGGCAGCGGCATGCCGGCCTCCTCGCAGAAGAGCACCAGGCAGATGATGAGCAGGGCCGCGCCGCCACCGAGGGTGTCGATGGTGTGGATCATCGGCCGGACCTGCCAGAGCTCACGGCCACCACGGTAGTCGGTCCCAGGCGCGCAGGTGCCTCCCATACGGTGAAGAACGCGAACGGCCGGGGCCCGGTGGTGTGTCGGATGCGCCGCGGTGCCGGCGGGCGAGGCCCCGCCCCCGGGCCCTCCACCGGGATGGCCGGTGTAGACTGACGGATCGCCGTGCGAGCGCCCATAGCTCAGCCCGGATAGAGCAGCGGACTACGGATCCGCGTGCGGGGGTTCAAATCCTCCTGGGCGCACCACTCGCAAAAGCCTTACCCAGTATGGGAAATGCCTTCTCGCGTGACAACGCGCCCGGCGAACCCGACCTCTCCCCTACCTGGCTGGTACCGACGAGCCGGTGGCCTCCCGATCCAGAGGAGCCGGCCGCCCGGACATGGGCGGCGCCGCGATGCCGGCGGACCTGTTCGGTCCCCGGCCGTCCCGGTCGTCTCACGCTGTTCCCAGAGGGTTGACGATGCCGAGCGTCTGTGCCCGTGCGACCGCCTCGAGCTGCGTGTGAGCGTCGAGCTTGGCGAGCAGGCTTTTCACATGCGTTCGCACCGTGAGCAGGGAGATGTGCAGCCCGGCGGCGATCTCGGCCACCGTCAGGCCGGCGCCGAGCCACTGGAGGATCTCCAGCTCGCGGGGTGTGAGGCGGCCGAGGACCGACTCGCGCTCGCGATCCCGCTCCCGTCGGGCACCACGCTCCGCCAGAGCCCGGCGCACCTGGTCGGGACGAATCAGCGTCTCGCCGCGGTACGTCCTCTTGATGGCGTCGATGACCACGTCGGGCGAGGCGGCCTTGGAGACGAATGCCGCTCCACCCGCCTCGATCGCCTCCGCGAGCGCCTCGTCGGTGTCGTCGCCGGTCAGGAACACGACGATGGGTCGGGCGTTTCGGCCACGAATGCCGGCCGCAGCCTGAGCTCCCGACCCGTCAGGCAACCGGAGATCCATCAGGATCAGGTCTGGTTTCGTCCTTCCGGCGGCCTGCTCCGCGTCGCGCCTGGTGGTGCTGATCTCGACGACCTCGATCGAGGGATCGCGGGCCAGTAGCGAGGCCAGCGACTGCGCCAGCACGAGGTGGTCCTCCACCAGAAGCACCCTGATCAACTCGCCTGCGATTGGGGTCGAGGTCATGGGAGGGCCACGTCATACCACGCGGTGGCGCGCGGCACCGTGATCAACGGCCGGCGTCACGTGATCCGCGCCGGTGGGTTCGGCGCGGAGTCGAGCCGCTGTGCGATTGCCTTGATCAGCGGTTCGAGGCTGTCCTCATCCTTCGAGAAGACGCCGACAGCGCGACCCGCCGTGGCAGCGTCGATGCCATCCCTCGGGAGTGAGGTCCGGATGGCCACGGGAATGGCGGCGGTCGCCGGGTCGCCGGCGAGTCGGCTCAGCACCTCGAACCCGCTCATGCCAGGCATCATCAGGTCGAGCACCATGGCCTCTGCGTCGGGTTCGCGTGCCAGACCGAGCGCCGTCTCGCCGGTCGCCGCCTCCACGACGCGCCACCCGACGCGCTCCAGCTGTTCCCTGACGACGTAGCGGCTGATGTGGTCGTCGTCGACGACGATGACGGTGTGCACCGGCCTCACCGTGGCGGCGACATCGCGCGGGTAGGTGACCGGGACGGCGACGGTGAACGTCGAGCCGGCGTCCACCTCGCTGGCCGCCGTCAATGAGCCGCCGAGCAGGGTCGCCAGGCTCTGGGACAGCGGCAGCCCGAGCCCCGTCCCCCGCTCGCGCCGGACCGGCTGCCCACCGACCTGGACGAACTGCTCGAAGATCCGGTCAGGGTCCTCCGGGGGGATGCCGGCGCCGGTATCGGCAACCGCGAAGACCACCAGATCATGCTCCGCGTCGTGGCCGGCCGACACCCTGACCTCGCCCCGCTCAGTGAACTTCAAGGCGTTGGAGATGAGGTTGCGGAGAATCTGGCTGAGCTTGCTCTCGTCGGTGTGCAGCGGCGGTAGCTCACCTCGCTCGAAGGTGAGCGTGACGTTGGGGTCGGTCGCCAGGGGACGGAACATGCCACGCAATGCGGAGAACAGATCCGCCACCTCGAAGTCGGCGGCATGGACCTCGGTCTTTCCGGCATCGAACTTGGCGAGGTCCAGCAGATCGCTGACAAAGTCGTGGAGATCCTGCGCGGACTTCTGGATGTACCGGACCTGGGTGACCTGCTCCCCGCGCAGGCCGGAATCGCGAGGGTCGAGCAGCAGCCGGCTGAGGGCCAGAATCGAGCTGAGCGGGGTCCGCAGCTCGTGCGTGACGTTGGAGAGGAAGAGCATGCGGGCCTCGCTGGCCCTCTTGACCGCCTCCGCCTGCTCGTCCAGCTCGTTGTAGAGCGCCAGGACGCCGCGATTCGTCTCCTCGAGCTCGGCGTTGAGCGCGATCACCTCGGCGTTGCGGCGATCGAGCTCCTCCAGGACCCGGGTCATGTCCAGGTCCTGCCGGGCCACCTCCGGATGCGGATCGTCGTCCGGCGGCACCGTCACCTCGCCGCCCCCTCAGTCACCGGGACGGCACGCCGCCGCGCGACGACGACGGTGACGTCGTCGAGCGTGCGGGCGAAGTCGCGAAAGAGCACGGCCGCGATCAGGGCTGGGTCGCGCGTGCCCAGGCCGGGCAGCGAGTCCAGTCGCCAGCGGCTGCCAAGGCCGTCGCTGTGCATGACCAGCACCGCGTCGGGAGCCGAGGGAATGTCGAACTCCCGCAGCCGGATGGGCTCGCGTCCGAGTGTGCCGTTCATGGACACCAGGCGTCGCATCGTGTCTGCAGTGACGACGGTCGCGGCGATGTTGCCGACCCCCGCGCACCGCGTCTGCTGCGGGTCGACCGTGATGATCGCCGCTGTGGCTCCGCGAGTGCCACGCAGCGCCTCATGAAGGGTGCGGAGGCTGTCGAGTGCGGGCTGGGTCTTGACGCGGTCGTACGCGCGGACGGCAGCGTTGGCCGCCTCCGCCGCGAGGAGGCCGTGTCCGAGGCCGTCAACCACCAGAAACTGGATGCCACCGGAGAATTCCGCCATCGCCCAGGCGTCGCCCGAGACCTCCTCACCGTCCTTCGGCACCGCCACCGCGCCGACGTCGAAGGCGGCCCGCCGATTCACGTACTCGTCGCCGGCAACCCTGGCCAGCATGGCGGTCCCCGCGCCGGGAGCGGAATGAACGTCAAACTCCGTCGCCTGACGCCGGATGGCGCCGAGTCCCGTCCCACTGCTCCCCGCAGTGGAGAAGCCGTCCTCGAACGCCTTGCCCAGATCGGCGATGCCCGGGCCGCGATCGATGGAGATCATCTCCACGGCTCCCTCGCCGCTCGACGGCGCCCACGCGTTGACCAGGACCTCGCCACCATCGACGCTGTGCTTGAGGAGGTTGCTGACCAGCTCGGCGACGATGATGGCGACCCGGGCGGCCGCCGGCTCGCCAAGCCGCGCCCGCGTCGCCGCCTGCATGGCCAGACGCCGGACCTCGCCCGCGTCGGACCTCTCGCGGACCGTGATCCGCTGGGTGAGACCGGTCACCGCCATCTCACGATCCGCACCACCGTGCCCTTCCCCACCTCCGACTTGAGGTCGAAATCGTGAACCAGACGGCGCGTTCCGCTCAGCCCCAGACCCAGACCGGAACCGGTCGAGAAGCCTGGCCGCAGCGCCGCCTCGAGACTGGGGATTCCGGGGCCGCTGTCGGAGACCGTGATCGCCAGACCCCGGCGCAGCCCGTCATGGACGATCTCGATGTGCGCCTCTCCACCGCCGCCGTAGATCAGCGCATTCCGACCGATCTCGCTGGTCGCGGTCACCAGCTTGGTCTGATCGAGGAGGCTGAACCCGGCCTCGAGCGCTTCTGCGCGCACTCGCTGCCGGAGGATGACGACATCGTCCTGGGTCCGGACCGGCAACGACACGTGATGGGGGAGGATCATTCAGATCCGGCCATCCAGCTCCGCCATGGCCAGCGCGTGTTCCACGCTGAGCGCGGTGCGAATGCCGGGGAGCGTCAGCCCGAGCTCAACCAGGGTGATGGCGACGGCGGGCTGCATGCCCACCACCATGACCTCGGCGTCGAGCAGCCGTGCGATGCCGGCGATGTCCGCGATCAGGCGGCCCATGAACGAGTCCACGAGCTGCACCGACGAGATGTCCAGCAGGACCAGCCGCGCGCTCCCGGTGACGATGCGACTGGAGAGGTCCTCCTGCAGCGACAGCGCGAGGTCGTCCTGGACATCCGTGGGAATCGTCGCGACCAGATACCTTCCGATTTTGATGATCGGAACTCGATCCACTATCGCGGCTCCGTGCCCCTGCTGCCGCTGCTGACGACCTCCCTCCCGAGACGATGCAACGCGACCTGAAATGCATCGGCAAGCGACGCCTTGGTGATGACGTCGGAGAGGTCCACGCCGAGGTGGATGATGGTCTGGGCAATCTGCGGCCGGATACCGCTGATGATGCAGTCGGCCCCCATGAGGCGCGCGGCTGAGACCGTCTGGATGAGGTGCTGCGCCACCTTGGTGTCGACGGTCGGCACGCCGGTGATGTCGATGATGGCGATGGTGCTGCCGATGTCCAGCAGGCTCTGCAGCAGCGTCTCCATCACGACCTGCGTGCGTTCGCTGTCCAGCGTGCCGATCAGTGGAACGGCGAGGATCCGGTCCCAGAGCTTGACCACCGGCGTGGAGAGCTCGAGCATCTCCTGCTGCTGGCGCAGGATGATCTCCTCCCGTGCCTGCTGAAAGATCTCGATGGTGTGGAGGCCGAGCCGGTCCATGACGTCGTTGAGCTGCAGGATGACGTCCGCGCCGGCCGAGCCGACCACGCTGAAGAGCGGTTGCTTCAGGGAGAAGACGAAGAGGGCGGTGTCGGACGGGCTGAAGCCGTGGCGCACCCGGGCGAGGGCGACGCCGCGCAGCGTCGCCCTCGCCGTCGCCCAACCGGCGCCGGAGACGTCCCCGCTCCCCGACCGAAGGCCCTGGACCAGCGCCACCAGCACCTCGTCGCACTGGCGCTCCAGGTCGGCGTCGGAGATCCTCGACTGCGCGGAGCCGGCGGCCTGCTGCTCAGCGAGCCAGCGGCGCAGGAGCTCCTCGCGATCGCCGTCGATGAGATCCGCCGGGCTCGACGTCGGGTCAGCTGGCACGCTGCACGTCCTCGTTGGTCTTCGGGTCGGCGCGATCGTACAGGCTGGCGCCGAGGCTGCCCTACCCATCTTTGGGTAGCCCGCGGTACCCGATCCGGGCGAGGCGGTGGCCCCGTTGATCGGCAACCATGGCTCCATGCAGCTCAGCGCGGCGAGGGAGGCCGACCGGTGCCCGTACTCGGCGCATGCGGGGCCACTGGCACGGTGTCCGCTGTATCGGCCACACGCCACCGAGGTGAAGGACGGCATCGGCGGCGAGCTGAGGAGCGTCCTCTCCTGCCGGCACATCACCGTCGGCGCGTCCAGCCATCCCGGCCGGTACTACCCCCGCTGTGGTCTGGGCTGCGGCGCTGCCCGGCAGCTTCTGGTCGCAGACGCCGCCGCAGCGCGACCGAGTGGTGACCATGCCGGCGCGTTGCCAGCGGTCGCACGCCAGACATGAACCTCGTCATGTACGGGCATCAACCTGGGTGTCGGCGCGGTCGGAACGGCCGTCCTCTCTAGGCGGTGGAACCAAGCCCGGGCGCGTCGCCGAAGGGGAAGACGCCGCCGTCGCGCGCCACCAGCCAGTAGCCGTGGGTCGAGTTGGTGGCCGCCATGCCGACGATGGGGGCGTTGAGTCGGATGCCGCCTGTCGAGCCCAGGCCCGGAGCATCGCCGAAGGGGAAGATGCCGCCATCGCTGGCCACCAGCC
>JRHI01000628.1_pt1 | contig 36439 bp, 34 predicted proteins | sample 215371 | NCBI WGS metagenome assembly JRHI01 (sample SAMN02929681, study PRJNA255918) | sediment metagenome | biome: cave system; feature: Ice Cave; material: Sediment; isolation source: sediment from deep within a dark volcanic ice cave with no known source of... ...
GCCTCCCACACCTGCCGCCAAAGGTTGAGCGGGGCGGTCACCGGCGCCGTGAGCGGCAGGAAGAGGAGCAGGAATACGCCCCCGCGCACGGCGCGGGCCGCCAGGTAGCCGGCGCGGCCGGCGTACTCGGTCGCGGCCTCCGGCGGCCACAGGCGCCGCCACCAGGCGCGCGAGGTGGGCACGCCGAAGAGCCCGAGGACGACCAGCACCAGATAGCCGGCTTGGAAGTCGGAGGGGATGCCGGGAATGACGCGCTGGTCGAGCTCCTCTTGTCGCTCGGCGCTGCGCATATTGGCCTGCAGGCCGGCGGTGATCACGCGGCCGGTGATGTCCGAGAGGACGCCGGAGAACAGGTCACCAACGGGACTCTGCAGCGGTCCGCCGGAGAACTCGGCCGTTGGCTTGACCTCCAGGGTCGTGCGCCGGCCGGAGGGGTTTGCCGAGACCAGCAGCCGCGAATTGGCACCACCCAGCGCGTCGAGGAAATCGGCGAAGCGCGCGTGCCGCATCGCCTGCTCGAGTCCCTTCACCTCCACCTTCTGCCACAGCCAATTGCGTCCGCCGGGCTGGCGCGGCGTGGAGGCGGCGCGCAGGACGACGAGATTGACGTCGGCCTCCTCGGCGGCCTTGAAGAGGTCCGGCATGAGGATGCTTCGCTCCGGCCCGCTGGTGGGCTGCACGTACAGCAGCCGGCCATCGACGCGGCCGGTGACGAGCACGGTCTGTCCGCGCACCGATCCCAGTGCCGCGGGCAAGCTCGCCGGGTCGATCACGTCGACCAGGGCCCTTTTCGTGCCCGTATCGATGCTGGGCGCGGAGGCGAGGTGTGGCGGGCCACCCGGCTCCAGCGAAAGCACGCGCACGTTGGCTTTGTTGAGCGGGCGTGCCAGTTGCCAGACCGCCTCCTCGAACATCTTGCGGTCGGCGAGATCGACGACGAGGCTGGGGCGGACCTCTGCAAACAGCCGCTCGGCCGCGCCCTCGCCGCGCCGCAGGACCCGATAGCTCTCGTTGCGAGCAACGACGTAAAGCTCGGTGCCCTTCGGCAAATCCTTGAGCGCTGCGCGGTGCTGGAAGACAGTGTCCTCGGTGACGTAGAGCGCGAGCTTGGCTTCGGCCTTGGCCTCGGGCAGCAGCACCCCGGCGACGCGCTTGAGCTCCTCCGGCGTGCCGGCCGTGAACGTCTCGCCGGCCTTGTTGACGAAGCGCCAGTGGCCCTCCTGCGTGGCCTGAGCGGCGAGCGCGGCGCCACCCTCCGCCTTGGGCGGCAGAGAGCGCAGGTGCAGGGCGGCGTTCTCCAGCGCGCCGGTGCCGAGCCTGGCGGCGCGCGGGGCCGCCTGCTCGGCCGCACCCACGACTTTGCTGAGCCAGTTGGCCTGGACGGCAACCGGCAGAAGGAGCAACGCGGCCAGCACCACGAACGGCTTGACCACGGACGCCACCATACGCCCACGCTCACCAGACGAGATCGACTTGGACTGTGTCATATGCTCAGGATACCCCGCCATTTTGGCGAAGATCAGCCGCAATTGTCGCTTCGTAGGGCGCAATAGCAAAGCGTATTGCGCCGATCGACGGCGGAGCGGCGCAATGCCGCTGACGCCTATTGCGCCCTACGCACCCCGCCTCGCCTTGGCAAAGTCCGGGGGCCGCTTCTCCAGGAAGGCGGTGAAGGCTTCCTTGGCTTCGGGGCTGCGCATCAAGTCCTTGTAAACACTCACTTCGTCAGCAATCGTCTTGCCAATCAGGGCCGGGTCGCCCTTAAGCATGCGCCGGGCGGCCAACAGGGCCGCGCGCGGTTTGGCGGCGAGCCGCCGAGCGGCGGCGAGCGCTTTGGCCTCCAGCTCGGGCGCGGGCACGACACCATTGACGAGGCCGGCCTCGGCGGCGCGGGCGGCACCCCACGCCTCCCCCAGCGCGAACAGCTCGAAGGCGCGGGCGTAGCCGAGCCGCGCAGGGCCCAGCACGCTCGAGCCTGCCTCCTGAATCAGCCCCAGGTCGACGAACGGAGTGCGGAAGCTCGCCGCCGGCGTGGCGTAAACCAGGTCGCAGTGCAGCAGCAGGGTCACTCCGATCCCGACGGCTAGGCCGTCGACCGCGGCGATCATCGGCCGTGTCACCTTGGGAAGGCGCTGAATGAACATCTGCGAGGGCGCCACGTCCTGCGAGCCGTCGCGCGAGCGGCGCATGAAGTCGTTGATGTCGTTGCCGGCGGTGAACACGCCGCCCGAGCCGATGAACACGTGAGCGGCGATGGTGTCGCTCTTCTCGGCGCTGTCGAGCGCCGCCGACATGGCGTCGTACATGGGGCCGGTGAGCGCGTTCTTCTTGTCGGCCCGCAGAATGCGGATGATCTGCACGCCGTTGTCGACCTTGATCTCGATCTCCTGGGTCATGTCGTATCCTCGTTCGCTTGGCTCGCCATCGGCCATTTCTCCAACACTTCACCCACGCCCCACCCCTTCCCGTCAAGGGGCACGAGCGCCGCGAAGCCGGTTCCTTTGCAGCTGCCTTATTAGCGAAAGCACCGACTCGCAATGACGCCCGAGGGCCAATGCAATCACGACCTCGCCCTGAGCCTGTCGAAGGGCGGGCCGCGGGCTCCAAGTGTGTTTCGACAAGCTCAGCACGGGGTTGGAGGACTAGGCAGGCAAAAACAGCTCCGTCTGCAGCTCTGGGTCGACTCTTTGGCTCGGCGGTATTACAGCGGCTTTTCGCCGAGTTCCCGCTCCAAGGTCGGGATCAGCGCAAAGCGTTCCTTCAAAAACGGATTGATGGCGAGCGCCCGGCGGAAGGCGGCCAACGCCGCGCGTGGCTCGCCCTTGGAGATGCGGATGAGACCGATGCCCGCCAACGCGCCGAAGTGTCTGGGCTCCAGGGCGAGGACGCGCTCGATGTCGGCGAGCGAGCGGTCGTGCTCGCCGAGGAGATAGAGCACGGTGGCGCGCTTGTTCCACCCTTCGGCCCAATCGGGCGCCCGCGTCACGATGTCGTCGAGGACCGGTATCGCCAGCGCCGGCAGGCCCTGGCCCATGAAATCGATCGCCTGCTGCATGGCCGCGTCGATGTCGGGCCGGCCCGACTGCAGCCACAGCTTCCAGATCTCCGCCACCATCGCATCGGCCTCCTCTTCGACGGTGGCGGCCTCGAGGTGGACGAACAGCGCGTCGAGGTGTCGGGCGCGCAGCGCCGCGTCCTCACTTGGGGCGGCCGGCAGCGACGGCGACTGGGCCGCTGCCTCGCCTATGGAGAGGACGGCAATCACGAGGACGGCGCAGGCGAGACGCTGCAGGACTGGAAGGGCCAATGCGCTGCGCATGAGTAACCGCCCGTGCAGGAGCCACCGTCACATGTGGATCGCGCGCTTGTCGACGGCGAGCGCCGCTTCCTTCACGGCCTCGGTCAGCGTGGGGTGAGCATGACAGGTGCGGGCGAGGTCCTCCGCCGAGCCGCCGAACTCCATGACGACGGTGGCTTCGGCAATCATCTCGCTCGCCTGCGCGGCGATGATGTGCACACCGAGGATGCGGTCGGTCGCGGCGTCGGCCAGGATCTTCACGAAGCCCTCCGTGGTCTTGTTGACCTTGGCGCGCCCGTTTGCGGTGAAGGGGAACTTGCCGACCTTGTAAGCGATGCCGGCGGCCTTGAGGTCCTCCTCGGATTTGCCGACGGTGGCGACCTCCGGGAACGTGTAGATGACATTGGGTATCGCGTCGTAGTTCACGTGGCCGGCCTGGCCGGCGAGGATCTCGGCTACGGCCATGCCCTCGTCCTCGGCCTTGTGCGCCAGCATCGGGCCGGCGATCACGTCGCCGAGGGCGTAGATGCCTGGCACGCTCGTCTGGAAATGCTGATCGACGCTGATGCGCCTCTTGTTGTCGAGCTTCACGCCTGCGGTCTCCAGCCCGAGGCCGTCGGTGAAAGGCACCCGGCCGATCGCCACCAGCACGACATCGGCGTCCACCATCATGCTCTCGCCCCCACCGGCGGCCGGCGCGATGGCAATCTTGTGGGTGGCCGAATTCTTGGCGACGCCGGTCACCTTGCTCGAGAGCTTGAAGCTCATGCCCTGCTTCATCAGGATGCGCTGCAGGGTCCTCCCCACCTCGGCGTCGGTGCCGGGCAGGATGCGATCCAGGAACTCGACGACCAGCACCTCGCTACCGAGCCGCCGCCACACTGAGCCGAGCTCCAGCCCGATGACGCCCGCGCCGATCACCAACAGCCGCTTCGGCACCTTGGGGAGCGTCAGCGCGCCGGTCGAGGACACGATCGTCTGCTCGTCGAAGTCGACGCCAGGGAGCCTGGCCACGTCCGAGCCAGTGGCGATGACGACGCTCTTGGCCTCCAGCCGCTGCTTGTCGCCGTTGCCGAGCGCCACGCCCACCCGACCGGGGCCGAGGATGGTCGCGCTGCCGTGAATGGCATCGATCTTGTTCTTCTTGAGGAGGAAGGCGACCCCGTCGATGTTGCCTTTGACGCCCTCCTCCTTGAACGCCAGCATCTGGGCCAGATCGAGCTTCGGGGTGGCCTCGATGCCCATCGCGGCGAGGCCGTGGCCCGCCTCTTCGTATGCGTGCGACGCGTGCAGCATCGCCTTCGAGGGGATACAGCCCACGTTGAGACACGTACCGCCGTGCGTTGCGCGTTTCTCGACCACCGCCACCTTCAGGCCGAGCTGGGCCGCGCGGATGGCACACACGTATCCGCCGGGTCCGGTGCCGATCACGATCAGATCGTATGCCACGGACACCTAGACCTTCCATTCATCGCGTACAGGATCCCAAATGCCCTCGGCCTCCATGCGCAGCGCGTCGGCGCACAAGTCGATCTCGCCGCAGTCGGCCGTCACCCACTCGAGCGATCTGCCGCCGCTGCCCGGATGGGCCGTTCGGAAAACCGCCGCATCGCGGAGCGGCTCGAAGACCTTGCCGACGTCAAGCAGCCGCTGCAGATCGAGCACCGCCTTGAAGCCGACAGCGAACGTCAAGGCCACCTGCGGCGGAGACGTTATTTCGACTCCGACGATCTGTTGGCCAAGTTTCACTCGACCTTCCCAGGGTGCTCGTTGTTTCGCGCCTTGTTCCAGCATTCCAAGAGGTCCTTTTGACGGCTCGATGCCCACAGTCTGACTGCAGCGAGTTTGGCGGCGGGCAGCGAACCTTCCATAAGCTCCAGGGTTTCAAGAGACACTTGGCCTCGATGCTCGGCAAACTCAACATGGAAATGCGGTGGAGAATGATCGTTCCAGTAGAAGATGATCCGCTCCTGCGACGATCGCGACAGTCGGCATCAGCTTCGTCTCCGGCAAGAGATATAGCGCTCGGACCGTCATCCGGCTACCGGCAGAGTCGAGCCGGCGGCACCTCTTGGCGCGACCGTCGAGTTCTTCGCGGGCCCTCAACTCCCGGCCAGCAGCTATGCCGCAGGATACAGCGCGGCAGCGTCGCGTTCTCTAGGATCGGCGGCGTAACGAGAGTACGAGGAGGCCACCATGCCGGCGATGATTGCCGCGACGGTTTCTGCCCTGCAGCCGCGCACCCCGGATCGCGTCCACGATGCGCCGGCGTGCATGCTCGCGGCGCTGATCGACAGCTTGACGAGGCCCGAGCGCTACAGCCTCGAGGTGCGCGACGGTGAGCTGTTCATCGCGCCCGCGCTCGGGTGCAGCGAAACCCGGTCGGCGCAGCTCCCGGCGTCCGGTCGGCGTGCAGCTACCGGCTTCTCCGGATGCTGAACCGCACGCACAACTCTGGCGGTTGCGCGGCGATCGGTTTGCCCAAGCTGATTTGTCCAGACCGCTCGAGGCCGATCTCGTCCCTGCGAAGCGTGATCTCCGCCATGCCCTGCCTGTGCAGGTAGGTTCCGTTCAAGCTTTGGTCGATGAGGACGAAACGGTCGCGGCGGAACTCGATGCGGGCGTGCATGCGCGAAGCGAGCGGATCGGCGATGACGAACTCGTTGTCGTCTCCGCGTCCCATGTGCAGCACAGGCCGGTTATGCCCGAGCTCGATGGCGGTTTCGCCAAACTTTGCGACCAGCCGGATGTTGTCGGATGCGGTTTCGGCGATCGTCTTCACCAGGGTCAGCTCCGCGGGCTCCCATACGACCTCGAACAGTTCGACCAGCCCCTTTTTCCCCTTCACCTGAATGCTGCCGACCGCGCGGACGTTGGCGTCTTTCGGCAGCTTGCGCAGAGCTTGCTTGGTGATCAGGACCTGACCAGGCTTGGAGTGCGCCACCACACGGGCCGCCACGTTGACGGTGTCGCCGAAAACGTCGGTCCCTCGCGTGATGACGGGTCCGGTATGGAACCCGACCCGGATCGCCAGCGACTTGACGCCCAATTCTGCGAGCGTGACCGCCTGCTTGACCGACCGCTGCATGGCCACGGCCGCTTCCGCGGCATCGTGGGCGATCGAGAAAGTGCACATCAGCTCATCGCCGATGTTCTTGACGACGGTCCCCTGATGGCGCGTTGCGGATTGCGAAAGCAGACCGAGCGACTTGGCGATGACGGCCTGGGCGCGGGCGTTGCCGAGCGTCTCGTAAATCTTGGTGCTGCCGCACACGTCCACAAACAAGATGGTGCACGGGAGACCGGTACGCTGAAACTGTGATGTCATCGAACGTCAGAAGCTCCACCGCTGCGGACGACCGCCTGTTCGACACGGGCATATTAGGCGAATTGTGACGGGTGCTCCACCCGGTGAATTGGGCCGTGGCCGCTGCTCCGGAGAGGCACCCGCCCCATGACCTCGAGGGGGAGAATGCCCCCTGACCTCTGGGCGCAGTCGCGCCCGGCGGCCGATTTCGACGCGCTGCCCTTGGCTCCGACCGCATTTCTCCATAATTTGGGTGTCGATATGGTGATCGTGGGATTGACGCTGTGCGCATTCCCGGCACATTTGCGCCAGCGAAGGGGGTCGGAATGAGGCGATTCGCTCAAGCAGGGGCTTGCGCGCTGCTTCTGGCAGGCACTGCTCTGCACGCCGGCTGCGGCAACAGCTCCGCTAGTCTCACGACCAGCAGCACCTCCGTAATGCCGCCCGATGCCCCGGCGGCCATAAGCAACGACGACCCGATGGCACGTCCTGTCGCTGTGGCCTGGACCTCGGCGCGCGCCAAGCGGTGCGGCTTCTACTTCGATCCGGCAAAGCTCAGAACCTCGTATTTGGCCTACGAGGCCCGGCAAGCTTCCGGTGAGCAATATGCCAAGATCGAGAAGACTTACGACACGACTTACAAGACCACCTCGGAGAAGGTTTCCCAGGAGGTCGATTACTGCTCGGACCGCAAAGCGCTCGAGATCAAGGCCGACCTCGAGCGGCATCTCGCAGCGGACTACACCCCCAATCTGCCGAAACCCAAGACCGTGGCAAGCTGCGGATTCCTTGGCTGCGCCCAAGGTCCGGACGAGAACTTCACCAGCAAGAAGTTCTGGTCAGACATGGCCAAACAGCCCGGCGCTAGCGGTCGCTAGAGACTAGCGTTGACTCGGCACCCGAAATCTCACGCGCATCCTGGGCCATCTTAGGTTGGGTCAAGCGCAGACCCGACGCGCGTCGCGGCGAGCACTCAGCTCACGCCCAGCTTCTTCTGCAGGGAGGAGGACGAGGTGGTGTACTGGAACAGCAGCTTCTTGCCCGGATAGACGATGTGGTAGGCGGCTTGCGCCATCAACGCCACCTCGTGAAAGCCCGACAGGATGAGCTTCAGTTTGCCGGGGTAGGTGTTGATGTCGCCGACGGCGAAAATGCCCGCTTCGCTGGTCTGGAACTTCTCGGTATCCACGGGGATGAGGTTCTCATCCAGATTGAGCCCCCAATTGGCGACCGGCCCGAGCTTCATGGTGAGTCCGAAGAAGGGCAATAGGCGACTGCAATCGATACGCACCTCACCGTCCTTGGCGCGGATGGTGGCAGCGCTCAGAGCGCCGTTGTCGCCGTGCAGCGCGGTCACCTGGCCGATGCGCAGGTCCATCTTCTTGTCGGCCACGAGCGATCGCATCTTCTCGACGGAATGGGGAGCGCCGCGAAACTCGTCGCGCCGATGCAGAAGCGTCAGCCTGTTGGCGACGGGCTGAAGATTGAGCACCCAGTCGAGTGCCGAATCGCCACCGCCCACGATCAGCACATCCTTGCCGCGGAAGTCCTCGATGCGCCGTACCGAGTAGAAGACGGACTTGCCCTCGTAGGCTTCGATGCCTGCCAGGGGCGGCCGCTTCGGAGTGAAGGAGCCGCCTCCGGCGGCGATCACCACCACCTTGGCCACGAACTGTGTCCCGGCATCGGTGACGAGCCGGAAGCGGCCATCGCCCAGGCGCTCGAGGGCATCGACGCGATAGCCCAAATGAAACGTGGCACCGAACGGCTTGATCTGCGTCATCAGCCGGTCGGTGAGCTCCTGTCCGGTCACGATCGGCAGGCCCGGGATGTCGTAGATGGGCTTTTCCGGATAGAGCTCGGCACATTGTCCGCCGGCCTTGTCCAGGATGTCGACCACATGCGCCTTGATATCGAGGAGCCCGAGCTCGAACACGGCGAACAGCCCGACCGGCCCCGCGCCGACGATGACGGCGTCGGTCTCGATCAGGGCTCCCGCGGAGCCATTGGTGGGCGCCGGGCCCGTTGCACCTTCAACTGGCATGGTCGGGCTTGCCTTCTGCGCGGAAGGGGGGCTAGCCCCCTCGTTCACTGCCTCTTGCCGGTCGCTGCTGACATATAGTGCCGCGCCGAGCAATCCTTATAGCCAGCGTCGGCAAACATCTCCTGGACATTCTTCAATGCGTCGCGGCGACTTGCTGCCGCGGATACGGCGCATCCTGGCCGCGGCTGCGTACAGCACATGACAACGAACACCTCCTTCATGTCGTTGGTGGACGCCGGACCGTTGGCGCACGTCTTCGACAGGCGCTTGCAGGCCTCCATCGCGCGTTGTCGTGCTTCGTCCTCCGTTGCCCCCCAGACCACCGGAGAGGAGCCTTCGCTGTTGGGATCGATCGCGGCCCAGCGCTGCTGCGCCGGTGCCGGCTGCGACCATGCGCTCATCCCTGCCCCCAGCACGAACAGCACCGCGAAACGGCGTCGCCGTAACCTTTGCAAGACCGCCCTCCGCCGATATCTCGCTGCCTCTGCCGCCCGACAATATCTTGCCGTCGACGCCGCGGTCCAGCGGACCGCCTGCGCCTCAGAACTGCTTTTCGGGGACACGGACGATGAGGCCGTCGAGGGCGTCCGTCACCTTGATCTGGCAGCTGAGGCGGCTCGAGGAGCGCACGTCGAAGGCGAAGTCCAGCATGTCCTCCTCCATCTCCGAAGGTCCGCCGGTCTTCTCGCGCCATGCCTCGTCGACGAAGACGTGGCACGTCGCGCAGGCGCACGCCCCGCCGCATTCGGCCTCGATGCCCTCGACGAGGTTCTTCTTGGCCGCCTCCATGACCGTCATGCCGTTTTCGGCATCCACGACCTGCTCGGTGCCGTCCGGCTGGATGAACGTGATCTTGGCCATGGACGGGGCACGTTTCCTTGCGCTACGCGAAGCTATCGCCGGCCGGGCATGTGGCGGCCACGGGCCCGTATCGATGCGGCTCGTTGCGGCGGCGGAGTGTTAGCGGGCTGGCGGCGCAAATTCAAGCCCGCCGGGAGCGCGTTCGGCTCAGGGATTGGCCAGCAGTCGGGCGATGAACCGGCACACTTCATCGATCGCCGTGGCCAGGGCGGCCACCGCGTCGCCCCGGTGCCCCTCGGAGAGGGCCACGTCGGACCCGATGTCGACCTGCTCGGCCATCTCGGCAAAGCGCGCGAGACGCCACGCGCCGATGGCAGAGGCAGAGCCCTTGATGGTGTGGGCCGCCTGCTGCCAGGCCTTATCGACCGACGCATCGCGCAGCTGCTGGAGGTAGAGCGGCACCTGGTCAGCGAACAACTGCAGCACCTCGTGCTCGACCGCCGCATTGCCCATGGTGAAGCGCGCGAGATAAGCGCGATCGACGGGATCTCCCGCCAGCTTGTCGCCCGAATCGGCAACGGAGTGGGCGGTGCTCATGAGAGCGGATTTTTTGGCCAAGCGCGGTTCTCCCCAATCCGTTGCCTGTGCAATTCGCAGGCTGCCCCCGCAAGCAAGACCACGAAAGTACTGACTGGCGCCGTACAGTATTGATAATGCTTTCGAGTGCATAACCTTCTGTTAATCCGGCCGGCCATCCAGTCGTGATGGTAAATCCTCGCTCTTTGCTGCCGAGGCCCTGATGGCTCGCCACAAATCTTGGTTTTGCCCCATTGCCTGCTTAGCTAGGGCGCAACGGGAGGGCGCCCGGGGGGACCGCTATGTGCGCCAACCACTTACGGATCGGTTGATCACCAGCTTTCCGCGCTTGCCGGCCTGTGCCGCAACCGCGAAATGCGATATGTGTCGGGGCTAAGGGGTTCGGCGCAAGCGCGCCGAAATTGGAACGGGGAATGGCTCACGACGGCAAGACGCAGCGCGAGGCTACCGACCGCCCGCTGGGCGCCGGCGCTCGCGAGCGGACCGAGCCTGCGATGCCTTCGCTGGAGGGCCCCGCCGATACGGCGGCGGCCCCGTCGGCACCGTTTCCTATGGGCAATCTCGGCTCACTGAAGCCCGGCAACGGCAGCAACGGCGCCGAACGCGGTAGCCGGCGTCCCGCCAAGCGGCGCCCGGCCGGTCCGGCGCGTCCGAAGATCGCCGCCAACGACGATGCCCCGTCCATCGGCGGCCTGATCTTCTCGCTGCAGCAAAAGCCGTCCAACCGCCCATTCGTGGTGGCGGCGGGCGCATCGGCCGTATGGCTCGTCGTCGGCGTCATCTTTGCCTGGGCCACGCTGTCGTCGGCCGGGCCGGGCGTCTCCAGCCCCATGCTGGTAGTGGTCATCGCCACCATCATTTTGCCGATCGCCCTTTTCTGGTTTCTGGCGCTGCTCGCCTGCCGGGCCCAGGAGCTCAAGCTGATGTCGTCGGCCATGACCGAGGTGGCGGTGCGCCTTGCGGAGCCCGATCGCGCCGCCGAGCAGTCGGCAGCCTCGCTGGGTCAGGCGGTGCGTCGGCAGGTCTCGTTCATGAACGAGGCGATCTCGCGCGCACTGGGACGGGCCGGGGAACTCGAGGCGCTGGTCCATAACGAGGTGGCGACGCTCGAGAAGTCCTACAACGAGAACGAGCACAAGATCAAAGGCCTGATCCAGGAGCTGGTCGGCGAGCGCCATGCGCTCGTGAACACAACCGACAAGGTCTCCGAGACTTTGAAGACGATGGGCAGCGAGGTGCCCACGTTGATCGAGAAGCTGTCGCAGCAGCAGATCAAGCTGGCCAAGATCATCGAAGGCGCGGGGCAAAACCTGATTGCTCTCGAGAACAAGCTCGCCACGGCCAGCGGCAGCCTCGAAAGCACGCTTGCCAATCGCACACAGCAGCTGCAGGCGGTGCTCGACGACTATACGGTCGCGCTCGACGCCACTCTGGCCAACCGTGCCGAGGCGCTCGACATGCAGCTCGTGGAGCGCACGCGCGCGCTGGACGCCGCCTTCTCCGAGCGCCTTGCGCTGTTCGACGATTCGATGCTGCGCTCCACGGCAGCCATCGACAACGCGGTCAGTGAGAAGGCGCGCGCGCTCACCTTCGCCATGGAGAACCATGTGCGGGCGCTCTCCGACACGCTCGGCCAGCAGGTCCACACGATCGACCAATCGATGGTGAGCGGCATCGATGCGGTGCGCCGCACCAGCGACAGCATCACCCGTCAGTCGCTCAAGGCCATCGAGGGCTTGTCCAGTCAGGCCGACATGCTGAGGGGCGTGTCGGAGAACGTGGTGCACCAGATTTCCGGCGTCACCAACCGGTTCGACGATCATGGCCAGTCCATCGTGAATGCTGCCAGCGCGCTGGAGGGAGCCACGCTGCGCATCGACACCACCCTGCAGAAGCGACAGCAGGAACTCAACGAAACTCTGCAGCGCATGTCGGGCAATGCCCGGCAGCTCGACGAGGTCATGCGCGGCATGCGCACGCAGACGGACGCGCAATCGCAGGCGGTGGTTGCCGAGTTCGACCGCTTGCGTGCCCATGCAGACGCACAGACCATGCGGACCATCGAGGACATGCGGTCGAAGATGTCGGGCGCGTCGCATGAGATGACCCAGCAACTGCGGCAGGAGCACGAACGTTTGCGCGCCGAGGCCGAGCGCCTTCCCATCGTCACGCGCGAAAGCGCCGAAACCATGCGAACGGCGCTCAACGATCAGCTGCGCGCCCTGGAGCAGCTCTCGAGCCTGAGCGCCCGCGAGCGCCGCGATGTCACCCCCCCAGGCCCTCTGGCACCCGGCGCGCCGCTGTCGCTCACGGCGGCTTATGCGGCGCAGGCGGCCGCCGCGCCGCCGCCCCCGTTGCAGGCACCGCCCCCGGACCACGGCGAGCGCTGGTCGCTCGGCGACCTGCTGGCGCGCGCCTCCCGCGACGACGACGGCACCACGCGCGCACCCCTGCTCGACATCGAGGGCATCGCTCGCGCACTCGATCCGACCACGGCCTCGGCCATCTGGTCGCGCTTCCGCGCCGGCCAGCGCGGCATCATGGTGCGCAGCATCTACACGGCCGAGGGGAGGTCGAGCTTCGACGACGTGACCGAGCGCTACGGCAGGGACATGGATTTCCGCCGCACCGTCGACCGCTTTCTCGCGGACTTCGAGCGGCTCGTGCGCGAAACCGAGCAGAAGAGCCCGCGCGCGGTGCACGACCACCTCGTCTCGGACGCCGGCCGCGTCTACCTGTTCCTGGCGCACGCCAGCGGCCGGCTGCGCTGAGCCCCCGCTCCCGCGCAACCCGGCTCCCCTGTACGAGGCGTTGACCAACGTTGCGCCGGGCTTTCAATATGCACTTTGGCGTCCTGGCAAGTCCGCTCGCATGCGCGCGAGTGCGGGTATGCTCGGTTCGGGACGTTGGCATCGGGGAGGGACGAGATGAAGTTCGGCATCTTCTACGAGCTGCAGCTGCCGCGGCCCTGGCAGCGGGACGGCGAGCTCAAGCTCTATCAAGACGCGCTCTCGCAGGTGGAGCTGGCCGACCGGCTCGGCTACGACTATGCCTGGATGGTGGAGCACCACTTCCTCGAGGAATACTCCCACTGCCCCTCACCTGAGTCCTTTCTCGCCGCCGCCAGCCAGTGCACGAAGAACATTCGGCTCGGTCACGGTATCTTCCAGCTCACCACCAACCATCCCACCCGCGTCGCCGAGCGCGTCGCCGTGCTCGATCTGCTCAGCAACGGGCGCTGCGAGTTCGGCATGGGCGAGAGTGCCTCCATCACCGAGCTGGAGCCGTTCGGCCGCTCCATGGAGGACAAGCGCGCGGTGTTCGACGAGGCCGTGCAGGCGATCTTCCCCATGTTCGAGGACGGCGCCAGCGAGCACCACGGCAAGTATTTCGACATTCCCTACCGCCACGTGCTTCCCAAGCCGGTGCAGAAGCCGCATCCGCCCATTTGGATGGCGTGCTCGCAGCTCGACACTATCGCGCGGGCCGGGCGTTGTGGCATGGGTGCGCTAGGCTTCCAGTTCGTCAGCGCCGATGCAGCCCATGCCTGGGTGCACTCCTACTACAACGCCATCACCAAACGCTTGGAGCGGCTCGCTGATTACGTGATCAATCCCAACATCGCCCTCGTCAGCTTCTTCATGTGCGCCAAGACCGACGAGGAGGCGCGAAGGCGTGCCGACGGCGCGACGTTTTTCCAGTTCGCGTTGCGCTTCTATGGCGCTTCGGCCGACCGCAAGCGTCCGGCACCCGGTACCGTCAACATGTGGGACGAGTACAACGCCTGGAAGCGCGCCAACCCGGATGCCCAGGAAGCCGCGCTGCGCGGTGGTCTCATCGGCTCACCCGAGACACTGCGCAAGAAGCTCGCCAAGTTCGAGACCTCCCACATCGACCAAGTCATCCTGCTCAACCAGGCCGGCAAGAATACCCATGAGCACATCTGCGAATCGCTGGAGTTGTTCGGGCGCGAGGTGATCCCGGAGTTCCAGGGCCACCACGCGGCTCACGAGTCCTGGAAGGCCAAGGTCATGCGCCGGGAGATCGAGCTCGAGGAGATCGAGACCACCGCATTCAAGGACCGCTACGGCACAAAAGCGATGCCGGCCCAGGTCAGGTCGCAGAAAGCCGGCACCGCCGGTTGATCAGGCCCGGATGCGCACGTCAGCGCGGGTCACGCCGCCAGCTCCAAGGACGGCAGCACCGCCTCGAGCTCTTTGCGGCGTGGCTCGAGGAAGGGAGGCAGCTTCAGCGCCATCCCGAGTTCGGTGAGCGGCTCGTCGATGGTGAAGCCGGGCTGGTCGGTGGCGATCTCGAACAGCACGCCGCCGGGCTCGCGGAAATAGACGGACCGGAAATACTGGCGGTCCTTCTGCTCGGTCGGATGCACGCCGTGGCTCTTCACGAGCTTGCGCGCCATCTCGGCCTGCTCCGCGTCGTCTGCAGCCCGGAAGGCCACGTGATGCACGGAGCCGCGACCCATGCGACCGGCGAGGAAGCCTCTTGCCTCGCGGATGTCGACAACGCCGCCGACACCATCGTTGGCGCGGTAGCGCACATGCGGACCCTCGCGTCCTGTCTGGGTGAAGCCCAGCACATCCGTCAGGATGGTGCCAGTCGGGGCCGCTGCATCGAGCATCAGGGTCACGCCGTGGAAGCCGCGGATCGCATGCTCCGCCGGAATTTCGCTGGTGCTCCGCGCTGCTTCTCCCTCCGTACCGGCTATGCCGACCAGCGCCAGGCTCATGCCGTCGGGATCGAAGAAGGAGAGCACGGGCTCGTCGAAGTGCTTGGCCAGCGCCTCGTGCTTTACGCCTTTCTCGATGAGCCTGCGCGTCCAGTAGCCGATCGACGCCGCCGGCACGCGGAAGGACGTAGTCTGCGCCAGGCCGAGACCGCCGCGGCCGGCGGATGCATGCTCCCACGGAAAGAATGTCAGAATTGTCCCGGGGCATCCTGCCTCGTCGCCATAATAGAAGTGATAGGTGCCGGGATCATCGAAGTTCACCGTCTTCTTGACGAAGCGCAACCCGAGCGTGCGCGCGTAGAAGTCGAGATTTCGGGTCGGCTTGCCCGATATCGCGGTTACGTGATGGATGCCTCGCATCGTTCGTCCTTGTCTCCGTCCATGACGGTCGTTCGGCATCAGGATTCTGCCACTCATATCGTTTCGCGATCCGTGGAACGCAATCCGGTCCGCCTGCCTATGTGCGCCGATCAGATATGCAGCCGAGCCCAGCTGAGCAGCTCGATATGCCGGTCTGGCAGCCGTGCGCCCGTCGACCTATACTCGTGCTGCGCCAAACTGGCATGGTAGTGGCGCCGCGGGCTTGCGCCTGCGTCCACGATCCAGGAGACGTCGATGGTTGCCTTCAGCGATCTCTGGTACCGGCATCCGGCCAACAACTCGACGCAATATCCCTGCGTCGCACCCCACGGCCTCACCAACATGGAGGGCAAGCACGTCGCGCAGGGCTTTCCGGTATTCGGCAACCAGTGCGCCATCCGTATGGGGGTGTGCCTCAAGAATGCCGGCGTCTCACCGGGGGCCTTGCGCCTTGCCACCTGCTCGGTGCACAGCCCGGACGAGATGCACATCATTCGCGCCGCCGACCTCGCCAACGGCCTCGCCGGCGCGTCCATCGATGGCATCGGCAAGGTGGAGCGCATCGTCGGCACGGAGGCCAAGGACTTCTACGGCAAGCTCTACGGCCGCACCGGCATCATCTTCATTCACGCCTACTGGCTGCGCCAGGGCGAGACGACCCCATCGGGTGACCACATCGACGTCTGGAACGGCTACCGCTCCTCCACCAAGTGGCTGATGGAGTGGTTCTCTTGGCTCGGCTACTATTCCAAATACGTGAAGGCCAAGGAGGTGTGGTTCTGGGACGTGAAATAGCGGCCCGTCTCGCGCCCGCCTCGGAGCAAGCCCCATGCGCTATCTCATTGCCATGCTGGTCGCCGTCGTGGTGGCCGCGATCGTCACCGTGTTCGTGAGCCCACTGCTCGCCAACCTTGCGGTCGACCGCTTCACCTTCGAGAGCCCCGACGAGGTGGGCAACCTCGAGGACGGTGTCTACATGCTGACCAGCCTGGCGGCGCTGCTCGTCGGCTGGGTCATCGGCTGGCTCTTCGGCGGCCGACTCGTAAGCCGACCCGCTCCGCCCGCATGAAGCTCCTACTCTATGCCATGATCGGTGGCGCACTCGGATCGGGTGCGCGACACCTCGTCAACGTCGGCTTCGGGCGATGGCTGGGGATGGGCTTTCCCTGGTGGACGTTCTTCGTAAACGTCTTCGGCTGCTTCCTCATGGGGGTGGTGATTGAATCTCTGGCGCTGAAGTTTCAAGGTTCTGCCGACCTGCGCACCTTTCTTGCCACCGGCATTCTCGGCGGCTTCACGACCTTCTCGGCCTTCTCCCTGGATTTCGCCTTCCTGATGCAGCGTCATGAGCAAATGCAGGCTGCCCTTTACTTGGTGGGCTCGGTCGCGCTCTCCATCCTGGCGCTCTACGCCGGGATGTCGCTGACGCGCTGGCTGCTCACGTGAACTCACCTGTCGAAACCATCGAGGTGGGGAACAACGAGGCCGGCATGCGCCTCGACCGCTGGTTCCGTGTGCATTTCCCGGACATCACCTACGGGCATCTGCAGAAGCTGCTGCGCTCCGGCCAGGTGCGGCTCGACTCCAGGCGCGCGCAAGCCAACGCGCGCGTGGAGAGCGGCCAGCAGGTGCGTGTGCCGGCAGTCCTGAGGCTGCCGCCCAAGGCGAAGCCGTCGCTCACGCCGCCGCTCGGTCTCTCCAAGGGCGACCGCGACTTCATCGAGGCGATGATCCTCTACGAGGACCAGGACGTGCTGGTGCTGAACAAGCCCTATGGCATCGCCGTGCAGGGCGGCACCGGCACCAAGCGCCACCTCGACGGGATGCTCGCCGGCATGGCCGACCGCTTCGGCGACCGGCCGCGGCTGGTGCACCGGCTCGACCGCGATACCACCGGTGTGCTGCTCGTCGCCAAGCATCGCGACGCGGCGGCGAAGCTCGGGCGCATCTTCCAGACGCGCTCGGCCGCCAAGACCTACTGGGCGCTTGTCAAGGGCGTGCCGAAGCCGCCGCAGGGCAAGGTCGAGGCGGCGCTGGTCAAGGCCGCGGGCCCCGACGGCGAGGACCGCGTGCGCAAGGCGCTGCCCGGCGAGCAGGCGAAGGCGATGCACGCCACCACCCACTACTCCGTGATCGATCGTGTCGCGCACAAGGCGTCGTGGGTGTCGCTCAAGCCGGTCACCGGCCGCCAGCACCAGCTGCGTGCGCACATGGCGTTGATCGGCAACCCCATCGTCGGCGACAACAAATACGAGGGCGACAAGGTGCTGGCCGAGAGCGGCATCGAGCCCAAGCTGCACCTGCACGCCCGTCGCCTCGTTATCCCCCACCCCGCAGGGGGCAACATCGACGTCACGGCGCCGCTGCCGGACCACATGCGCAAGGCATGGGAGCTGCTGGGGCTGGATGCTGCGCGGTTCGATGCGGACACGGGCGGATAGGACGCGCTGCCGTCCTGATCAGGGTGCCGATGAGCGAACGGGACGGCGAGGTTCCGACAGCTATCGAAGGGGCCGAAACGCCGAGCCGACGTTTGTGTGTGTTGCGGGAAGGCCGGACATGCGCGAATACTGCCGTCGTCGTGAGGATGGGAAACCGGCTCGAGGAGCACCGCATGGATCGTCGTCGTTTCGTCATCGGAACCGCCGCGACCGCACTTGCGGCCGGACCGGCATTCACCCAGGAGGCTTATCCCTCTCGTGCAATCAGCATCATCAACGCGTTTTCGCCCGGTGGACTCAACGATATCGTGACGCGGCCACTGGCCGCCGCCATGGAGCCGATCCTCAAGCAGCCGATCGTGATTGAGACCAAGACGGGCGCTGCCGGACAAGTCGGCGCACAATTCGCCGCCGCCGCCAAGCCTGACGGCTACACCTTGCTGTCGCACAACGTCGGGATCTCCGGTTACGCCGAGGTCGACAAGCTGTTCGGCCGTCCGATCAAAGTCTCACGCGCCGACTTCATCCCACTCGCGCGCCTGATCGCGGATCCGGTTCTGCTCCTGGTCAATGACCAGCAGCCTTACAAGACGCTCAAGGAGTTCATCGACGGGGCCAAGGCCAATCCGGACACGCTCGTCTTCAGCTCGGGCGGTCTCTATGGAGCGAGCCACCTGCCGCTGGCGTACCTGGAAAAGGCCACCGGCCCGTTGAAGCTGCGTCATCTTCCGACCAATGGCGGAGGCCCGGCCATCATCGCCATCCTCGGCAACAATGCCCAGGTCACGGCGCAATCGGTGTCGGCGACGCTGCCGCACATCAAAGCCGGTAAGCTGCGTCCGCTGGCCAGTTTCGGCGGGACGCGCTCGACGAGGGTGTTGCCCGACGTACCGACGCTCAAGGAGCTCGGCTACGACGTCGAATACTATCTGTGGGTCGGGATATTCGCGCCAAAAAGCACGCCACCAGTGGTCGTGACGACGTTGCGCGCCGCAATCGGCAAGGCGGTGCAGTCAGATCAATTCACGGCCGCGCTCGCCAATACCGGCCAGGAGCTCGCCTATCTCGACGGGCCGGACTTCCAGAAATTCTGGGACATCGATGGCAAGCGGACCGACGAGGCCGTTATTTCGATCGGCCGCCAGGGATAGACGCGATGAGCAACCCGATCCAGATCCGCATGGGCGGTTACGGCCCGGCGACGACCGGCTTTTCGCGCGCGCTGAAGACGGTGGGCGACCGGCTCGAGGCCGAGTTCGGCGACCGCGTGAGCGTCAAGTATGTGTGGAACATCATGGACCTCGGCTATCGCGCCGAGGACATCCTATGGTTGGTCGAGCATGGATTGCTCACGCTCGGCTATCAGTCGTCGAGCTACTTGACGGATCGCGTTCCCGAGCTCGGCTTCGTTGATCTGCCCTTCTTGTTCTCCGGCAATGCGCAAGCGCGCGCGGCCATCGATGGAGCCCTCGGCGAGTATCTCGCGCGCCAGATCGAGGAGCGCGTCGAATACCGCATTCTCGGATATTTCGAGAACGGTTTCCGCCACATTTCTAATCGTCTGCGCCGCGTGCGCACACCTGCAGACATCAAAGGTATGCGTATTCGGGTGCTGCCGAGCGATGTGCAGAAAAAGACGTTCGAGTTGCTCGGCGCCATACCGATGCGCATGGATTTGACGGAAGCAATCGAGATGATCAAAGGCGGCACCATCGACGCGCAGGAAAATCCGTTCGCCAATACCGTCACCTATGGTGTGCACAAGTTCCACCATTTCCATACCGTCACCAACCACTTCTATATCTCGCGGCCGATTTTCGTGCATCGACCCACGTTCGACGCGTGGCCCAGGGATTTGCAGGAGGGCATGCGCGAGGCGGTTAGGGCGGCGGTCGCGATGCAACGCGGGCTTGCCGTCGAGGAGGATAAGACGGCGCGCCAGACCATCCTGGCCCAGGGCTGTGAGATCCTCGAGCTGACCGAGGACGAGCACACCGCCTTTGCCGTCGCCGTCCAATCGCTCCTGGTCGAGGGCCGCAAGACCTATGGACAGAAGTTGTTCGACCTGTTGCCGGCGCGCTGAGCAGCTCCCGTCAGATCACTGGCGGTGGTTCGTGTTCCCGGCACCCAAGAGGGAAGACGCCCCAAATGGGCCTGCCTTGTCGGGCAGGTGCCTGAGCCCGCCGTTTCGCTGCGCTTGAGCAGGATCGCTTCAGATGGAACCAGTTGCCTCAAATTCTACGTGGGGCTGAAGTGTGAATCCTGCTCTACTTACCTCGCTCTAAACGTCACCCTCCGCCTTCAGCCAGCGCACGGCGGTGCGGAAGGCTTCGAGCGTGTGGGCAACCTCGCGGGGCCCGTGCATCGCCGACACCAGGCCGCCGGGCGCGCCCATGATGTCGACGCCGTTGGCGAGCAGGGCGACGCGCAGGCGATAGGCGAGATCGGGATTGCGCGCGCCCTTGAGACCCTTGAAGCCGAGCTTGCGCGCGTCGAACGTCGCCGGATCGATCGGCAGGCAACTGGGGTTCTGGAAGATGAGGAAGGACGACACCTCGCCGTAAACGCCCCAGGGGATCTGCTCATCCACCAGGATGCGGCGCATCCCGTCGCGGATCTCGGCCGCAGTTCGCTCGGCCCTCGCGCACACGTCCTCCGTCTCCACGATGGAGAGTGTGGCGACGGCGGCTGCCGCGCACAGCGGGTTGGCGTTGAAGGTGCCCTGATGGCCGATCTTCTCCCGCTGGGCGGATTTGGCGGCCGCGGCGTCCAGCTGGTCCATGATCTCGGCGCGGCCGGCGACCGCGCCGCCGGGCAGGCCGCCGGCGACGATCTTGGCCAGCACGCACACGTCGGGCGTGATGCCGAAGCGCGCCTGTGCACCGCCGCGCGACCACCGAAAGCCCGTGATCACCTCGTCGAAGATCAGGACTACCCCATGCTTGCGCGTGAGTTCGCGCATTTCGGCGATGAAGCCGTCCGGAAGCGGCACCTGCCCCCACGAGGCACCCGACGGCTCGAGGATGACGGCGGCCACGTCGTCGCGCGCTTGCAGCGTGGCAGCGACGCGGCCTGCATCGTCGGCCGGCAGCAGGACAGTCTGTTCGACCAGATCGGCCGGGATGCCCGCCGGCACGCCGCCCTCGAAGTGCGACATGGCGCCCGCTGCGACGCCGTCGTGCCAGCCATGGAAGTGACCGACGAAGCGAATGACCTTCGGCTTGGCCGTAAAGGCGCGGGCGAGCCGCAGTGCCAGATGCGAGGCCTCCGTGCCCGACGCGGTGAAACGCACACGCTCGGCACAGGGGATCAGGCGGTCCACCAGCTCGGCCCATCGCACCTCCAGCTCGTGCGAGGCGCCCCAATGCGTGCCGAGCTTCACCTGGCGCTCGATCGCCTCCACCACGGCCGGATGGCCATGGCCCAGCAGCAGCGCGCCGTGGCCGCCGAAGTAGTCGACGTATTCGTTGCCGTCGACGTCCCACTTGCGGGGGCCCGACGCACGGGCGGCGTAGATCGGATAGGGCAGCAGGGTACGGCTGTCGTGCGTCAGGCCGGCGGGGATCACCTTGCAGGCGCGCGCGTTAAGCTCGGCCGAGCGCCGCGTGCGGCCCCGATATTCGGCCTCGATCCTCGAGTTGGTTCGCGTCTGCGACATGCCTGTCCTCTCCATGGGGTGCCGAAGGCCGGTAGGGGGCGCATGATAGGCATGGGCGGCGCTTGGTCCAAATGCCGCGGGCCGGGGTCCATGTCCGCGGCCGGGCCCGCGAGTTGTGCGCCATCCTTAGGCACGCACTTGTCGCGCTTGGTCAAACCCGCATCAATTCGGCGCTGCCGAGTACCCGCGCCGCCGGCAAAAGTGCAATTTCCAACACGCCACGTTGCAGCCCGCCGAGAGAGGTGGGACTATGCCACAGCGAAACCGGAGGAGCCCATGTCCTATCGCGTTGCCCTGAGCCTCTGCCTGAGCGCCGTGCTTTCCACCGCGGTGGCCGCGCAGGATCTGCCGAAGACCAACGTCAAGGTCATCGGCCTCAACAGCCCGACGCCGGTCTCGATCTACGACGAGGTGCCGTTCTGGCGCAAAACCATCCCCGAGGCGTCGAAGGGCGCGATCACCGCCGACATCACGCCGCTCGACCAGATGGGCATCGACGACAAGACGATGCTGCGCCTGTTGAAGCTGGGCGTCATGGACTTTGCGGGTATGGACATCTCCAAGATGGCCGGCGACGACCCGCGCTTCGAGGCCTGCGACCTCGCCGGCCTGACCCTCGATCCGGACAGGGCGCGCGCCGCCTGCGACGCTTATCGCGCCGTCATCGACCGGCAGATGCAGAAGAACTGGAACGCCAAGCTGCTCGCGTTCGGTGGCAACACGCCGCAGGTGTTCTGGTGCCGCCAGCCGGTCAATGGTCTGGACGACCTCAAGGGTAAGAAGATCCGCGTCTTCAACAACACCATGCGCGACTTCCTCTCAGGTCTCGGAGCGACGGCGGTCAGCATGGCCTTCGCCGAGGTCGTCCCTGCGCTCAACAACGGCGTCGTCGATTGCGGGGTTACGGGCAGTCTGTCGGGCAATACCGCCGGCTGGCCGGAGGTGACGAAGTCCCTCTACAGCATGTCGGTGGGCTGGAGCATCAACGTTCTGGCTGTCAACCTCAACACCTGGAACCGTCTCGATCCCAAGGTGCAGGCCTTCATGCTCGAGCAGACGAAAGCCTACGAGAGTAAGATGTGGGAGACAATCAAGAAGGCCACGGGCGAGGCCGACAACTGCAACACCGGCAAGCAGCCGTGCACGCTGGGCAAGCTCGCCAACATCCAGCTTGTGGCCGTGAAGCCGGCGGAGGCCGACGCGCACAAGAAGCTGGTCGAGGGAGCGGTGCTCGCCGGTTGGGCCAAGCGCTGCGGCGCCGAATGCGCGAAGGAATGGAACGAGACGGTCGGCAAGGTGCTGGGGCTGACGGCGCCGACATCCTGAAACGAGGCTCGATAGGGTCGCAGTGACCGAGCCAGTATGTGCCATGCGCGTCGGGGGGGAAGAGCAGATGGAAGGCTCGCTCGCCGGCATGCGGCGGCTGACCCAGTGGGGCCTCTGGTTCGGGGGCGCGCTGGTGCTGCTGGCCGCGCTGCTGATCGGCGTCGACGTGGTGTTGCGCAAGTTTTTCACCCGGTCGATCGGCGGGGCCGACGAGCTGGCAGGCTACGCGCTGGCGATCGGCTCGGCGTGGGGTCTCGCGGCGGCGCTGGTCGATCGCGCGCATATCCGTATCGACTCGCTCTACATCCTGTTCCCCGGCTGGCTTCGCATTGCCCTCGACCTCGCCGGCCTCGCGCTGTTCATCGCCTTCTTCGCCATGGTCGCCTGGCACGGCAGCGGCGTGGTGATGCAGTCGTGGACCTCCGGCTCGCGCAGCCAGTCCGATCTGCAGACGCCGACGGTGATCCCGCAGATCCTCTGGATCGCGGGGCTCATCCTGTTCGTGTTGGTCGGCCTCGTGCTGATCCTGGAGGCGCTGGCGAGGCTCAAAGCCGGCGATCAGGCCGGCGTGGCGCGCACGATCGGCACGCGTTCGGCCGAGGAGGAGGTCGAAGAAGAGATCCGGGCGCTTGAGGAGCGTCAGGCCAACGGCGGGCGCACCTGATGCTGATCACGACGCTCCTCATCCTCATCGGTCTGCTGGCGCTGGCCGTGCCGGTCGCAGCTGCTCTCGGGGTGCTTGGACTCGCGCTCTCGACGCTCTATTCGCAGCTGCCGCTGTCGCTTGCGATGGGTGAGATCAGCTGGGCGACGTCCAACAACTTTCTGCTGGTGGCGATTCCGTTCTTCGTGCTGTTGGGCGAGATCCTCCTGCGCTCGGGCATGGCGGAGCGCATGTACAATGCGCTGGTGCTGTGGATTCCGTGGCTGCCCGGCGGGCTGATGCATTCCAACATTGCCGCCTGCGCCATGTTCGCGGCGACCTCAGGATCGAGCGTGGCAACTGCCGCCACCATCGGTACCGTCGCCATGGGCGAGATCGAGAAGCGGGGGTATTCCGAGCGCCTATTCCTCGGCACCATCGCGGCGGGAGGGACGCTGGGCATCCTCATCCCGCCCTCCATCAACATGATCGTCTACGGGGTGCTCACCGACACGTCGATCCCCAAGCTCTATCTTGCCGGCGTCATCCCTGGACTGGTGCTCGCCGGCCTCTTCAGCCTTACGGTCCTGTTGATCTGCTCCATCTGGCCGCATCTCGGCGGCAAGCCGACGTCGGCCACGTGGAGTGCACGCTTCCGCGCCTTGCCCGATCTCATCCCGCCGCTCGTGATCTTCCTCGCCGTAATCGGCTCGATCTATGCCGGCTGGGCGACCGCGACCGAGGCGGCGGCGCTGGGCGTGGTGGCAGCGTTGGGTGTCGCCGGCGTGCGCCGCCGATTGACGCTCACGGTGCTCTTGCACGCCTTCGAGGGCACGATGCGCACCACGGCCATGATCATGGCCATCATCGTCGCTGCCTATTTCCTCAACTTCGTCATCACCTCGATCGGACTGACCGGCCAGGTGAATAGGTTCATCACCGAGCTCGGCCTCACGCCGACGCAGCTGCTCATCGCCGTCGTCATATTCTATTTCATCCTCGGCATGTTCATGGAAACGCTGTCGATGATGGTGGCGACCGTGCCGATCATCGCGCCCATCATGTTCAAGGCCGGGTTCGATCCCGTGTGGTTCGGCATCCTGATCATCATCCTGATGGAGCTGGCGATGATCACGCCGCCGGTCGGGATCAACCTCTACGTGGTGCAGGGCCTGCGCAAGCGCGGGCGGATCGACGACGTCATCATCGGCGCATCGCCGTTCGTCGTCACCATGCTGCTGATGATCGTCGTGCTTTCTCTGTGGCCGCAGATCGCGCTCTGGCTGCCGTCGCTCGCGGCGGGGTGATCACTCCAGCTCGATGACAATATTCCCAGCGGCGTCGAGTTCGGCGGTGGCGCCGGGTGGGATGACGCAGGTGGCGTCGTATTCCTCGACGATGACCGGCCCTGACCGGCTCGTCGCCAGATCCGAGCGCTTGAGGACAGGCGTGTCGATCCAGCCATGCGCAGCGCCGAAATAGGCGCGGCGCGGAGCCCCTGGGTCGCTCTCCGAGCGGCTCTGCACCACGCGCTCGGGCACGCCCGAACTCTCGCGCAGGCCCTGGCCGACGACCTGGATCGAGACCAACTCGACCGGCTCCTCCGGTCCGGCGCGGTGACCGTAAGTCCTCTCGTGCTCGCGCCCGAACGCCTCCTCCAGGTGCGCCACCATGGCGGCGTCGAACGGCCCGTCCGGCACCGGCACGACCAGCTCGAAGCTCTGCCCCTTGTAGTGCATCGCGCCCGAGCGACGCAGTCGAGCGTCCTTGCCGGTGAAGCCCTCGGTCGCGAGCTGGGCCGTCGCCTGCCGTGCCAGATCCTGCCACGCGGCGTCGATCTCGGCGAGATCGGCGTCCCGCAGCAGACGGCGGAACGTACGCGCGTAGTGGTGCTCCACGTCGGCATAGAGCAGCCCGAAGGACGAGAACAAGCCCGGCGCGGGCGGCACGATCACCCGGCTGATCCCAAGGGAGCGTGCCATGCCGCAGGCGAACAGCGGCCCGTTGCCGCCGAAGGCGAAGAGGGCGAACTCGCGCGGGTCGCGCCCCCGCTCGGTCGATACCGCCTTGATGGCGCGGATCATGTTGGAGGCGGCGATCTCATGCGCGCCGTAGGCCGCTTCCTCGATGGCGAGATCCAAGGGCTCGGCGATCCTGGCTGCGAACGCCCGACGGGCTTTCGTGGCGTTGAGCTTCAGGGCGCCGCCGATCAGATGCGCAGGGTTTAGGTAACCCAGGATGACGTTGGCGTCCGTGATGGTCGGCACCTCGCCGCCGATGTCGTAGCAGACGGGGCCCGGAACGGCCCCGGCACTCTCCGGTCCCACCTGCAAGGCGCCGCCGGCATCGATCCAGATGTGCGAGCCGCCGCCGGCCCCGACCTCGGCCAGGTCGATGGCGGGAACCTTGAGCGTGTAACCGGCCCCCGTCAGCAGCCGCGATCCGACCATGATGCCCGCGCCGACAGCGTACTCGTGCGCGCGCATCACCTCGCCGTCCTCCACCATCGAGGCCTTGGCCGTCGTGCCGCCCATGTCGAAGGTGATGATTTTTGGCAGGCTCATGACACGCGCCAACGCCTGGGCGCCGACGACACCGCCGGCCGGACCCGACTCGATGATGTTCATCGGCCGCTCGACGGCGGCTGTGTTCGTGGTCAGCCCGCCATTGGACTGCATGAGGAGCAGCCGCGCCGGGATACCAGCGGCGTCAAGACCCTTGCGCATGGCGGCGAGATACGTGGCTACGATCGGCATGACGTAGGCGTTGATGACGGTGGTCGATGTGCGCTCGTATTCTTTGATCTCCGGCAGCACCTCGTAGGAGATGCACACGGGAAGGTTCGGGGCCTTGCGCCGCGCGATATCCTTGATAGTCAGCTCGTGCGACGGATTGGCAAACGAGTTTATGAGGCAGACGGCGATCGCCTCCACGTTCTCGGCGAGCAGCGCGTCGACTTGAGCCGCGGCGTCGGCTTCCTCGAGCGCGCGCTCGACATGGCCTTTGGTGTCGATGCGCTCGTCCACCACGCGCCGCAGATAGCGTTCAACCAGCGGCGGGGGCTTCTCCCAGGCGATGTCGTAGAGGCGGGGCATGCGCAGCGTGCGGATCTCCAGCACGTCGCGGAAGCCCTTAGTGGTCACGAGGCCCACCTTGGCGCCTTTGTGCTCGAGGATGGCGTTGGAGGCAACCGTCGTGCCGTGGCGGATCTCGTCCAGCGATAAGGGAGCAATACCGGTCTCGTGGAGGACCTGCCCCAAGCCCTCGACGATGGCGCGCGCGTAGTTGTCGACGCTCGAAGAGATCTTCTGCGTGTGGATGGTGCCGTCCGATCCCAGCAGCACGATGTCGGTGAACGTGCCGCCGATGTCGACGCCGACGCGGTAGGTGGACTTGCCGGCCATGCCCGCCTACTCCGCCGCGCGCCGCAGGAGTTGCGGGTCGTGCCATTGGACTTTGGGCACCTCGGTCCAGCCGCGGCGCTTGGCGATATCCGCACGCAGGCGCTCGGTGGCGGCCGCATCGACCGTCCAGGTCTCGACGTCGATGATGACGCCGTAGTCGGCTTGCGCCTTGGCGGCCGACAGGAACTCGTTGCGCACGTCCTTCAGCACGGCGGCCGGATCGCGTTGCAGCGGATCGCCCCAGCCGCCGCCGCCGGGATGGATGTGGCAGAACACGTCGCCGCGCTTCATCTGCATGGTCACCTTGGACGGCAGCGGCCGGTTCTCGGCGTGGGGGTTCAGGTAGTTCTCCGACGGCAGGCCGGGGCTGCCACCGTAGAGGCCGAACGGCCGATGCGTCTTGCGGTCGGAGCGCACGGACATCATCGCCTCGGTCTCGTTGAGGCGGTACTGGCGCTGGAAGGGCACGCCGCCGCGGAATTTGCCGGCTCCCGCCTTGTCGGACACGAACTCGTAGGCGAGCACGGACACCGGCTGCTCGGCTTCGATGATCTCGGCAGAGGGGCACGACTGGTTGGCGAACATGTGCGAGTTGCCGTTGAGGCCGTCGGCCCAGGGGCGTGCGCCCCAGGCGCCGCAGGTGAACTCGACGTAGACGAACGGCTTGCGATCCGCGTCGTAGCCGCCGATCGAGATGCCGCTGTTGCCGCCATCACCCGCTGCCTTGACCTTGTCGGGCAGCATCATGGCGAGTGCGCCGTACATACAGTCGACCATGCGGAAGCCCGTCAGCCCACGCGCGGCGCAGGCGGCCGGCAGCACGCCGTTGCCGACGGTGCCGGGAGGGCAGATCACCTCGATCGCACGGAACACGCCCTCGTTGTTTGGGATGTTGTTCGGCAGCACCGAGCGGATGCCCGTGTAGGACGCCGATTTCGTGTAGGACAGCGTGTTGTTGATGGCGCCGCGCACCTGAGGGTTGGTGCCGGTCCAGTCGACGACCATGCGGTCGCCCTGCTTGCGAATGGCGACGAACAGGCGGATCGGTTTGCCGACATCGACGCCGTCGTCGTCGATCCAGTCCTCGAAGCTCCACTCGCCGTCGGGCAGATCGCGCAGCGCAGCCCGCGTGAGGCGCTCGGAGTAATCGATGGTCTCGCGCAGGAATTGCTTGGTTTGCGCAGGGCCGTGCCGCGCCACCAGCTCGGCGAACTGCTTCTCGGCAATATGGCAGGCGGCGAGCTGCGCGCGCAAATCGCCCAGCACCATCACGGGCACGCGCACGTTCTTCTCCAGGAACGTGATGATGGTCTTGTTGAGCTTGCCCGCCTCGTACAGCTTCATGGGCGCGATGCGCAGCCCTTCGGCGTAGATCTCGGTGGAGTCGGAGGCATTCGAGCCGGCGACCCGGCCGCCGACATCGGTATGATGGCAGACGGTGCAGGCGAACGCGAGGCGCTCGCCCTCGTGGTAGAGCGGCTTCATGACGAAGATGTCGGGCAGGTGCATGCCGCCGTCGAAGGGATCGTTCATGATGAAGACGTCGCCCGGCGCCATGTCTTGGCCGTAGTGGCGCATGATCGCCTCCATGGCGGTCGGCACCGAGCCCAAGTGCCCCGGCAAGGTCAGGCCCTGGGCGGCCAGCCGGCCGTCGCCGTCGGCAAAGGCGGTGGAGTAGTCCATATTGTCCTTCAGCACGGCCGAATAGGTCGTGCGGAACACCGTCAGCGCCATCTCGTCGGCGATGGAAAAGATGGCGTTCTTGAACAGCTCGAGCGCAATTGGGTCAGGTCTGACGGACATCGATGCCCCTTGTCGAATTATTTGAACCGGTGCGCCGAAGTCGCCCCGTCTCGCTGCATTGCGCGCGATGGTATGGCACATGTCAATCTAAGCAAGCGCCCCTCGCCACGCCACGGATGCGATGTCGCGCTATGCCGCCATGCCCGGAATCGGTGTTGCGCAAAGTGCCAGCAGCGGGTTATCGGGGCCGAAGCATAACGGTCGAGAGCAGCCTCATCCCAGCTCGATCCGCACCGCGATGGCCGCACTGGCGATGACAGCGGGATCGTTGTTGTCCGGGTCGGCCACATCGAGGCCGCCTCTGACAGTTTTCACGGTTACGTTGCCGACAGGCAGCGAGGCCTTGACCTTCTCAATGTCCACCCGCTCTGGGCGCTGCACGCCGATCGTGACATCCACGTCGAGCTTCTTCTTGTCGATCTTCAACGAGCGGATAAAGGCCAGCGAGCTGTGATGCAGCGCGTCCTGCACGGCGCGCAGCGCAGCCTTGGTGTAGTCGGAGCCATGCAGATCGTTGCCGGAGCCGAGCTCCAGGATGACGCGGGTCTTCTTGGGGGTCTGGGGCATCAAGGCCTCCCTCAGGCGACGTCGAGGCTGACGATGGCGCAGGCATTGGCGATCAGCGTGCTGTCGGTGCCGGCGTCGTTGCGAATCTCGAGGCCACCCTCCACCACGGTCACGATGCCTTTGCCATAAGGCAGCACGGCCAGGACTTGCGCCTTGTCCACCATTTCGGGCCGCGGCACGCCGATATGCACGTCGACCATCATCGCATCCAGCGGATGACCGAGTGCAGTCGCGATCGAGAGAGAATTGCGCCAAAGCGCATCGCGCAGCGCCCGGCAGGCGGTCTTGGTGGGATCGCCGCCACGGATGTCGGTGCCCATGCCGATCTCGAGCACCATGCGTTTTTTTGCCATTGCCTCACTCTCGGGTAGTGAAAGAGGTTATCTGGGCCCAAGCTTCACGCTGGCCGAATCGTCGCCCGTCTCTTCTCCCAGCGGGCCTTCTCGATGGCACGCTCGAGGTGCTCCAGGCGGTCCTGACCCCAGAAACGCTCACCTTCGAAGAAGTAGAACGGCGAGCCGAATACCCCGCGCACGATAGCCTCATCAGTATATCGGCGGTATTCCGCCTTGACATCATCGGCGGCTGCATCCCTGACGAGCGCCTTGCCATCGAAGCCCACCTCGGTGGCGATTGCGGCCACGGTTGCCGCATCGGATACGTCGCGGTCCTCGGCCCACACGGCGCGCATCATGGCCGACACCAGCCGGGCGAGCGGCAGGCCGCGCCGCTTGGCGGCGATCGTCACGCAGGAGGCGAGGTCGCCGCTGACGGGAAAGAACTTGGGCTCGAGGTTGAGCGGGATGCCGAGCTGCTCGCGGAAGCGCTTCAGCTCGAAGAAACGGTAGTCCTGGCGCTCCTTGGCGCGCAGGGGCAGCAGGATGCCGCCGGTGCGCGTGTAGACATGAGGCAGGTCCACCGGCATGTAGTCGATGCTCACGCCCTGCCGATCGGCGATCTGCTCCAGGCGCGGATGGCCGAAGTAGGCCCAATCCGACATGTGCCAGAAGTAGTAGTCGATCCTGCCGTCGCTGCTCATGGATGCTCCTGTCGAGCGCCCGCGGTGCTGCTGGTGAGACTAAAGGCCCCCGGATAGTCGCGCTATGGTTGCCCGCTCGATGAGGGTGCTTGAGTGCCCCGCGCCAGATGCCGCTCGAGCAGGTCCACGATCGCTGCGTGTGAGCCCGCCACCCAATAGCCATCTGCTCTGTGGAGACCGCTTCCATTCGCGCGGTCGAGACGGACCAGCATGCCGACGCCCGCCGCCTTTCCGGCCGCAATGTCCGACGTACGGTCGCCGACGCACCAGCTGCGGGCGAGATCGAGCTCCAGGTCGGCCGCCGCCTGCAACAGCATGCCGGGAGCGGGCTTGCGCCACGGGTTCTCGCGTCGAAATTCGCCGATACCTGCGGTGGGGTGGTCCGGGCAATGGTAGACGGCGTCGATACGCGTTCCACGGCGCTCGAACTCGCCGCGCATCCACGCCATCAGATGGTCGAACTGCTCCACGCCGAACAGGCCCCGACGGATGCCCGACTGGTTGGTCACGATGGCGATGGCGAATCCCCGCTCGACAAAGGCACGCACCATCTCGAAGACGCCGTCGATGAAGCGGCAGTCCTCGACACGATGCAGATAGCCGGTGTCCTCGTTGATTACGCCGTCGCGATCGAGAAGGAGCCCAATCCTTGGCATCACCAACCAGCCGTCTTGTCGCTACGCCCCGACCTCGAACGGTCCTGTGCTACATTTTTATAGAAGCGCTTGCCTGTCGACCATGCCCCTTGACTGCTACTGTTTGCCGGCAGTCTATTTCGAGCCAACCATGCTAGGGTTGAGCCGCCGCTGCGCATCGGTGTAGCGCGGGGCCGCGATCAAGACGGGCGAGATCACAGATGGCGCCAACGTCGCCGATCGTCACGCGCGATCCCCGGTCTGCCGCCGCAATCTTTTCGGCGCCATCCGAAGAGGTCGCGCCGGACGTACTGATGCACGCGCAATTCTCGAACACCTACGCGCTCGAGACCTCGGTGGGGCTCCTGCTCATCGACCCGGGCCTATATCGCCTGAGCGCCTCGGTGCATCGGACCGTCCGCGCCTGGAGCGACGCACCTCTGCACGCCGCTGTCTACACCCACGGCCACATCGACCATGCCTGCGGCTTACGCGCATTCTTGGAGGCCGGCGATCATCCCCACATCATCGCCCAGGAGAATTGCACCAAGCGGTTCCAACGCTACCAGCTCACCCACGGCCTCAATACCTCGATCAACCAGCGCCAGTTCGGGCGTGAGGTCTTCTTCCCGCGTGAGTTCGATTGGCCGACGCTCACCTTTCGCGACAGCCTGACCCAGCGCATGGGTCAGCTCGACGTGCATTACACAGCGGCGAAAGGCGAGACTGACGATCATTGCTACGTCTGGGTCCCGGAGCGCGGCTACCTCTTCACGGGGGATTTGATCATCTGGCGTGCGCCCAACTGCGGCAATCCTCAGAAGGTGCAGCGCTACCCGCTCGAATGGGCCGATGCGCTCGAGAAGATGGCAGGCCTTGGCGCCGAGTGGATGTTTCCGGGTCATGGGCTCGTAGTCGAGGGGCGCGATGCAGTCCGGCTGGTGCTCACCGATACTGCGGCGTATCTGCGCTGCATCATCGACCAGGTGCTTACGCGCTTGAATGCAGGGGAACTGCCCGAGGACATAGTGCAGGCCGTTCGCTCCGATGCAGCGCTCGCTTCGCTCCCTTACCTCAAGGAGGTGTACGACCATCCGCAGTTCATCGTACGCAATCTCTTGCGACTGTGGGGCGGTTGGTGGAACGGGAACGCAGCCGACCTGCTGCCGGCGACGTTTGCGGCGCAGTCGAAGGAGATAACCGACCTCGCAGGCGGCACTGCTGCGATTGTGGTACGAGCGCGTGCGTTGCTTGCGCAGAGGAAGTTCGAGCTGGCGTCGCATCTCGCCGAGTGGGCCTCGCGCGCCGCACCAGACGATCGAGAGGCGCAGATGCTGAAACGCGATGTCTACGAACAGCGTCTGGCCGCCGAACCCAATCTTATGGCGCAAGGCGTTTTCCGCGGCGCCATGAACGACGCGAAGGAAGCGCTCGGTGAGGAACGCGTCGCGTGCGCCGGGCGAGCCGCTCTATAGGCATTGGCCCCGTGGCGTCGTGGCATTCTTCGATTGCCGGCCTCAATTGTCTTTGCTCGCTATTGATTGGCTCGCTTTGGAAAGAATGTGCTCTTCGGCCGCGGCAGCCCGAGATTTTCCCGTAGCGTCTTCCCTTCGTATTCGCTCCGAAAGAGTCCGCGCCGCTGCAATTCCGGGACCACGCGGTCGACGAAGTCTTCGAGGCCGGCCGGTAGGAAGGGAAACATCACGTTGAAACCGTCGCTGCCGCGAGTGACGAGCCACTCTTCCATCTGGTCGGCAATGGTTGCCGGTGTTCCGACGAAGGCGTGGCCACCATACCCGCCTAAACGCTGGGCAAGCTGGCGGACGGTCAAATTCTCCCTCTTCGCCAACTCGATCACTCGCTCCCTGCCGCTCTTGCTTGCATTGGTGTCCGGGACCTCGGGCAGCGGGCCATCCGGGTCGAAGCCGGAGGCATCGTGGCCGAGCGCGATGGAGAGCGACGCAATCGCATTGGCGTAGTGCACGAGGCTGTCGAGCCGCGCCCGCTTCTCGCGCGCTTCCTCCACGCTGTCACCGACCACCACAAGCGCACCGGGCAAAATCTTCAAATGGTCGGGATTGCGCCCAAACTTCTCCATCCGGCCTTTGACGTCCGCATAGAACCGCTGGGCGTTGGCTAGACTGGACCCTGCGGCGAAGACGACGTCGGCCGTCTCGGCCGCGAGCTGACGACCGGCGTCGGATGCGCCCGCCTGGACAATGACGGGCCAGCCCTGCACCGGCCGCGCGATGTTGAGCGGACCACGAACGGAGAAGTATTTCCCCTTGTGATTGAGCACGTGCAGCTTTTCCGGATCGAAATAGATGCCGTTCTCGGCATCGCGAATGAAGGCGTCATCAGCAAAGCTGTCCCAAAGGCCCGTGACGACGTCATAGAACTCGCGTGCGCGGGCGTAGCGCTCGCCATGCTCCATGTGTTCCTCTAACCCGAAGTTCAGCGCCGCATCCGGGTTGGAGGTGGTGACGATGTTCCAACCAGCGCGCCCGCCGCTGATGTGATCGAGCGACGCAAATCTGCGGGCGATGTGGTAAGGCGCATCGAAGGTGGTCGAGCCGGTAGCGATCAAGCCGATGTGCTCGGTGGCTCCTGCCAGGGCTGAAAGCAACGTGAATGGCTCGAACGAGGTCACCGTGTGGCTGCGCTTCAGCGCATCGATGGGCATGTTCAGCACCGCGAGGTGATCGGCCATGAAGAACGCGTCGAACCGCGCGCGTTCCAGGGTCTGCGCGAAACGCTTCAAATGCGCAAAGTTGAAGTTGGCGTCCGGATAGGACCCGGGATAACGCCAGGCGCCCGTATGGATACTGACGGGCCGCATGAAAGCACCGAGGCGCAGTTGTCGAGGTGTGGTCACAGGTTCCCCCTGCTCATTTCGGCCACTTCATCCTTCGAAACACCGCATAGCGCACGCAGCCGTCACGAAGCGCAGAGTGCCGCTAAGCCGCCTTCCACTTGATGGAGCAGCCCACCGAGGGGGTTTGGCCGGACGGCCCTTTGCCAGTCTCGGCAATGGCACGCATGGCCTCGACCAGATCTCGTCGGGCGCCCTTCGGCGGCGATGTCCGGCCTTCATCGAGGCGGCCGCGGTATTTGAGCTTGCGTTCGGCATCATAGCCGAAGAAATCCGGCGTGCAGACCGCGCCGTAGCCGCGCGCTACCGCCTGGCTTTCGTCGTGAAGATAGGCAAACGGAAAATCGTGAGCCTTGGCGAAGCGCCTCATGTTGTCGAAGGAATCTTCGGGATAACTCTCCGCGTCGTTCGAGCAGATGGCGGCGAAGCCAATGCCTTCAGCCATCAATGCACGCGCCGCCTGCACCAGGCGGTCGACGACGGCTTTGACGTAAGGGCAGTGATTGGAGATGAAGACGATCACCGTGCCTCTGGGTCCGGCAATATCCTCGAGCGCGTGGGTCTTTCCGTCCGTTGCAGGAAGCCTGAAATCCGGTGCGGACGTGCCCAGCACGGTTGGCACGTAGGCTGCGGCCATGGTGTTACCTCATTGGCACGTGGTCTCGGCTGCCAACCTAGGAAAGCCCGCGGCCGAGCGCCAGAGGACTTCGCCGCCTTCGTCCTCTTGGCGTACTATGCCCTCCAGGGGCATGTGTACGGCAAAGGGTGGTCGTCCCCGCCCCTGAGCGTCCCGTGACGAAGTCCTGGCTTTGGTCAGCCGCTGCTTGCAGTCGCGGACAAAGGAGTTACCACCGTGAGCATGAGTCCATCGCGAAAATACGACCCCTCCACTTTCAAAGCGCCCACGTTCCACGATGCGGCAGCACAGTTTCGCGACGGCGTCGACACGCCTCGGGCCTATCTCGAGCGCTGCCTCGAGACCATCAACGAGCGCGAGCCGGTGGTCAAAGCCTTCGCCACGTTGAACGAGCCCGGCGCTCGCGAGGCTGCTGACGCCAGCACGCAGCGCTGGAAAGTCGGGCGTCCGCTCTCGCTCATTGACGGCATGCCAATCGGCATCAAGGATCTGCTCGAGACCAAGGACATGCCCACTCAGATGGGATGCGAGGCCTATCGCGGAAACTTCCCCAAGCGCGACAATGCGGCTGTGTGGGCGTTGCGCCAGGCCGGCGCCGTGATCCTCGGCAAAACGACCACGGCCGAACTCGGCGGCGCTCATCCGCCAGCGACGACCAATCCCTTTGATCCGGCACGCACGGCCGGAGGGTCATCCTCGGGTTCCGCTGCCGCGGTGGCCGCGCGCATGATCCCGGCGGCTATCGGCACGCAGGTCGGCGGCTCTATCATCCGCCCCGCAGCATTCTGCGCCAACGTCGCGCTGAAGCCGACGCAGGGCGGCATCAACCGCGGCGAGCGCCAGGCGACCAGCATGAGCACGCATGGCGTGCACGCCGGATGCATCGAGGATATGTGGCAGGTCGCTGTCGCGATCGCCGAGCGCGCCGGTGGCGATCGCGGCTGCTGCGGGCTCTTCGGTCCGCGCCATGCCCCGTCGGCCGTAAAGCCCGGGCGATTGATCGTGCTGGAGACCGCAGGGTGGGATAACCTAGACGCCGCCAGCAAATCAGCGTTCGAGGCCCTCCTGGCGGGACTCGAGCGCGCGGGTATCCAACTGCTCCGGCGCAGTGCCGATCTGTTGGTCGATAAGCTCGAGCGCGCGATCGCGTCTGCCGGTCCGGTCTGTAATGCCATCACGGGCTGGGAGAACCGCTGGTCCCAGCGCAGCCTGGTCGACCAAAATCCTGACGGTGTCAGCGAGCGGACCAAGGCAACGCTCGCCAAAGCCGAGTCCATGACCGTGGCCGATTACCGAGCGGCCCTTGTCGACCGAGAGACCGCACAACAATGCCACGTACGTGTCGCCCCGCTGGCGGATGCGATCATCACGCTCTCCTGCCCGGGGCCGGCCCCGCTGTGGTCCGGCGATGTACCGGGCAAGCCGCTGGCACCCCGTCCCACTGGTGATCCAGTGTTCAACTTTCCAAGTTCGATGCTGTTTGCGCCAGCCGTTACCATGCCCCTCTTGGCAGTGCAGGCGATGCCGGTCGGCGTGCAGATCATGGGGCAGCAGCACGAAGACGCGCGCATCACCGCGATGGCGCGATGGCTCCTGAAGGAAGTGCCCCCGATCATAGTCCCGTAGTTCCATGGCGCACACCACCCAGCGTCGATATGCAGTGGACGCGCGCACAGGCTAAGATTGAGTCACCTGCTCCCAAATGCGACCGGCAGCCGACAACCGCGGGGTGCCACTTGGTCAGCACTTGTAAAGGGCGCCTACTCCTAAGAACCTAGACGCTTGTGCTCATTGCGTCACAGCCGAGCCCTTAGCGCACGTGGTACCACGGTTGCCGGTTGGAGTTGCGGGAGTTGCGTCATGAGAATTTTTGTGAGCGCCATGGTATTCGCGACGGCTGTAGGTTCGGTCGCCTACGCCGATGGTCCCTCTCAGCGCTATAGAGAGCCGGTGTGCTGCGCTGCCTTCAGTTGGACGGGGATCTATGTTGGGGGACACTCGGGCTGGGGCTCAATGGAAATTTTCCAGCCACCTGCTCCAGGCGTAGATGCACCACCGGTCCCCGTGGGAGGATTTTGGGGCGGACAAGTCGGAGCGAATTATCAATTTGCTCGCAACTGGGTGGTCGGCGCAGAGCTCGACAGCTCTTTCGCGCGTCTCGAGGATACGCACATCCGGCCCGATCCTCTGTTTCCTGCCACGTTGTTGGCCGACACCGTCAAACTGAATCCTGATTACGTACAATCGTAAGCCCGTTCGG